>Ga0206682_10001804_pt1 | contig 20433 bp, 25 predicted proteins | sample M240m12015metaG_FD_155444 | JGI IMG/M metagenome (GOLD analysis project Ga0206682, IMG submission 155444) | Ammonia-oxidizing marine archaeal communities from Monterey Bay, California, United States - M2 40m 12015 | ecosystem: Environmental > Aquatic > Marine > Intertidal zone | place: USA...
GCAGAGACAAAACGATATTTAGGGTTGTTAATCGCATTAATAATTGCTATCTGCGAAGGCAACGGTGTGATGTTCAGCAAATCCAAATATGGATCGACTGGAAGTTTTAGAAACCTTGTCTCAGATCTATAATCAACTAACTCTTCCGAAAGTACATCTTTTCGGCTTACTTCAACTGCCATATTAATCTTCTTTTAGTAGTGTCCAGATTCCGTAACCGAGTCCTACCCATGCTAGAAGTTTTGCTAAACCTCCTAAAAGAATAACTGACCCACAGATTCCAATAAGTACGATCCCATCCCAGGACGTACGTTGTTTTAGTAGTTTACTTAGATACTTCAAGTTGTGTACCTCGTTTTTTATGTCCGTTCCATGCTACAAAACCTGCTAAACGCAGAGCCCAATATGCTAAGTAGTTAAGGGCATAAAATCCATTCACTTCAATACAGATGTCTCGAAAAAGACCATCCATATGTTTTTGGTCATGGTAGCCAATATTACTACCGTCTTTTTTCATAAGGGTAGCATACTTATAACCATAGTCATGAACTAAACCACCCATTAATAAAACCCCTACTGGAGACAGAAAAGTTGCTAAGAACTTAGGAACCGAAGCTCCATCAAATTGAAAACCCGCAGGGATTTTATACGCTTGATTGTCAATCCAGTAGTGGAAATCTTCTGTAATTACCCACTGACGTGTGCCAGTAAGCCACATTAATATTGCGCCCCAAAAACCTTTACTTGCTGTCTTAATAGGCAGGGGTTGCATCTTAGGCATTGTAGTATACTCAAAGTTAATACGCTTTAGATCTGGTTTATCTAGTTTGTTAATAATATAACTAATTGCTATTACTGTTACTACTATAGTCCACTGCCAAAATGTTACAATAGTGTCAAATATAAAATCCATTATTTTTTACCTTTCATTGCCTGAGTACCGAAGAAGGCTGCAACTATACCAGCAACAGCTACAAAGTATGTAGGTGCCATATCCCCTAAGGTATCCTGTGCTTGATCTAAGCCAGCTAATGATGCTAGTACAACTGCGAAGGGGTATAGTAATAAACCTCCCAATGCAAACCATGTCATGTTACGCTGTGCATCTCGCATAGCGTCTGCATCTTCTAACTCTTTACGTTTAAATTCGAGGTATAATGCCTCTTCTTCTTTTGATACGCTACCATCACCATTTGTATCTGCTGGATGATAATTAGTGTCTTCTACCATTTTACTTTATCCGCCCAATATGCTGCGGACATTTTGCCTTTAGCTATATTCTTTGCGTGTCTTGCTTTGAAAGACGCACGTTTCTTTTTCATTCTATCAGACTCTCCAGCCTTCGGCTTCCCTGCCGTTTTAGCTCCCTGCTGGCCGAAGCGAATAGTCTTAATCTTATTGCCCACTTTTGCCACAACTATGTGTGATTTTTTAGCATGGCCTGGAGTACGTTTAGGTTTGTTATAACCTTTAACTTTTGCTCTTGCCAAGCGAGGATCTTTCTTCTTACCTTTTCTTTTTCTTGCGGCCACTGCTTTTTCTCCGTTTCACGAATGTACTAACATTGCGTGGCTTGCCCCCTGGATTACCTGCTTTTCGTTTTCTACGAATAGCAGATCTTTTCTGGGCTGCTGTCATGCGAGCAGCTTTTGCTGCTGGCACACATTTAGGGTATCCTTTACCTTTTGCTTTCTTTCTGCCACACTTCTTGTAGCCTCCGCCTTTCTTTGGACGGGATATATCTACCCACTTTTCTTTAAACCATTTACTAAGTCCGCTTTTACGAGGTTTCATTTCTTAACCCCCATACGGTATTTGCCACCTCTTTTCTTGTATTCTTTTACAAGATAAGCATTTGCGTAAGCAGAGGGGTATACTTTAAACTTTCTTTTTGTTGCGGCTTTAACAGTAGCATATAGTCTTTTATTTGTAGGAATAGGCTTTTTCTTTGCAGCCTTTCGTTTCTTTTTACGAACTGCCATTATTTTCTCCTACGTTTAGCATTCTCATATGCTTTATGAGTACTGCCTGCCATATAGACTTTAGTTTTTCCTCTACCATGTGAGTGAATACCTTTGAGACCAATACGTTTTGCCGCTTTTCTCGCAGCTCTTTTAGTCTTATACTTCATTAGTAGCTCGGACGTTTTTTACCGCCCTTTTTCTTTTTACGTTTTTTTGCTTTAGTTCCACAGTGCATAATTTTACCCCAATTGGGTGATCAGTGTAATAATGACCCCCGCCAGGAACATAATAACTGTTCCGCCTATACTAACCATACGCGTCTCTATTCTATTAAGAGACGTTTCTACATCTTCCAAACGCTGAAAACAAGTTTTCCAACGTTCTTCGCATTGTATTTCGTGAGCATAGAGACCTTTCTCAAGACCTGCTACTTTTTCATTCGTTTCCATCTTTAAGAAGTTTCTCCATCAGCTTACCATAGTTACCTTGACCAAACGGAACAGCTTCATTAATCTGTACATTAGTTTGGTTTTTGATATTGCCGCTTTCGGCTTTTGCTAAGTCTGCCTGCGCTTTAATTTCATCCATACGCATTTTATGTGCCATTTGTAGTAAGTCTGCCAGATCTTTACTGGAGTATACGCCTGATTCCTCTGCTTCTTCTAACTTGGCAGCGATCATATTATCTAGTAAAGATCCAATGTTATTCTTATTACGGTATCCTAAGTCTAAGTAAACAGTATCAATATACTTTTTTACTTCGCGCTTATTTAGTACTTCTACTACCTGTGTTTCTGGTACTTGAAGGTATTCGCATACACCCCGTATATTGCCAAACTGGAGATAACTATTTGCTATCTCCAGCCCTTCGGGTGAAATTGTAGTGAGTTCTTTTGCCATGTTTCGTATTATACTAAGTTAGGGTTGTATTGTCAACACTTATTTTTCTCAGGTTAATCTGCGAGTGGGTTATCAAGTGCTTTTTGTAGTTTGTCACTAAATCGTTTTTCAAGTTCTTTTAAGTCTCTAGCGTTGTCAGACATTAAGGAGTCTCGTCTTGTTTCGAATCGCTCACTTGCTTTGTCAATCATATCTCGTACTTTTTCTTCCATATTACGAGCTTTATCTTCTACACGGTCTGCTTGTTTCTCAATACTAAGAATATCATCCCGTAGACCAGATTTAATATCTCGTGTATATTCTATAGCATTATCAAGTTTAGTTTCAATAACTTGATTTCGAGCTTCAATAGCGTCTACGTCAATGTTTTGAACAATTTCTTTCATATCCATGTAATCTTTATAAAACTCAAAACCTGCCCAGCTCGCACCGCCTAGTGTAGAAAGAGCAGTTAATATTACTGCCATTTTTCCACCTTTAAAACTCATTCCTGCAATTTCAAATTCTGCCATTTTTAATTTTCCTCAACATCGTCTGTAAATTGAAGTTGACGTAGTTGCATAACCTCACGCTGCAGCTTTTCTACTTCTAGACGTTTCTTTGTTAGTTCCAACTGATACAGAGTGTTACAGTTGATGCGTTCTTTGGGTCCACCGATAGGAATATTTATGCGTGCGTATACTCCTACGTCTCGCATTTCTTGTTCTTCAAAAGTTTGGATTTGAGTAGTATAGGGTGTATCACCCTGCTCAATAATACCCACTACACCAAACTCGAAATTAGTGCCAGAACCTATAGAGTTCTGACAGTCAACGTTACCTGCTCTAATTTTATCTGTTCCATGAGATTGAGACGCTTGAGGGATGTTCAAGTTCAATGATCCTTGTCCCCACGCCGCATTACTCACCAGGAGTATAGATAATATTAGTTTTTTCACAGTTGCCTCTTATTTTATTTTTGAACAAATCCTTGATGCGACCAATGCAGGTGCGCTCTTACCTTTTAGGATTTTTGATTTAGTGCAAATATAGTGTGCTTTTTCTTGATCTTTTTTACGCACATAGACTTCTATATCTCTATGATCTAGATAATCCATTTGAATAATTTTGCTTTCCGTAGCAAATTTTACAGGCTTCCAGTCTTTATCGTAAACTGAAACTGAGTAATAGCGAATATCCTTTCGACTATTAAATAGATGCATTTCTGCCTTAAGAACTCCTGACAAGTAAGATGTTTTTAGTTCAGGATAAGTGGGAGTTAACTCATGACCCCAAGAGAGGCCATGAGTTAACACGCCAAGTAATACAACCCAGAATCGCATTATAGTGCAATACACTCCGCAGTTACGGTTGCTTGATACTCTCCACCAGGGAAAGATTTATCATAACCATAGTCTGCTTCAGAAGTAACTTCAAACCAAACGCTTCCTTGCACATCTAATTCATACTCAGTAGTGTTATTATACTCTACTTTGTCTGTTTCAAATGATGCCATGGATTCATCAGAAGTTTGACTTACTGTTACACCACCTGTCCAGTTTACAACGTCATTCAAAGAAGGACTGCTTGTAAACGACTCAGGATAGCTAATCTTAGCTTTGTAAAGCTCTGCGCTAATAATATCGTAACGAACTACAGGTACAACACCACCGTCTGAAGGGTCAGTGCTTAGTACGCTAGCAGAGGGGTTACCATAAACGCCAGGAGTATCTACATTGATTACGCATTTTGATGCTACTGAACCTGTGATAGGTACATTTGCAAAAGCTGCGCTAGATAGTAAAAGTCCGGCTGCTAACAAAGATTTCTTCATAGTATATCTCATAAGTGCCGAAGCACCCTTGATAATCAATTATCATATTGTGATTGTATCATTTCTTCATGCAGTTTTTGTTGAGTGTAGTTCACTCGTCTTCCCTCTTTATTGTCTGGCAACTCTGCATCTATCAGTTGCAAGGCATCTTCATAGGTTCCACCCTGTAAAGGGTTGTAGTATGAAGTAGGAAATAAGTTTACCGAAAAGTATGCTGTCTCTTGTAATAGTGCAAGATCTGACATAAGTTTGGTATTAATTCCTCCTAAGAGTTTTTCCATATCGCTCTTATTTTTTTCTAATCGTTCTTTTCTTTGAATTTCATCTTCTTCGTCTAGCTGTGCTTGTCTTTCTAATTGTTCTTGAACATACTGATCTTCGAGAGGATCTACGACTTCTACTAGTATATCTTCTAAGTTATAAGGTATCATGTAACCTGGGCAAGCAGGGTCGGATTGAGGGTCAAAACAAGGATCAAACTGCCAATTATAAATTATAGAAGGATCTTTAACTGTACCAAACCCTTCTGTTTCTATCGACCCATCTCCCCAGTATTGTATTGGTAGCTGGGACGCTGGTTTTATCTTTTTTACTGTATTTGAGGGTAGTCCTGTCCAATCATCTGTTGAACGAAATATATAACCTCCGTTGACTGCATCTTCATTGGAAACATGCACCAACATTCTATCTTGTGTTTCTTTCTCTACACTATACTTGTATACAATGTGAGAAATTGTTAAACCTGCCTGCTGAGGTAGTACATTTTGCATTGCCCAGTTGTAGGCATTTACATTCGATTGTCCGTAAACTGTCTCAGAGTAAGAGGAGGAGCAGAGCAAAGATACTGCCAAGCCCCATAAGAGTTTGCTTTGTCTTTTCATCGACTATTTCCTCTGCTTTAATTTCTACAGGTGTTTCTTCAACGTTTGCTATCCATGCTGCTTTTGCTTCTTCTCCGATAAGCCCTTGATAAGGACAAGGAGTTCCTGCATTCATCATAGCATCAAATACACGTTCGTCTTGACACATGATAGACACGGCAGCGACTTTCATACCCATATCGTACAAAGTCTTAGCATTCTTTAGTTTTTCACAGTTCATGTCTCGTACAGTTGTACCCATGCTGATACCAAGTATCTGGGTTTGCACCGCACCCGCAACTCCAACCGTACAAAGGTCGGAGTTGGATATATTCATTGTCGGCGTGATTGCTGACGGGGGAGGCGACTCTAGTTTAGTAGTAGTACTAACATCACTAGTAGAAGTCGACTCTGTAATTATTGTATCCTCTGCGGCAAGTACCGTTAAGGGTAAGCAGAGAAGTAGTAAGTACCTTAATTTCATGTGTAGCCTATAAGTTTTGGTTAATTTTTAATATGCTCACTATACCATGTTTAAGCAAAGTTGTCAAGAATTATTTTCTTGTTCGTACTTTTGTAGTCTTTCCCTAACACTTTCTATTGCATCTGCTCCACTATTTTTTATAATACTTAATGCTGCGATTATACATATGTTAGGTCCCGAAGGCATCTGCTGAAACATAGCATCATAAGCCTCATTTATTTCTTCAGAAGTAACGTCAGATGAATCATCTAACCATCTTTTTACTAATTCGTAACTCATTATGAAAACTCCACAAAAGGGTCAAAAACCTGAAAACCGCCGGTAGGATCACCAGCAGCAGCGTAAAGATAATATGCGCTTTCTGAAAAAAATAAATTAAAAGACATTTTTCTTCCCGTTCCAGACTGAGGCGTAAAACTATATTCAACTTTTTCAAACTCTTCATAATCATTTTGATTTAAGGTTGCAAGTTCGTTGGCTATAGTTGACGCGGGGGTAAATATTTTTAAATTATTTCCAGAGCTATCAGTAGCTCCAGAGGTTGTTAAACCACTCCAATTATAAGGAGATGCTGAGGAGCTTAATGTTCCTGTAGCTAGAGAGTAAGGACTGCTGTTGGCTTTGACTCTAAAGTAGTTAACAACACGTGTATTACTTGTGTAGTTATCTTCCGCACAATATATACCGGCAAAATTAAAAGTCTTTAGTTTATCGTTAGCTGCAACTTTTATTTGCGCACCAAATTTAACAGTTGTTGCACTATCAGGTATATCAACAATCTGGGTCCAATCATATCTAGTCCAGAGACTTGTATTAGCCATACTAGTTCCTGTACCAATAGAACCTGTAATATAATTTCCGCTTTGTGAACTTCCAGTATTGCCTATTACTCGGGTATTATTTTGGTTAGTAAATTCTCCTGTAGTTCCATTCCCTCGATCAGCATTATCATTCACCGGCCCCCTGCCAGCATTCCCAGAAAATAAACTTTCAGCTCCGTATATTTTTAATACTCTTGGTTCTGAACCTGAATAAAATGGAAGAAGCTCATGATCTCCACGATCAGCATTATTAGCATTTGCCGCACGGTCTAAAAGTTGATTACCAATATAACTACCATAATAATCATTATAGAGTGCAGAATAGTGGCGCCAGTATGCAAACGTTTTCCACGTACCCGCATTATTAATATACGACGCGTCACTACTAGGCTTGAACCCATTGAATGTAGTCCATACTGGATAATTATTCATCCCATAAAGTGAATTATCTAACTCATTTGAAAGAGTCGACTCAGCTAATAGACCTCCTAAGGCTGTAGCTACTACCGTCATCCTACTACAATCCCTGAACCATAAATTATGAAATTAGGAGCTGCTGTAGTTCCTCCATTAGCATTTGCAGCAATACATACAATTTCTGCAATACCCCCTCTATGTACGGATGCATTTACGGTAGAACCATAGGCAAAGTTTGACGATCCGGACAAAAATCTAACACGTTGCCCATTTGATTCAATTAATATACTTGAAAAAGATGATGAACCAGAGGCATCAGCATTAATTACCGTCCAACTTTTACCAATATCTGCCGCTGTCGGCTGAAATAAGTCATACTCATAACTGCCTCCAGAGGCAATTTTTAATAGTCTCTTACCATTTTTTGCTTTAAATTGTGTATCAGATAAACTACCAGTTATTATATCTATTGCACCTGGTGTCTCTGGTGCGTTAAAGGTAACAGCGCCGCCTGTCTCACTTATAGTTATGTTAGTGCCTTCTACTAACACTAAATCTTCACTATCTAAAAGAGTTGCAGTAAGATTATTCGCATTCGCAGTCGATACAGTTCTAACTGAACCACCACCACTTTGAGTAACAAAATCTAAATTACCATTACCATCAGTTTTTAGAACCTGATTTGCATTACCATCAGAGGTAGGTAGAGTAAATTTACCTAAACTTATGTTTGTAGTACCTGCCGAAGACGTACCAATATTAATATTTTGAGTATTGCCTGCAGTAATACTGCTTCCTATATTAATAGTATTCGTAAGATCTGACTCACCAAGTGTTATTGTACCTTTTGTATACTGCCCACCTATTGTAATAGATCTATTATGGGTACCGTCTCCAGAACCTCTGTTACTGCCCTGCATGGTTATTGAACCATATAAAGTAATATTTTGTGCAACTGTTGATTGGGCCGAACCAATATTAATATTTTGAGTGTTTGCAGCTCCTTGATTGCCTATATTGATATATGAGGTTGTGAATGCGGTGGCTCTATCATTTAAATTAATATAATTATTTGTAAGGAAACCTCCTATATTACTAATAGAAATCTTAGAATCTACTACTTCGCTACCGCCTATTTCAATATCTTGACCCCGTAGTTTTATCTCACTTTTCAGTTCCTTAAAAGTATGGTCGTTCTGTCCAGCATAGTCAGAGTTAGTTATAGCAGGATTTTGCAGATCTCTGTATATAGGTGGAACAGCTACAGCATCAATTAAGCGTCGACCAAACTGTATATAGTCTCCAGTTACAATAGCATAATTAGTATCAAGATAGAGTGCGTCGCCCTGATTTTCGCTAGAGTAAAGAACTCTATCTCCGCTTTTCAATTTATGACCTGGTAAGTATACTGAGTAAGGTGGAGCATTTCCATTAGCACTAGCACTAAAGTTTACTTCTGAAGAATTAGAGAGATCTACAGAGTGAACTGTATTAACATCACCCGAGGTGTCTGGATTTTTAACTATAAAACTAGATCCGCTCTCTAAAGAGGTTTCCAAAACTACTCTCTCTGATAAAGTATTACTAGTATTTAAATTCTGAGTTAGGTTAATATCTCCATCTATTTGTAGAGCACCCGCAGCAAAAAGATTTCCATCAAATGAGGCAGCTTCAGACACTACTTGTAGAGTTGAATGATCAAGGCTAAATTGAGTAATCTTTTCACTTATTAGACCGCTTATTAAAGCTATATTATTTGCAGTATCTACACAGAGTGCTTTAGGAGTTGATTCAATTACACTTATTTTTTGCGATCCCGAAGATGTCACCGTACTAGTGAGATCCCATGCAATTGAGAGAGCAAATGACCTTATATTCTTTAATACTGAATCTAAAATATAAAAAGTTTTACCGTCTGATGAAAATTTCACCGAATCTAAAGAGTTTATTTTAAGATTTTTAGCGTTGAGTAAGGAGGTAAGGTTTATTTTATTTGTACCCATACTAACATTTACATTTCTATTAGTACTAGTACCAGTTGAAGTATCGGATAAATCAAAAGCGTTTGATAAAGTATAAGACCAAACATAAAAATCAGAACTATTATTACGATCATAACCACCAAAAAATACTTTAGTACCATCAGTTTTAAAGTCAATGCTATTAGGAAAAAGATCTGAGGGGGCATGATATATACTATACCTATATTCATTAACTACAGTTCCAAAGTCGGGGCCAAAAGCTGTGCTAGGTTCACAATATACTACCTTTCTGTCGTGTGATCCGCTATTGTCTGTTAGTGAAAATGATTTAGATCCATCAGTACTAAAAGTTAGGTCATAAACGCTCTCATCTTGAGAAGCTACTCCGCTCATTACGCTATCAGACACCGTACTGCCTGCAGTAGAAATATCAAACGCTGTACTTAAAGTTTGTTTTACAACAGAGTCGCCTGTAGGAGAATCAGTATTAAAAACTAAAGTTGTGCCGTTTGGACTTAAATATACACTATGAACCTGTTCATCAATCCCGGTTGATGAGCTTTTACCAGTATTTTTCCAGGCAGTTATAGAGTTTGTACTACTTGGAGAAATAGTACTTGATAAATCTGATCCAGTTCCGGAACCAGTTATTTTTAAATCAGTCGATTTTAGTTCAAGCTCATTAGCATCAAGTGTCATCAGCTCTGTGCCAGCAATATCAAATCTAATTATATCTTCATCAGTCGCTTCTTCTACTTGAATTTTTGTATCACCATCAGCATCTTGAACTAGACCAGCAGTTCCGCTGCCACCGCCACCGGATGAGTTAATTGTTACAACACCGCCAGCTTCAGCTAAAGTAACGTTTGTTCCAGCTTTGAGTACTAAGTCTTCAGCGGCATCTAATGTTTCATTGACAGTTCCATCACCATCTGTATCAACTTTAATAGTTCTAGTACTGCCACCTGTTTGATCATCTACCCACGCATAATCACTACCGTTCCAAGAAAGAATCTGGCCATTGCTTGCACCACCTACATTAAGATGAGCATCAATATCTCCATTATCTGCAGCTCTTAAGAAAGTTACTTGCACATACTCATTATGGCCTGCAACACCTCCTGTTTGTGCGGTGCCGTCTTTTCCGAAAGCATGAGTTATGTTTAACACTGTATAAGCATCATCACTTTCATCCGCTATACCGGTTATTTCGAATGTAGTAAGATCACCGGGTTTGTAAATATTACTAATTCTAATATAACCTTTCGAGGTAGCGTCACTTCCTGCCATATGTCGAATAAAATCTTTTGCAGATAAGGAGTTTATATCGGTGCTCGGTAAATATACTCGTAAATTGGATGCATTAGCTCCGGTATAGTAGTTAGATACACTTAACTTAAGCCTATCACCTGAGCCCATAGTATTTTGAGTAGAAAATTTATAGGTAAGGGCGGTAGGATCAGCAGGGGCAGCATCTGCGGCTCTATTAAAGCTCACCACTAGAGGACCTGATCCTAGTCCATACAAAGGACCTACTGTCCCTATCTCACCTTGATCATTAGTACCTGTTAAACCTGCTACACGATTAATATCTATTGTCGTAAAGTTATTATCTGAAATGTCAGTATTGCCGCTTTCGTGTAGTCCTTCAATTTCAAACACAACATATCTACTTGGGTTTGCTTTATTAGTAACAGTTACGTACCCCTTGTTGGGAACACCAACAGCTCCTGTTAAAAAGCGAATAGTGTCTTTAACGTTAACGGAGTCGTTATCTGTGCTACTAATTTTTAAGGTAGAGGCACTATCATAGTTCCAGTGATTAAATTGAATAGTTCCTGCACTGAAATTTGTTGTTCCCATAAGCTGTGAATGCCCGTACTCGAAAGAAGCTCCAGGCATAGCTCCAGGCTCTCCTTTTGCCCCAACATCTGCAGCATTCTGTAAACTTACTACGACTAAATCTTTTGGCTGATAGGCTACGCCGCCTTGTGAGCCGCTAATATGAGTTAGGTCTAATATTGTATAATCGTCACTACTGCTATCGGCTATTCCGTCTATTTCGAATAGTGAGTATTCATTATCTATTAGCGACGTTAGTCGTAAATATCCTTTGGGAGTGGAAGTGCTTGTAGAGGAGTCTCGAATAAAATCTTTTACAGAGGTGTTTTCTTCAGAAGTGCTGTGTAACTTCATTTGAAAATTGGCAGAGGTATATGCATGAGAGCTTACAGCAATTTGACCTGAGGGTAAAGACGCTGTAAGGTCATTAGCATATGTCATTCCATAAACTATTCCTGTTGTATCTGCAAGGGATCTATTAGGTAATTTTAATATACTGACTGCGAGAGGGCCCGGACCAACGCCATACAAAGGTACAAGTCCTTCTGAATCGGTAGTATCTCCGTTTGAATCTTTACCTGTTAAACCTGATGTATAATCCACAGCCAGAGTAAAGTAGTCTGTGAGCTCTGCATTGAGACCACTTATAGTATCTACTTCAAAAGTTACATATTTAGAGGGGTTTAATTGATTTGTAATAGTAATAAGAGCTTTAACAGGAAGAGCATTACTGCCCAACAAATCTTCTATAAGAGACTCAATATTGTTTGAGTTTGAATCAGTCTTACTTAGTGATATAGAAGTAGCTGCTTCATAATCCCAATTATTAAAAGCTATTCCACCACTAACATGTTGACTAATTCCTAGTACCGTATCATAGTTATTTGTGTAGTTGAAGGAGCCTGCAGGTACTGCTGCTAACTCTCCTGCTTTACTGAACGCTGTTGTTATGTAGGGCTGAGAAGGAAGGTCTGCACCATCACCTATTGCCAGGCCTGCTACCATATTTTGATATTCTGTACCTGAAGTTGATCCTAATACACCCGCTACTCGCTCTACAGAGACTACTAGACTTTCGTAATCACCCGAGCCTACGGAAATGTTTCTGTGAGCATCTGTGATTTTAAGTACTACGAACTTTTCAGGGTTTGCATTGTTTATTAAAGTAACATAACTATTTACAGTCGTTACTTCTCTAATAAGATCTGTTAAATCATTAGAGTTATTATCCGTATAATTTACAGACAGCTTTAAATCTGATGCTGTATAGTCGTAACTAGAAAGAGACATATAAGTTGAGGGATTGTTAGAGGCCATGTCATTTCGGCTAAACTTATAGTCAAATGTAGTAGCTGCGTGTGCACCTCGAGGACCTGTGTTTCCTGTAATATTACTTAGACTAGTTATACGACCCTGAGCATCTACTGTAATTTGAGGGACAGTCTCTGCAGCTCCGTAGGTTCCAGCAGTAACAGCTGTGTCGTCTAACTTAACAGTTACAGTATTATCTGTAGTTGCTGTACTGATACCTGTGCCGCCTGCGATATCGAGATTTTCAGTAAGCATCGCTATTGACTGTGTATCTCCACTATCTGCTTCAACGTTTAAAGTTGTGGAAATATCTCCCCACTCTGTTGCAGTACCTGTAGAAAGCAATGCTTGTCCTGCGGTACCTGTACTGTTGTTTGAATCGGAAAAACTGCCACTAAGAAGAAGATTACCGTTTAGATCTATGGATTTATTAAATGTCCAACCATCAAAAGATGAAGTATAGGCAATATTAGCTGTTGTACCGCCTACAGATATTCCTGCCCCGTTTGCTTCACTGGTATTTGTTGCATTGCTGGCAACTTCAATAACTTTATCGTCTATAGTAAGTTCTGTAGAGTTAATGGTAGTTGTTGTGCCATCAACTTGCAAATCTCCTGCAATTACAACTTTTCCTGTATTGTCTCCATGCCCTGAGGGGTCGATGGTAAAAGTACTTGGGCCTCTTAAATATCCTGTAGTAACAATATTATCTACGCCTGTACCTAGTACTGTATTTACTCTAGCATCTGCTCTGGCAGAGGTGAAATATTCGTTATCACCTTCGGCAAGCTCTGTTGTAGTCTTTTGACTAAGATCCAGGTTACTGCCTGTTTGAAGGTCGACTCGAGCATCTGCTCTAGCAGAGGTGAAATATTCGTTATCACCTTCTGTGAGATCTGTAGTTGTTCTTGTTGCAAAAGAAGATGCGAAAGTTGTGTCAAAGGAAGCAGTAGTAGAAATATTGCTCGAATTACCGATAAAGATATTACCGTCATTTAGATTTGGAGTTGCGTTTGTACGTCCAGCACCCATAATTTTAATGCTGCCGCTATTGCTATCACCTCTTACTACTTTTGCGATTTTTTGTACTAGATTTCCTTCACCCGTAGGTGCGGAAGCTTCGTAGCCGCCAGGAGTGCTAGCAGATACGTATAATTCTGTTCCGGTTGCGATGCCGGTTGTCGAAAGGTGTAACATACTACCAAAAGTAAGTATGTCTACATTATTATTTCCTTGTGTTGCATTTACAATACCAAATGCGGGCATTTTTGCTGGGTCAGAAGCATCTGCTTTGTCTACAGTAGTTTTTTGCCCCGCATATCCAGAAATGTAAACAACATCGCCTTTTGCTAGACCACTTCCAGATGCTTTAAAATGTACTGCGCCTTCTAAGTCACCCTTGAAGAGTGGAGCTTCCATTTTTTCAGTTGCAGTTACTTCGCCCGTAACAGCTACGCCATTGGCAGTTGTCTCTAATCTTAAGGAGTTATTATAGTATAATCTGATAAATGGAGAAGTTCCAGCCAGAGTAAATGCGGCAAGGGCTTTCTGTTTAGAATCGTTTTCTAAAAATATACCATTTCCGTTACTAGAAATATGCAGTCCATTGGTGCCCACATCTTCGATCACAGATTTACCTCCAAGTGGACTTTCGAAACTGGCTGTATCATGATAAATGCGCAAGTCATTACTTGAACCAAAGGTAGCCTTATTGTCATCCCCAAAGTTTAGGTCTGCAGAAGTTGTACCACCATCGAATGTGATTGTACCAACTACGTCTAGTTTGGATGCGGGGGTACTTGTACCAATACCAACACTTCCAGAGTTATCGATATAAACTGTTTCTGATGACAGGGAACCGCCCCCTCTCAATTCTAGTTTATTAGAGGTAGAATGTTCTCCAATAAAAGTATTAGTATCTCCAAAATATATGTGTCTAGTATCTCCTGCAAAAGTAATGTTGCCGTCGATAGTTTGGTCAAGATTCTTATTAAATCCATTTGTATTAATATGGTCGAGGGAAGCCGCTACTGTTGATCCGTAACCTAAAGTGTTACTTTCTCCTGCATACGCCATAGCAGTAGCACTGCCAGCGTTAGAGATAGAAATTCCTTTTAATTCAACAGAAGTAATATTTGGAGTAATGTTAATAGAGGTAACATCTTCTGTTACCTCTACTTTAGTAATAGTTTCTGTTATGTCTAGAGTGATCTCATTAGCCATTATCTAGTTACCTCTCGTTTTAATGTGAGAGAGCCTCCTATTAGGCGAGTAACAGATAGCTCTGCATTAGTATCAGTGTTATATTGATATACTTCTAAATCGTAGAGATACGTTCCCGCAGGTGCAGGATCTGCTGAATTTGCATTGTGCGCATGAGATACTGTAATTTTACCTGTTGTACTAGTATCAATAGTGGCACCTAAAAGATACTCAGTAGTATCTTCGAGTGTTTTTCTGTACTTTGCACGAGCACCCCACCTAAGGGTATCCCCTTCGCTGGTAGTATCGGCAAAGCTCCTGGCTGCACCAGAATCTTTTACAATAAGTTCCAGAGCGAAGTCTGAACCTTGGTCAATAGTTATGTCGTAACGAGCGGCTGTCATATGATTTCCTCCATTGACAAATTATACTAAAGTGGAGATATGATGTCAAGAACTTTTTTTCTAAGGTATAAAAACTATAGACTAGGCGGGGTAGGCCATACTACATCTCCTGGAGCTTCAACATTTTCATAGGTAGAAGGCATATCACGAAGTGCTTGTCTATAAGTTACAAACTCTTGTTTTTTCTCTGAAGAAAGGGGTGCATCTGTTATTTGAGTCCAGTCTGTGTTTGTTAATAACATATTTCTGTCCCCTCTAATATAATCTAGAAGCGAGGGTCTGTCTGTTACCCACGACTGAGTTTCACTATCCCAACTAGTATGCCTTGTATCTGAGTGCAGATTAAAAACACCTTCTACTACATCATATACAAATCTATGGTTGTCATCATCTACTATGAAGAAAGGGACAGCCTCGGCTGTATCCCAATAGCATTGGTGGGATCCTACCATATCCCCGTCTTGGTAGTCTTGAGGATTGGGAGGGTTTAAAAATTGTATAAGTTCTTTTGATTCTGGGTTTACTAAACATAGTTTCATATAAATTTACCTAATATTAAGCTTGTGGAGCCGCCCATAATGTATGCGTCAGCTACCCTAATTTGCCCAGAAAAAGATGTTATTGTAGTGGAACGATTAAACATCTGTATATTTTGAGCTCCTATGCCAACTCCGAGTTTAGAGGTGGACGATTTTAAAGTACTACTATAATTATAAAAAGTATTTGATGTTCCATAATTTTCAGCATTTTCATAGCTTCGACTTGTGCCTCCAGGAAAATTCCAGTGATAGGCTAGACCCCAAGCACCATTAAAATAAGGAGAAGAGTCTCCTTCTGTATACTTAGCGCAAGCATCAAAACATGTTACCTGAACCCAGTAATCCTCCCAATTTGCAGTATCTGAGGCTTCTAGAGATAAAAATCCTGTATTTCTTGAGGGAGTTCCTGGGTCATATGTTATACTATGTACTCCAGGCTTTAAATTACTAGCTGAAGCTATATTTTCTATAACGAAGTTTTCTCTGTTAGAAGACCAGGCTAAGTCTCCATCTTCATTATATACTTGTAAGCCATGGGTTCCTGATTCTTCCTCAAAATTTGTAAGTCTTCCCATTTTAATATCTAGTGTATACCCTGTATTTTTCTTAATAATTATGAAGTCGTTGGTGTATACATTTACATTTCCATTAAATGTTACAGTCCTAGTGCTAGAATTTACGCCTGTTACTGTTCTTACACCTTGCTGTCCCGAACGCTGTACGCCTGTAGAACTTACTACAAATAATTTATCTCCTACAGCTATATCAGATGTGGGGTTGTTGCCGGACTTTAGAATTAGACTGGCTCCGGTATACCTACCCTGTGATTTAGGGTGGTATCCATAATACTGATAAGGAGTACCTCTTTTGTTATTAGAAGGGGTCCAGCTTTTTTCATTGTGCCTAGCAAAATATAACACATTCATTGACGGATACCACTCTAAGCTATCAGCAGAAGTAGGCCTGGTTTGTATATCATGGCTGAAAGTGACTTTATAGTTTGAACCTGAGGGTGTCACATCAGTACACGATATGCTTGGTACCCACAGTATTTGGACACCAGAATTTACCTGCCACAAACTTTCTGGTCTGGTACTGCGTATAGTTACTTGATTTCCGTTAATAGCGGTTATTTGAGTTTCCCAAAAAGTATAAGGTATAGAAGGGGTAGAGGTAAAATTGGTGGACCACCATGCTGTTGAAAGTATTCTAGGATACATTCCTAGTTCTAGCCCTGTAGTATTGTTTAGAGTTATAGTCGCTGAATAAGAACCGTTATTAGTATTTACAGATGTAGCAACTGTTTTTGTTCTTCCAAACCATCCGGGAAGATAGTCAGCAGGAGCCATATCACTATAGCCTATAAGATCCTTAGCTTCATGAGATACGACCTCTAGCTCATAGCACCCAGAATCTGACCCGCCGCGGTTGTCTCTCCACAAGTAAGGGTCATTATTGGGATAGGGATTTCTTAAACCACCGCTTAAATATTGGCCAATGGGCTGATCTATTAGTCCATGATTCCACTCAGGGTCAATACCAAAAGACTCATTTTGATAGTTTATAACACTTAAAAGATTTCCTGGTTGACCATAGTACCCGGTGCCGGTTCGATCCCAAGGTCCAATGTACTTCATAAGTAATTGTTTGCTATTTAAACCTGAAGTACTTGTTTGTACTTCCCACTCCACCCAAGCCGAGCCTCTGAGAACATTAAAAGCTACTGATCCGCCCTTACCTAAAGGATCATTTGCTCTTGCAAAAACAACCATATCGTCTGTTCCGATATTACTCTGCACATTATAACCCACGCCCGGCATTACAACCCCTGGACACCTCTCCATGAAGCCCATAGCAGGTTCTCTGTGCCTATTACCGGTTCTTTGAGTAGGACTCCATGTTGTGGGTGGCATATCTGAAAAAGGCGTTAAAGCTCCAGGAAGTAGTCCGGTTACAGTTTTTACTATCTGTATTTGTCTAGAATCCTCATCTATTAACTGTTGATTGGCGTTGTTTGTTACTTGAAACCCATAACTACTCATATTAGTACCTGTATATTAATAATTGATAACCTATGAAATCTACTGTGTAAATTTGAGGATATACTCCTAAATTAGTGCCGAGAGCTGCTTTTGTTAGTTCTACATATCCTGTCCCTGTTTTTGAAGTTGCAGCTGTACCACCCGTAACTGCGTATACTGATCTACTAAAAGTATTTATAGCTTCCCACTCGTCTAAACCTCCGTAACCATACCCTGTAACAGGTACATTAAATTGCGAGGGCGAGGGGCTTCCAGGGGAGCCAACTACTATGTCAAAGAGTCGGGGCTGACGTTTTGACATATCTAACCTAAGATCTTGCCCATTTGGTTCAAATATCTGCAGACCAAAAGAAGCATTAGCGTCTGAAGTGACTCCTGATAACATAAAAGTTTTCTGGGCTACTCCGTTTGTACTACATTGTTGGGTAGTGTACGAATGCTTAACTGTAAATGTTATGGACCAATCACCAACACTAGAAGGAAATATTTGGTGTACAGTACCAGGAACCTTTGTTCCTATGTAAGTACAATTTATGGTTGTAATAATTTTTTCAGCAGAAGCAAGTAGTGCATCCCCACTACTATGGACACCGATCATATTAACCTCGGGCGTCCAGTTTATTTTATCTCCTAAAGTTAGGTTTTGTGTGGACGACAGAGAAGTTTCGCTACACCAACTAGCAGCTGGTATTGTTTGGGATACTGTAAAAGTCGCCATAAAAATCTCCTTGAATGTCAGCAATTATATCGTAGTTTTCAAAAATTGTCAAGAAATTTTTTTGAGTTGGGGTATAGGCGTTGTGCTTTGGGCAGGTCTTTTATAGCACCTTCTTGGTTTCTCAAAATTACTTGAGGTTTACGTGTGGAGGACTGCCGCGGATGCGAATGAGAATCAGTCTCATTACCGCCCCCCTAAATGATAATGATTATCATTTGCAATGACCACATAGGCGCATCGGGTCGCGCTAACTTTGCATCGGGTCGCATTTTTAGGGTATAATATAGGCTTATACAGGGTAGAATGGTGCGACGAAAGGGACTTATTAAGCGACGAAAATGCTTGACTCTTTCACCTAATTAAACTATAATACCCAGGTATTAAACAATAAACACTATAACTTTTTAAGGACTTTTTATTATGACTACTATTAACTACACGCCAGAAATGGTTGCAACACTCACCGCGAACGCGCCTCTTGACTATGATAAAGCCCAGGCTTTAGGCAAAGAAATGGGACGCTCTGCAAAATCCATCATTGCAAAGGCAAAACGTGAGGGCATTGAATATATCTCTAAGCCCGCTCCCGCTCGCAAAAAATCGGCTCCGACTAAAGCCGACATTGTAAGCGCGATTTGTTCGGGCTTAGATATTGACGATCTAGCAGGACTAGAAAAAGCCACTGGTTCGGCACTCTCTAAACTTCTAAGCGCGATAAAATAAACGCTTGCATTAATGGGAAAAGCCCTGTATAATCAGGGCTTAACCATTGGAGATATTGATATGAATAGATTTGATTTTTTAGGTTGGGTTGGCTCGGTTGTAATGGTCGCCTTTTCTTTCACTTTGGTTGTGCCGTTCGCCTTGCTTGGGCTGTCTCTTTTGACTATTCAAGCGATAGCAAATAGAACCTACAACCTTATTGCCTTAAATGCTGTTAGCATTGTCGGCTTTACCTCTAACCTTTTAGGTGCTTAATTATGAATTATATTTTTGATCTTGATCACACTGTTATAGACTCAAGCCACCGCCAATTGACGCGCGCTGATGGTACTCTTGATCTTGATAATTGGATTGCGAATTGTACCCGCGAAAAAATTAATCAAGATAAACTTTTACCACTGGCTCGGTTGATGCGTTCGGCTTACTCTAACGGGCATCATGTTGTTATATGTACAGCCCGCGTTTTATCGGTGCATGATCATTGCTATCTAGCTGATCACAATTTGCGCGCTGATTATATTCTATCTCGTGCGATGGGTGATAATCGCGGTGATGCTGAAATGAAGCGCGACTTGCTGATCAATTATTTTGCATCTAAAAATATTCCTTTGGCTAGATGGACTCGGAACGCTGTTTTTTATGATGATAATGATGCGGTTCTATCTATGGCGCGTGATCTAGGAATCACCGCAAAAAATGCTATTCAAATCAATGCTTCAATGGGGGCTAAATAATGAGACACTACTATTTAATCGTAGACACTGAGACAACTCAACGCGGGACTGTTGCGGACTTTGGCGCGGTAATTGTTACCAAACAGGGTGAGATTGTCGAACAATTCGGGGCGATGGTTCTCGGTCACTTTGGCAAATTACCGCTTTTTTCTGATCCATCTGCTGACCCTGATGCGTTTTGGTCGGAACAATCCGCCTATCGTAGGGCTAAAAATTATGACGATATGCTCGAATCAGGCGAACGCTCAATCTCAAGCCCTGCCCTAATTAATCAATGGCTGGCTGGTATCAAGGCGCGATATAATCCCACGCTAACCGCTTATAATTTGGCTTTTGATCTTGGTAAATGCAGAAATACGCGCATTAACTTGGGAATTTTCGGCTCTCGGTTTTGCCTTATGAAATCCGCAAAACGCAAAATTGGCGTTTTGGCTTCTTACCAAGATTTTTGCAAGGCGCGCGGTTTACTTACCGCAAAACTACGCAAGCCCTCAATGACTGCTGATGCTATGGCAAAATATATTGCCGATACTGAATATTCAGGCTCGCTCGCTGATGAACCACACACCGCGCTAGAAGATGCGCGCGATTATGAGGCAATGATTCTCACCTACATTTTGCGCGATACTACCCGCGCCCAGATCTTGGAGCTAGGAAAATGAAAAATATAGAATTGCA
>Ga0206682_10001805_pt1 | contig 20430 bp, 12 predicted proteins | sample M240m12015metaG_FD_155444 | JGI IMG/M metagenome (GOLD analysis project Ga0206682, IMG submission 155444) | Ammonia-oxidizing marine archaeal communities from Monterey Bay, California, United States - M2 40m 12015 | ecosystem: Environmental > Aquatic > Marine > Intertidal zone | place: USA...
AAGGTCACACGAGTACGCGGTTATAGCTCCCTCACGCGTCAGCCGTAGATCTTCACCGCCCTCTGGTCGAACCCCCCCGCGTTGGCCTGCCGCTTCGCCGCCGCCGTCTTCCGCGGGCTCGGGTCGGCGTGCTCGGCGCCGAGGTAGCTCTCGTACGCGCCGTACGCGTCCTTGCGCGTGTTGGAGAAGAGCGCGGCGACGCGCTCCGAGTCGGCGAGCGGCTCGGACGTCGCGCCGAGCGAGTGGAACGCCCAGCGCCACTCGGCGAACGCCTTCTCCGCGACGCCGAGCTTTACGCGCGCGCGCGTTTTGACGGACCCGAGCGTCTCGTCGCGGGAGACGCGCATGAAGAACGGGTCACCGAACAAATGCACGCTCTCTTTGTTGTTCGTTTGTTCCCCCGCGACGGCTGAGATTCCCGAGATCGCCGCGGCGCGCTCGCGGTAAAAGTGGTACACGCATATGAGCGCGTCGCCGGATTCGTTCGAGTTCGGGTCGTCTCGCCCCTCGTTCGCGCCCCTCGGCGCGACGCTCTCCGAGTCCCCGAACGCCGCCTCGTCCTCCGGAACCTCCTCCGCGCGGAGCACCCAGTAGTTGTCGTTGATGTTGTCGATGGTGTCGTCCGGCGCGAACACCTTGAAGATCTTGCTCTGGTACGTCTCCATGAACCGCAGCGCGCGCGAAGGCGAGACTTTCTTCTCCCCGAGCGCGCGCCGCAGCTCCGCCATCGCGTCCGCCACGTTCGATTCCTTCGGCACGCGCACGTTCACCACATCCAGGAGCCGCGTGTCTTTGCCGTGGAAGTGCACGCGCAGGGACTTCAGCCGCTCCAGCGCGGGCAAAGGCATGTCCAGCACCTCGTAGTACAAAATGTCGTGCTTCGCGCGTCTCCCCGCGCCCGCGCCGCCGTCAACACCCGGCCGCGCCGCCGCTTCTCTACCCGATCTCGGCGGGAGCGCGTCCGCCAGCGCGTCGATCCCGCGGAAGGCGAGCGGCGTCTTGGGCGCGTTGGTGTAGGCGTTGTGCTGCGTGAGGCGCAGAGTGGTGGCGTCCGCGACGCCCAGCGCGTCCGCGAGCGCGGCGCACACGTCGTCGTACGACATGGACTTGGAGAGGTCCAGCGAGAGCTTCTCGTCGCGCGGCGACGAAACCTCGCGGAACGACACGCGCTGTGCGTTGCGCACGTGCGCGAAAAACTGGTCAACCTCCGGGAAGCGAATCGCGCGAACCGCCGCGCCCGCCGCGCCCGCCGCGCCCTCATCCGCGACGACCCTCGGCTGCACGACGAGGATGTCCCCGCTGCCGAGGCTCATGCTGTTGTGGTCGAAGGACACGTCCCAGCTCGCCTTCTCCACCATCAGCGAGGGCTCGGACTTGATCTCCTCGAAGACGTCGAAAGGCGCGCCGGCGGCGAGCCGCGCGCCGCACAGCGCGCGGATTTTCGCCTCCTCGAGGCGCACGCTCGATTCCTTGTGGCACAGCGCGTGGCCGAGGAACTCGAACGCCTCCGTGCGCGGGTCGTAGAACTTGAAGAACAAAAGCTCGTGGTCCGCGGGGACGCGCGGCGCCACGCCGGCCGGGAACTCGGCGTCCGCGGCGTCTCGTTCCCGGGGCGCGCTCCGCGCCTCCTCCTCGGAGACCACCTCCAGGAACAGTTTCAGGTCCCGCGGGTCCTCGGGATCGACGTACTTGTTGGGCAGCGACGGGTTAAGCTTGTCGCGCAGCGCGCACATCGCGCCCAGCTCGGCTGCGGGGTCGATCGGCGTTTGCGGCCGGACCGTCGCGTTCTGGCGCTTGACGAAAGCCCAGTAGCGCTGGCGGTTCGGAGGCACGCCCGTCTCCTCGGCGACGCTCTTCTTCCACTCCAGGAACGGCGTCTCTTTGCGCACGCGCCGCGCCGGAAGCGACTCGTGCTCGCACATGTCGAAGAAAATCTCGCTTCCGACGTGCGCCTTCATCGTCTCCACCGTCGCCAGCCGCGTCTGGACAATCAAGTGCGCCTCCGCCTCTTCCTTTTTCCGCCGCTCCTTCTCCTCCTGCTCCTTGCGCAGGCGCGCCAAGACGTGCTCGGCGATGTCGTCCTCGTTCGCGTCGCACACGATCTGCGCCATGTCGCTCTCGCGCACGTACACCAGCATGTACGCGTTGGCGAACTTCGGGACGCGAGGTCCTTTGCCGGAGAAATCGGGGTCCTCGCCGAAGTTGTCGTCCAGCGCGCGTTTCTCGCGCTCCTTCGTCACGCGCTCGTCGTCAAACTTGAACCAGCCGTCGCCACGCAGCGTCGGGCGGATGAACGCGTAGTAGTGCCCGCCGTTGACGCCGCCGCTGTGCACGAGCACGGAGTGCAGCAGGTACTTGTTGCGCACGGAGCGGTCGGCGTCGGGGGTGAGGTACTTCCCGTCGCCCGCGTCCAGGTCCAGCACTTCGGGGAACTCGTAGCGGTCGTTGATCTTCACCATCGCGTCGCGGTTGAAGTCGTACTCGAACCGCTTCAGCTGGAGCTGCAAAACGGGGGGGAAATCGGTGAACAGTACGCCTTTGTCCGCGTCCTGTAACCCGTGGCCCTCGGCGCGGTACTTATTATCGCCGTCCATCTTCTCCACCTCGACGTACTTGTCGAAGCTGGCGTAGACGTCTTTGCACCCCTTGACGTCCAGCTGCAGATCCAGGTAGGCTTCCTTGCGCTCGCTCTTGTACTCCACGTCCACGCAGTTGATGTAGTTCACGGTGTGCCCCTCGAACAGCTTCGCGATCGTGCCCTCCACGCTCGTGCCCTTCATCTTCTCCTCCAGCTTCTCGCAAAGCACGCGGTTCAGCTCCTGCACGTCGTGCTGCATGAACGAGTCGTACGCGTCCCACCCGAAGGAGCGCGTCAGGTCCTCGGTGGACGCGGCGCCCGGCGCCACCTGCAGCTTGTGGAACAGCGCCTGCAGCGCGAGCGGGATGGACGCGCTCGCCTCGTCGCTCTCCGTGGTGGGCATGTGGTACACGGCTTTGCGGAAGTACGGCACGTGGAACAGCGTCTGCAGCAACGAGTTCATGTAACACGTCGCGCCCTGGTTCTTTAAACCGACGTGCCCGGTTTCGGCGCGCGAGTCGTAGTTCCAGTCGTTCGGGTCTTTCCGAACGCGCACGGACGCGACGATCACGACGCTGTCGTCCGCTCTTAGCAAACCCCGATCAGGGTCGTCCAGATCCGCTAAAGGCACGAACTGCGTGAAACCCCAGTCGGTTTCGTTCGGCCCAAACGTGTGCTGCGTTTCCTTGGAGACGCCGCGCGCCGCCGTCGCCGACGCGGGTTCGCCGCCGCGCGGCTCGACTTCCATCGACAGCGTGAACGCGGCGTGCTGCGACCAGCCGGGGGGCAGGCTCGCCGCGTCCGCGGCGTCCAGGTACACAGACACGTACTCCTGGTTGTTCCCGCGCGGGAACACCAGGATCTGCCAATTGAACCCGCCCACCGCGAACGGCTCGCTCCGCAGCTTGTCCCGCGTGATGAGGCTCCAGTCGCGCACGACCCAGCGGTGCGTGCCCGCGTCGGGGTCGGGCGGCGCGTCCGCCAGCGCGGGGGGGTCGGGGCCGTGCATCACGACTGCGTTTGCGTCGAGGACGTCGGCGGACGGAAGGTTGGGGGGGACAGAGAGGGTCAGCGATCGGGACGACGCGCGCGCAGGAGCGCGGAGGGAGGGTCCTCGCGACCGATCTTCGTCTTCGCCGACAGAGGCGCGTTTGACAGGCCGAGGGAGCCTTCGGAGCGGCCTCGACGCGGCGTGAGATGCGGACGCGCACGCTGCGGGACGTACCGTCCATCGGCTCCCCGTCGCGGTCGTCCATGGTCGATCACGCGTCGTCCCGGGTTCGGCGCTCGCTCGAAGACGTTCGCCCGCGCGCGTCAGATCCCCACCAGTCCAACAACTGCGGGAAAGATGGGATCGGTTGGAAAGCGCGCGCGTCCCGGTGCTCCGCTCACACGCGCGGGTTTCGCCTGCCTCCACGATCGACACGCGCTCGATCGAGAGTTCGCCTCAACCCTCGACCCACGTTCAGGTCCGCGTCAGTCTGACCCTCCAAGCGCGTTCGATCGGTGCAAGTGGAGTCATCGTCCGCTCAGCTTTTCTTCGAAAAAAAAGCCCACACACGCGGGTGACCGACCCATAACCACGCGTCAACCACAGAAGGTGAAAAAGTAAAGTTTTATCCATCTCACAAAGCGACGTGTCGTCGCCCTCAGACGCGCACAGTGTCCGCGCGCTTCGCCGTCGGTCGCATACCAAACCAACTCGCACGGTCGTTCGAGATGGCCGCCATGATGTCTGCCAACGCCGCGTGCGTCTCCCGCCCCAACGGCGCGGTCGCCGCGCGCACCAACACGCGCTTCGCGGCGTCCGGATTCTACGGCAACGCCTCCGCGCTGGCTCGTGTCGGTTCCGGGTCCCGCGCCGGCGAGCGCGGCGCTCTGGTCATCAACATGGCGGCGTCCAAGGAGAAGAAGGCGCGCGACATCGGTATGCTCAAGGGTATGCTCGAGAAGGAGGAGACGCTCCTCGTCGCGGGCTTCAACTTCCAGGGTCTTAGGGTGCGTACACCGGCATCGTCCGGCATCTCCGGCGCCACCACTTTTCGTCCGCGCTCGCGTGCGCGTCCGACCGAGCGACCGCCACCCATCGGCCGACGACGCGTGAGGTCGCGCCTCCCATCGATGCGCTTGCGCGTCGACCTTAACGAGGTCCAGGGTGCACCTCGCGCGCTGCGTCGCCGACCGCACCGCGTCGCGTCCGCGCGTCACCGGCGCGCGCGCTCCTCAAAACCTAGGGTTTCGGGGTTTGGGTACCTAAAGGCCATCGTGGTCCTGTTTTCATCTCCCGCGCTCGCGCTCGACCTCTCGCTGACCCCGTCGTACTCCGCCCACCCCCTCCCTCTTCTCTACACTCCCCTATACTCGCAGAACCCCGACATGATCAAGTTCCGCCGCGCGCTTCCCGAGGGCGCGCACATGGTCGTGACGAAGAACACGCTGATGGTGAAGGCGACGGAGGGCACCAAGTGGTCGGCCATCGACGGGTGCACCACCGGCATGAACGCGTGGCTGTTCGTGGATGAGAACATCGCGCCCGCGATCAAGGCGGTGAACGAGCTGAAGAAGGACTGGAACAAGGCTGGGATCGAGTGCGAGTTCACCGGCGCGGTGCTGGATGGGAAGTTCGTGGAGCCCTCCGGGATCAAGGCGCTGGAGAAGCTGCCCACCAAGAAGGATCTCATCCAGATGGTGGCGGTGGGCATCAAGCAGGTGCCCACCAAGCTCGCGCGCGCCACCAAGGGTGTGCCCTCCAACCTCGCCTACGGCGTCAAGGCGATCGCGGACGGCGAATCCGATCTCATCAACGCCTGAGCGCGGCGTTGGCGTGGCACGCGTGGAGGGGTTCGAAGCACAGAGGAACGCGCGGAGAGCGCGCGCGTCCGCGCGCGAATGTTTCGACGGTTATTTTTTTTTCCCGGCGACGGAAAACGGGCGGGTCCACGGGAGCGGCGTCTCCCAGCCCACACCGCGAATAGGAATCCATGTAAACACTTTCCTTAACACAAAAAGAATACCGTCGAGTGGCGACGTGAACGTGTCCACGGAGACGTCCGCGACGAACCGCAGATACCCCTGACTTTCTTCCGCGCGACGCGACGACGCGACAACTTTCGCGCTTTCTTCTCCTCTCTCGCGGCGCTTTCTTCTCCTCTCACAGCAGGAGCCATCCCAGCCCGAGCGCGGCAGTGGCGAATGCGCCCCCGCCCCAGAACGCGCCCGAGGACCCGAACAGGTCGCAGAGTCTGCCCGCCATGATGTTCCCGAGCCCGAGCGCGATGCCCTGCGAGAGCGCGCTGATGGCGAAGCCCGTGCCGCGGACGTTGGGCGGCATCGTCGCCGACAGCGCGGCTTTCATGTTCGCCTGCGTCATGGACATGTGCACGCCCACGGCGAGGTACCCGAGGAACACCTGCCACGGCGACTTCGCGGTCACGAGCACCAGGTCCGCGACGATCATCATCGCGAACCCGCCGAGGAGCATGAACTTGCGCCCGGTGCCGGCGCCGTTCTTGTCCACCGAGTCCGCGATCACGCCCAGCGGATACGTCAGGAGCGACTGCATCAGGTTGGTCGCCACCATCAGCATCGGCAGGTACGCCGCCGGCAGGCCCACCGCGTTGGCGTGCAGGGTCACGAACGCCTCGCTGAACCGCGCCACCTTCAGCGTGGTGAACACCAGCAGGGCGCGCCAGAACTCCGACGGGAGCATCACCGCCTCCCGGAAGCTCCAGCGCCAGGCGCCCCACGCGACTTTCTTCTCGGTGGACAAGGGCGCCGCCAGAGAAGCGGCGCCTCCGGGCGCGCCGACGAGACGTACCGACTCCGCCGCCAACGCGCCGCGCGCCGACTCCGCCGCGAACGAGCCTCCGCTCGTGACCGCGCCGCCACCCTCTCGCCGCGCGTTCGTGATGAGCGCGCTGGCGATGACCGATCCGTCCGCTCTGTCGTCGGCGGTGAGCGGGTAGTTGGCGCTCGTCAGCGCTCTTCGAAACCCGCGCCGGAACCCGCGGTACTTGAGCTCAGCCTCGGCGCTGAGGTACTCGGCTTCCCACTCGCGTTGCCGGGTCTGCCAGTCCTCCTCCGGCTCGCCCTCCTGCCTGCGCAGCTGCGGGAACAGCTTCTCCCCGGGGCGCTTCTCCTTGAACCTCTGCGCGCGGCGCTTCATCTCATCGAGGTGCTCCGCGAGCCACTCGCCCACGCGCCGCCACGTGCGCTTCCCCCGGATGTACGCCAGGTCGCGGGACTTGTCCTTGCACGCCGAGCGCCGCCAGCGCACGGGCTCGTACACCATCGCGAGGGGCCCGCGGCCGTGCCGCTTCTTGCTCGGCGCGGGGCGCGCAGGGTACTTGGGCATGCCATAGTGCTTCGTCTGCAGCCTGTTGGGCGTGCTGACGTAGTACAGCAGCATGAAGATGGCGAACACCGACGGGATGGCGGCAAGCGTGAAGGTGAGGCGGTAGTTGTTGTGCGTCAGGGTCATGCACGCCACCGCGCACATCGACCCGAAGACGCCGCCCAGCGTGGTCAGCGACTGGTGCAGCCCGTACGTCGTGCTCCGCTTCGTCCTCGGGCTCAGGTCTGCCAGAAGCGCGTCCGTGGGCGCCGCGCGCACGCCCTTGCCGAAGCGGTCCAGCAGCTTGGCGCTCACCACCCACTGCGGCGAGATGGCGGACGCGAGCACGAGTTTCATCGCCGCCGTCATGGCGCTGCCGAACGCGATCACCTTCACGCGGCTCTTTATGACGTCCGAAACGACGCCGGAGATGACGCGGCTGAGGTTGGACAACAGCAGGCTGGCGCCTTCCATGGCGCCTATGCGCGTGTTGCTGTACCCGAGCTCGGTTTTCAGAAACACCGGCAGCAGCGAAAACACCATGCACGTGCTGCTCGTCCACAGGAACCCGCAAAACGCGAGCGCCCACGTGCTCTTGTTGTCCGTCTCGTTGTGCACGATGCTCGGTAACTTCGTGCGCACCTGGCCGGGCATGCGGTGCACGAGCCAGTCGAAGATGGCGGTGTGAACGCCGTCCTTCTGTAACCGGTCGTCGCGCGGGCCGTCGCCCTCATCCTCCTCGTCGTCCTCGCTCGCCTCCAGCTCCTCCTTCTCCTGCTCAGCCTCCGCGCGCGCCAGCGCGCTCGCGTCGAAGGCGAACTCCAGCTTGCACTCGTCCACCTCGCACTCCTCCAGCGTGCGCTCCAGCATGCGCCGCCGGCGCGCCTCGCCGAAGTCGCCGCCGGCGAGCGTGGAGGACCGCGCGACGTGGGCGCCGAAACCGCCCCTCCCGAGGAAACGCGAGGCGGGCGAGATCCGCCCCCCGGCGATGGGTCTGAGGTGACCCGCGCTCGGCGCTCTCGATCGCCGAGACGTGGACGCCACGGCGCCGCTGCGCGCGCGAGCGAGGTCGCGCGGCGCGATCGAAGCGCGCGGCGCGCCCGCGGGCGCGCTCAGGGCCTCCATCCCCGCCCCGCGACCGTTCTCCCCGCGAACCGCGCTGGCGAGTCACTCGCGAACCGGCAGCCAACTTAACGAAACACGGGCATTCCCGGACCCCTCGAGGCGTGGTCTCCGCGTGGGGACGTCCCGACCCCGCGCCGTCACGCGAGCGATTCCTCGCGTCGTGACCTCCACGCGCCGGCGCCGCCCGCGACGGTCCGCGTGTTCCGAGGCGTACGCGCGTGCCAACGAACTGGGACGCGCGAGCGTCACATTATCTATCGTATCTGCGCAGTCGGGCTGCGCATTCAGTCTGCACTGCTGACGCGTGCCAGGTGTCGAAAACAGGCACACAGACTAAATGCCCACTGCAAATCGCTCCAAGAAACCGTCGCTTCGAAAAGCTTGAACCGCGAACGCGCGTTCGAAGGGGCGGGCTCGGTAACCTTGCTCGAAAACACCAACATGGCGGGTTTCGTCTCCGCGCCCCGCACATTCGCGCGCGCGTGACCGTCGTGTGATCGCCGTCGATCGAACCGCGGCGACTTCGACCTCCTCAGGTCAGCGCACGGGCGAGCGTTCCGGTAGACGCACCACGCGCATTCGTCTCGCGACGCGCGCTCAGGAGGAAATCGCTCCGCCGCTGATCGTTTGACGCCCGACGAGATCCGCCATCATGTCAGGAGAGGTACGCTTCCCCTACTTCTCGAACGCGCGATGACCGCGACGGGCTCGGTTCCGAGGACCGTGGTGTCGTGTTGTCGCGTCTCTCGCCTCGCCCCGGAAGCTCGCGCGCGCTGCCGAACCGTCATCCCCGCGGCGAGGGTTTCATTTCTCGGCTCTCGTCTTTGAATCGCTCTTTCCTCGGCGCTGACCCGACCCCTCCTCCCCACGACCGCCTCGTCGCCGTCGCTTCCGCAGGCTGAGAACCGAGAGGACGAGTTCGCGACTGGCCCTCTGTCCGTGCTGACGCAGAGCGTGAAGACCAACTCGCAGGTGCTCATCAACTGCCGGAACAACCGCAAGCTGTTGGGCCGCGTCAAGGCGTTTGACCGGCACTGCAACATGGTGCTCGAGAACGTCAAGGAGATCTGGACGGAGGTGCCGAAGACGGGGAAGGGTGCGAAAAAAGCCGCCCCCGTGAACAAAGATAGGTTCATCTCGAAGATGTTCCTCAGGGGAGACTCGGTGATCCTGGTGTTGAGGAACCCCAAGTAAAGCGCGCGAAGAGCGTTGGAAGAGAAGCCAAAATTCTACGTACCAAAATTCGACACTGACGTCGCCGCGTTTGTCTCCTCTACCGCCTCGCGGCCCCCACCTCGAGCGTCACGAGTCTCCCGCCGCCCCTGGGCGCGTCGATCTGTGCGGCGACGCGCTCACCACGCGCGCGGAGCAGGGACACGCTCGCCGTCGGGACGCGCTCCGCGTTGTCGCCGGAGACGTTCAAGTCGAACGAACTCAAAACCGTCCAGACACGCGGGTCGACCACGTGCGCGAAGCCCTCCGGCGAGCCGAGGACCACCTTGTTCGCGTCCGCGTGCAGCGCACACGCGGGCTCGCTGACCGACCCGGAGGCGAGGAGCGGCGGCCCGCTCGCGGAGCGATTCGTCTTAAAAAAACTCCCGGCGCGGCCGAGCGCCCCGTACCGCCGGGGAAGATCCACGGCGGCCACCCGGCAACCGGCGCGGACGTCGAACGCCATGCACCCGCGCGCGTGCCCGGTGCCCCGCGCTTCGTGCGCGTACGTCGCCACGACGAGTCTCGACCCCACACCGCACGTCGCCACGTCGCCGACGGGGCACGCGCACTGCCCCACGAACGACGCGACGCACCGCGGCTGGCCGCTTCCCAGGTCGAACGCCTCGACGCTCCCCCCCGCGGTGCCCGCGAAGAGTCCTCCTCCGGAGCTCGCGTCGCCGCGACGCAGCGCCGTCGTCGCGTCGCGCGTCGCGCACCAGCCGCCGAAGGAAACGGGGAGGTTTCGTGCGTCTCTGCGTTCAAGCGACGCGCGCGTGCGTAGCGTACCGACGCAACCCGACGCGTCGTCACCCTCGAGCTCGTCCGGCGCGGAATCGCCCGGAACGGAAAGCGCGCTCGGGACGCGCGCGGCGAGCAGCACGCCGCGCGCGCCCGAGCTCGCGCGCCTCAGCTCATCCACGGAGACTACGATCGCGCGCGCGTCCTCGCCCTCCATCTCGAAGGCGCCGTCCAGCGCGATGAGCGCGCGCACGCGCCCGCCGCACTTCTGTGCGAATTCCAGCGGAGCGGCGCGGGTTCCGAAAGACACGCGTGAGGCGCGGAGGGTCCCGTCCGCGAAACCGGAAACCGCGACGTCCGGGTTTCTCTGGTCGAGGAACGTCGCGCACGTCGCGCGCGCCGCGCTCTCTCTTCGCCTCTCTTCGCTAAGCTCGACGCGCGTCACCGAATGCCCACATTCGTCGGGGCGGTCGAGCACCGCGCCGGTGCCGCGTACGGCGCGCAAGGAAAAGGTGTCTCTTTTCGCCGCGTTCTCGTCGGCGAACGCCGCGAGTTGACGCGGCGACGCGCCCGGAGCTCCGTCCGACGAATCCGCGAACGCCGCCTCGACGAACGCGTCGTCGCGCGTGTGACACGAGCCGTCGCGACGGACCTCGCCGTCGACCCACCCGCGGTTGCACAGGTACAGACGCTTCGCGACGCTTCCCGCGTGGTCGCACGAAGTGGAAGACGCGGGAAGCTCGTCCGCGCCCACGAGCGCGTGCGGCTCGCGCGAAGACAACCCGCGCCACAACGTGTCGTCGTTCGCCAACGCATTGAACTCCCGACACACCGCGCATGATCTCGCGAGGTCACGTGCACCCAACCGCTCGCGAATCGCGAGCGCAGTCGCGACGTCCAGACGGTCCATCGCTCGTGGTCGGTGGAGCCGCGAGGCGCGCGCGCGTCACCCCGGGCGCGTCCCCGCGTGTGGGCCGGTGGTTCGAGGCGTCTCGGGCCGGGACGCGCGGAGACGTTTTTTCGTTGTTTGCGCTAAGATTGAATGAAAAAAATGTGCCAGAGACGCCGCCCCTGTCCCCCCTCCCCGTTGCTAAACGAGACCCACGCTACGAGACGCCACGCCGCGCCTCTGTGTCGACGATGACCGCGCGGACGCGCGTTCACTGTCGATCACGCTGAATATCTCACCGAACGATCGACTCCGCTCACGCGGGGGACGCGCGGGGTTCGCGCTTGTCGGTGAAGGTCCACACCTTGTCCTTCCCCTCGCCGCGCGGCTCGACGGCGACGCACTTGCTGGCGACGCGCCAGAGCGCGGTGGCGATGGGCGTGGGGTCGTACAGGTACAGGTCGGGGTACTTGGTCTTCAGCGCCTCCGTCGCCTTGACGGCGTGGTAGTGCGGGATCGCGCACTCCACGTGGTGCGCGACGTGCGTGCTGCCGATGCGGTGGTGCAGAAAGTCAAACACGGCGCCGTACGGGCGGTCGATGGTGAGGAACGCGCCCTTGATGTACGACCACTCCGACGCCTCCAGGTGGGGCACGTCCGTGTCCGTGTGCTGCAGCCACGTGTACAGCACCAGCCACACGTTCACGAACATGTACGGCCCGAAGTACAGGGCGAACACGCTGGCGAAGCCCGCGTTGGCGGCCCACCACGCGAGGCCCGCCACCACCGCCACCACGCCGATGTCGGATTTCCAAACCTTCCCCTTCCACGACCCGGGGAACAGCTCCACCGGCCCGGTGTTGACGTTGGGGAGGAAGTGGTTCGTCACGCCGCGCGCGGACCCGCCCGTGGCGCCGGTCAGCAGGTACGCGGGCCACCCGAACACCAAATGCGCGAAGAGCTGCACGATCGCGAACGGCCCTTCGCCGATGTTCGCGAGCAGGTTCAAGTTCATGGTGCCCTTCGTCTCGCCCTTGACGTACGGCACGTGCGTCTCGCCCTCGGTGAGGTGGTTCGTGCGGCTGTGGTGCACGGCGTGGCTTCGCTGCCACGAGAAGTACGGCACGAGCAGAAGCGAGTGCAGGATGTACCCCACGGTGTCCTGGATGGCGCGGTTATCGGAAAACGCGTTGTGGCCGCACTCGTGCGCGATGACCCAGCAGCCCGTGGCGACGGTGCCGGTCACGGCAGCGTACGCCAGCCACACGGGCCAGAACGCGAGCTGCATGGGGATGTACAGGTACGCCAGCACGCCGCACCCGACGGTCATCGCGGTGGAGATGGCGGCGTACATCAGGGACTTGGCGGTGTCCTTGACGAAGCACTCTTCGGGGATGGAGCCGAGCACCTCCGCGCGCGTCGGGAACTCCGCCTTGGGAGGGAACTCCATCGCCTTGCCGTTCAGGCCGGAGGGGACGAGATCGTCGTACGCCACCGCGGCGGCGCGGGGCGCCACCGCGCGCCGCGCGAGCGCGGGGCGCACCGCGCGGGGGACCGCGAGGGACGTGCGGAGACGAGCGCCTGCGCATATACCATTGGGGAGGAGGCGGCGGTCAGCGGCGCGGTCGCGGGGGACGCGATCGATCCAGATGGGTCCGAAGGCGCGCGACGTGACGTCACGACGACGTCGACGGTTCGCCAATCGCGCGGGAGGCGGGACGGACGCGCACGCACCGACAGAGGCGCGCGCGACGGGGGCCTTGGCGGATGCCTTGACGGCGCCCATGCGGAGGGCGGGAACGCCCACGGAGGCGATAGCGGCCATTGCTGGTGAAGGACAGGCGACTGTACGTGCGCGTGCGTTCTGGGTGCGCGCGGGCGCTTCGAGGACGCTTGTCTGCCTCACACTGGGCGATGTTTCGGATTCGGATTGACCAATCACAGGCTCGCGAAAGTGCCTTTCACGAAATCCGACGTTCAAAGTCGGCGACGCGGTCGGCGTTTTCGCTCACCGGAAGGCGCCTTTCAAAAAACGAAAAGCATCGCGAAATCACAAACTCCACACACACGAGCCCGAGCGTTTTTCACGGATTCCTCCTCACATCGAATCGTCGTCGCTCGGGGGCTGCGCATCCGAACGCGCCGCGCGTTTTTCTGTCGCCCAGTTTCGCGCGATCCGCCTGTGCGTCGCGAGCCACTTCGAAATGTTCGCGATGGGTTTCAGGTCCACGTCCACCACGGAGACGCGGCACCGGTACCGAACGCGTGGCAGGGTCCCGCCCTCCGCCGCCGCCGCCACCGCGAACGTCCCGTCGTCGTCGAAAGCGTCGTCGTCGTCGTCGCGTTCGCGTTCGCGAAACGCGACGAGCACGGAGCAATCCTTGGCGACGGCGGCGACGACGAAATCGCGCATCTTTTCCAGGTCGTCTGACACGACGTCTGACGACGTCGACGAAAGCGATTCGTACAGCGCGGCCGCGGTTTCCGCGCCGATCGTGTCCCGGCGCTGCGCGCGCAGAAGCGCGGCGAGGACGCCCGACGCCGCGAGCGCGTCGTTCACGAGGTCCAGCAGACGCGCCGCTCCGCCCAGTCTCTTAGCCTCTTGACCGGTCGCGGGTCCATCCGTGCGAGACACGAACGCGTCCAAGGACTCTGAGCTCTCACCGGAATCGGAATCGAGCCGCGTCGTGTCACGAAAACCCGGCCACGAAAACCCGCGCCGCGCGACGCGGAGGTTGTTCCGCGGCGCGTCGGCGAGCGCGCGTAACGCGCGTACGCGGCGCGTCGTCGATTCGCGAATCGTCGATTCGCGCGAATCGTCGCACCCCGCGAACAGGTCCAGCGGGTCGTACGCGCTCACGCGGCGCACCTCCCCCGAACGCACACGCAGCGCCTGGTGCATCGCGAAGCGGGACGTCGACGCCGGGTCGCCGGGAAGCGCGAACCCGCACTTGGGCTTGATCTCCACGGAAAACCAATCCGCCGCGGCGCCCGCCGCGGCGCCGCCGTCCTCCGCGCCGACGCGGACCCGGTCAACTCGGCGCGCGTCCGGCGCGAGCGCGGCTCGCGTGGCGGCCGGGTCGATCCGGGAGAGCGCGCACCTCGCGCGCGGCCGCGCCGGCTCCACTGCGTCCGCGACGGCGCGGAGGAACGCGTGGTCCACGGGCGCGAACGCGCCCGGGTCCACGAACCTGTCTCCGAGAAGAGGGCGCATCACGTTGTGCGCGAACGCCCACGAGCGGTCCTCCGCGGAGCGCGCGTTCTCGAAACCGGGGTGCGAGGCCCATAAGGAATCGTCCGTGAGCGCGTTCGAGCGCGGCTCGAGCGCGTCGTCGCGCGCGTCGTCGCGCGCCACGTCTTCCCCGAACGACGATGGCTCGGTCTTCGTCTTGCGCAGGCGCAAAACGCGCCCCGCGACGTTCGGGTCGTCGTCCGCCACGTCTCGACGCTCGAGCACGAGGTGCGCGCCCCCTTCCGCGAGGTACGCCCAACCCGCAGCAGCCGCCGCGCCGAGCGTCGCGGAACTCTCCACGTCCCCGCGCCGCGGCATATCGCCGCGCGCCGCGCGCGGCGGAGTGCGTCCCTAGGAGCGATTCGGAAAAGCGCAAATCCCGAGACTCAAAAAAATATGTCGTGCAAGACGCGTTCGGAGAGTCGACGCGGTTCTATACGCGTCTCCGCGTCTATGGCTACGAGCGCGTCTCCCGGCTTGATACGTCGTCCACGGCGCGAAACGTGTGTCTCTACTTCTCCGCGGGCACGAGCATTTCCTTGAGCTCGCCTTGGGCGTGCATCTCCTCCAGGATGTCGTGCCCGCCCACGAGCTCGCCGTCCAAGTACAGCTGCGGGATGGTGGGCCAGTCGCTGAACGTCTTCAGCACGTTCCGCAGGTTCCCGTTGTTCGCCTCGTCCAGCGTGTCTATCGTCTCGTAGTCCACCAGCAACTCATCCAACATGGCGCACATCCTGTGCGAGAACCCGCACTCCGGCTCGGCTCTCGTGCCCTTGATGAACGCCACGACGCGGTGGTTTTGAACCGCGTCGCCGCACAGCTTCGTTATATCCTCGTCCGAGGCGCCGTCGCCGTCGCCTTTCGTCAGCCTCAGGTTAGGCTTCGACGCTCGGTTCTTGCGCGCCGTCCACAGCGCGTTGCCCGAGGTGTTGCCGGGGGGCAGCGCGCCCTCCGTCGCCGCGAGCTGCTGCGTCATCCATGCCTTCCACGCCGCCTGCAGGTCTGACTTATCAGCGTCCGGCAGGGACGCGCACCGCGCGAACGCGCACTGCTTGGGCAACTCGAAGACGTGCAGCTTGACCGACGCGGACACCTTGCGGGACAGGCCGATGTACTGGCAGGTCTCGGTCTCGTCGTAGATGGCGTACACCCCCGGGGTCGCTGGGATGGCCTCCGAGCGCACGCCGTCGCCCGCGAGCGCGATCATCGGCGCGTCGCCCAGAGGGGACACCGCGGATTCTTTTTCCGCGCGCGCGACGACGGCGCGCCGCGGTGCGACCCACGCGCGGCGGGGAGCGTGAGCCGCGTCGTCGCGCGAGAGGTGCATTCCGCGGCGCGCCACCGGGCGGCACGCCGCGCGGGCGACCGAGGCGCTCATGTCGTGCGCGCGCGTCGAAGAATGACGACACGGATAAGAATCATCGTTGTCGTGAAGATTTGCGGAAACGAAACGAACTTTCTCGCGCTTTTCTCGTCGCTTCACGACAGTCGGTCGGGGCGCGCCGGCTGGGTGGCACCATGAGCGGCGACGCCACCGGCTCGGACGGCGTTTCGGATGGGACGGTGGCGACGTTGGAGGGCGTTGTGCGCAAACGGCGGAGCTTGTCGCGGCGCCTCGCGTTCGTGGACTTGGAAACGGACCAGGCGACGTCTGTTCCACTCGTAGCAGACGGCTGGTCGCTCCCAAAATCCATCACCGCGGGTCTGTGCGTGCGCGTGAAGGGCGTCTGGGAGACATCCGAGGCGCGCGGCAGACGCCTCGCGCTCATGCCAGACGGCGTCATCGTGCTACGAGACGGTCGAGCCGAGAACGCCTGGGAAAACGCCTCCATGTCCGCAGCGTGGCGCGCGCGTGTGCGCGAGTTGCCCGCCGACGACGAAGGCACCGCCGACCTGGTCGAAGGCGCGATGATGTGCCTGTCGTGGGCGGACCTCGGGCGGTGCTCGGACCCCGCGTGCGTCGCGCGCCACCGCGCGTCGAGCAGGTGGGAGACGCGGCGCGTCGCGCGCGCGGAAGCGCGGAGGCGCGGCGCGCGGGACGCGGCGTGCCCCGAAGGCGACGCGCGTGGGGTCCGAGCACCGCCGGAGAACGAAACCTCGAGCCACGGGTCGGACGCGGCCAAGTCGCGACACAACGCGGTGTTCGCGGCGTGGCTGGTGGACACGTTCGGGGTGGAGGCGTTGCGAGGCGGCGAGAAGGGCGAGAGGGACGAGAAGGACACGAACGACACGAACGACAAGAACGACGAGAACGCCAGCTCGAGCGCGCACGCGATAGGACCCGCGTCCGGCGGGGTGGTGGACATCGCCGGCGGTCGCGGTTTGCTCGCCTTCGAGCTCGCGCTCGAGCACGGCGTGCCGGTCACGCTGGTGGACCCCAAGCCCCTGCGTTTGAACAAGAAGACGCGGCGACGCGTGCGCAAGTGGCGACGAGAAACCTTCGGCGGAACGGAAGTGCTTGGCTCGGAGGATCTCTCGTGCGTGCCCGTGCGCCACGTCCGCGCCGCGTTCGAGGGAGTGTGCCAGAGCGAATCGCGGACGTTCGGGGAAACCGCCGCGAGCGTCCAAAACTTCGAGCGTGATGTCGCGAACGTGGCGGACGTGGCGGACGTGGCGGACGTGGCGGACGTGGCTGACGTGGCGGACGTGGCGGAGAATACAAAAAAACAAACAATCGCCGCCGCCGTTCGCGCGGCGTCCGCGCTCGTCGCGATGCACCCCGACCAGGCGACGGACTCCGTCTTCGAGACCGCGCTGGCGCTGGGCAAGCCGTTCGCGGTCGTGCCGTGCTGCGTGTTCGCGGACCTGAACCCGCACCGCGTCTCGGCGAGCGGCGCGCCGGTGCGCACGTATGACGAGATGCTCGAGTATTACCAAGCCAAGGCGCCGGACGTGCGCCGAGCGCGTCTGGCGTTCGAAGGGAGACGCGAGGTGCTGTACCGCCTCCCGCCGTGATGGAAGCGCGTTGTACGTCGGTGCTTTGTACGCGATAGGAGCGATAGGAGCGATAGTATCTCACACACCGCACTAAGGTTACTTAGCACTCTCGAGCGTCGCGTACGTGTGTCGAAAGCGTTTCATCACGAAGCGCCGCGTCGTCCGCGGATGACGCGAAAGACGCCGACGCGTCACGACGCCGACGGCGCGACGGCGTGTTTTCCGCCGGGCGTCCCCCCGTCGGGTTTCCGCGCCCCCTCTCCCCCCCTCGCGCGTTTCGCGTCGCGAGCCGAGCCGGGCGTGCGCTGCGGCGTCCTCGCCTGCGACTTCGAAGGCGTCTTCGAAGGCGTCTTCGAAGGCGTCTTCGCTCGCGCCGAAGGGGACTTCGAAGGCGTCTTGACCGGCGTCTTGGCCTTGACCGGCGTCTTGACCGGCGTGGTTTTCCTCGTCTCCTGGCCGTCCTCCGCCGCCTCCAGCGCCGGCGGGCTCGTTTCCCAGCGGCGCGCGCGGCACACGAGCACGCACACGTTGTCGGCGCTCTGGCGCATCTTCGCCAGCGACGTCAGCGCGGCGGCGACGCGGCGCGAGCCCCACCAGCCGTCCGCGCCGCCGGCGCCCGGACCCGCGCCGCCGGGACCCGGCGTGCCCGCCGCGCTCCCCACGGAGCCTCGCGCCGAGGAGGACCGCCGCCGGGTAGGCGTGTACCCGCTCGAGCTCATACCGCTCCCGCTCGTGGCGCCCCGCTCGCGCGCTCGCGCGAGCCCCGGCGACCGCGGGGACACCGTCGCCTCGGCGGCGCGGTCGGACGCCACGACGTCGGTGAGGCCGTCCGAGCATAGGATCACGGTGTGCACGTCGCTCGGCGGTCGCGTCGTCGCGCGGTCTGATCCCGAAAGGCCCGAAAGGCCCGAAAGGCCCGAAAGGCCCGAATCGACGCTCTCCAGCGCGAGCGTCGAGACCTCGGGGTCGGCTTTGACGCACGCCTTGATGCCGGCGTTGCCGAAGGCGCGGCTCACGGCGAGCACGCCGGCGGCGCGCGCGACGCCGCCCACGACGCGCACGGTCCCGCCGAGCGCCTCGACGCGCGCGCGCTCCTCCACGCGGCTCGGGCGCTGGTCCACCGTCTCGAACACCACGGTGCCGTGCTCGTCCGCCGCGACGCACCGCGAGTCGCCGACGCACGCCACGAACGCGCGCGGGTTTTCCTCCGTCAACGCGAACAGAGCCACCACCGCCGTGCTCCCCGGACCGGGGCCGCTCCGGAACCCCGCGGGCGCGGGGAACCGAGCCACCACCTCCTCGTCGCACGCGAGGCAGGCGCGCCGCAACGCCTCGCTCGGGTCGCGTCGCAGCAACGCGGCGGGCGAAACCTGGCCGGTCCCACTCTCGCCGTTCGAAGCGCGTTCGAAGAGCGTCTCGGAGAAGCGCGCGGCGAGGAAGGAAGACACCGCGTCGCCGCCGTGGCCGTCGAAGACGGCGAAGAGGACGTACGGCTCGTTCGCGTCGGGGTGCCTGGCGACCGCCCAGCGGTCCTCCATGCGCGGTCGCGCGCCTTTGATCGCGGAGACGTCGAACTTGACCTCGAACGCACCGACGGTGAAGCACTCGTTCACCGCGCACCCGCGAAGCACGCCCCACTGCGGGTCTCTGGCGGAGCGAGACGACATGACTGACGCGCGACAAGAACTCGACGCGGAATATCGGCGCCGCACGCGAACGCGGCGTTCACTTTTTCGACCCGACCGCCTTGACGTTCGAGTCCGCCCTCGCCCGCACCGCCGCCTCGAACCGCTTGAACCGCTCCTCCTTGTAGTACGCCTCAACCTTCTCCTCGACGTAGAAGCCGAGCGCGCCGCCCACGAGCGTGAATCCGACGAGCAGGAGCTGCCTGTTGCCGCCGGCCATTCCCGAGGACGGCTCGGCTGAACGCGCGAAAACAACGGCTCTTCCGAAGGAAAAGTCGAGACGCGCGAGGTCCGGTCCGAGGTGAGGTGGGAGGTGCCTCTCTCGTATCGACGACGATGCGACGCCGTGGACGATACCCCCGACCCAGCCGGCGCGTCGATCTCGCGCGTGCGCACCCCAAGTGCCCGTGCCCGGGGCGATACCGAGTGCCTCCGCTGGTTCATCACTCGCGCTCTCGGGGCGATGCGGCGGACGTTTTCGAAATGCGAGTCGATTTTCGCGTCGTGCCGTTTTCTCGCCGACGAACAACAACGGTCGCGCGCGGCGCACGAGGGCACCCCCGCGCGTCCGAACACGCGCGCGATGGGCGCGCGCTACGCGTGCGGGCGGTCGCGTCTGTCCTCCCCATTAGCGCTGCTCACGTTCGCCGCGCTGCTGGTCGCGCGCGGCGACGCGCAGACCTCGATAGACAGCCTGGTGCAGGGCGTGTGCAACGCCACGGTCGCGCTACGCCATTGCTCGCTGGACCCCGCGGTGGCGGACGCGGTGCGCGCGACGTGGGCGCCCGGCTTGATTCCGGACGTCTCCGCGCCGCTGTACGGCCAGCCGAACGAGTACACGCTGTTCGCGGACGAGGTGGCGGCGCTGATCCACCAGCTGTTCCGGGACGCGGACCGCAAGGAGGCGCACATCTACGACGCCGGCGGTTCACCCGGCGAGTGTTACTTCCCGCTGCTGTACTACGTGTGCGCGTCGGCGTACCACGAATGCCGCGAGGACCGAAACGTGACCGTGCGCGTGGAGCGCGAGGTGGACGGCTCGGGCGCGGACGGCCAGGCCATCACGGAGGTGGTCATGGAGAAGTACAAGGTTGCGCGCTACCCGTGCCTCGGATTTTGCCAGGACGCACAGGTGCGGCGATGCAAAGACACGCTCGTCGAGGCGATGGAGGAGTCGCTCGTGGGTCTGCCCACGCTCCCCGAGTACGTCGGGAACGTCACGGACTGGTTCAACTGCACCAAGCTGCAGGAAAGCAGCGCATACGCCAACTCGAACCTGGACGAGGTGTGTTTGGCGCGGCCGACGCCGCCGGCGCCGCCGCCGGCGCCGCCAATCGTGCCGCCGCCGGCGGCGCCGCCGCCGCCGCCCATCGTGTCCGGCGCCGGACGAGGCGCCGCGACGGGCATCGGCGCGTACGTAGCGCTCATCGTATCGATGGTCGTCGCGGAGGTGGCTGAGCGAACCGGGGGAGGACGAGCGGGATGACATAGCGAGAGACGCGGCTAGATTCGCGGCTCGAAGCTCGAAAAACGCCCTTTTTCTGTTCGCGACATTGAACGCATAAACGTTCAGACCTCGTCAGACTGCTGCCCGCTTCCCGTGACCTAGGCGCCGCGGCACACGCGCACTCGGGGCGCGCACGGGGTGCGCGCGTGCCGTGATGGGCACCGGTCGGAGCGCGCGGTCGGCCGGCGCGC
>Ga0206682_10001806_pt1 | contig 20427 bp, 10 predicted proteins | sample M240m12015metaG_FD_155444 | JGI IMG/M metagenome (GOLD analysis project Ga0206682, IMG submission 155444) | Ammonia-oxidizing marine archaeal communities from Monterey Bay, California, United States - M2 40m 12015 | ecosystem: Environmental > Aquatic > Marine > Intertidal zone | place: USA...
TTCTACATCCGCTACATTAATCTCACCATCATCATTTAAATCATGAAATGTGGGATTAACCTGTCCGTATATAGTAGTCAACAATAAAAATATTATAATTATTATTTTTTTCACGTAATTACTTCTATTCAAATTAATATAAACTTAGACACCCTCTTTTAAAAAAAGTTTAAAACTAATCTTATAAATAATGTTCCTGTTAATTATAATAGGGATTTTCTTTTGAATTACTTTATGGGTAAATCGATTTAGCCTTGTTTTGCATCGAAGAATGAGGCTCTTATCTATACCAATACTAGCCATTAATTCAAATAATATATAGGATTAACTAGCTGCCTCATCCAAAATAAGAAATTATTATTTATCTTTGATAAAAGAGGTTTTCTTTTCTAATTTAATCCGTTTTTAAAGGAGATTCATTAAGATGAGACTTGTCTCAATATTTCTGTTTTTATTCAGTGTAATCAGCTATGCTCAGACTGGATCAGTTCAAGGAGTAATTCAAGATAAATACGGAGAGCCGTTATGGGGTTCTAATGTTTATCTTATTGGTAGTACTTTTGGTTCATCAACTGACTCTACAGGATCTTATAAAATTAGTAATATTCCAACTGGTAAATATACTATTGTATGTGACTATATTGGATATCGAAGCTCAAAAAAATCAATATATATTTCTGAGCTGAATATTGAGAGTGAGGTTAGCTCGGATGCAAGTTTATACCTTAATAAGATGGGGCTTGAAGAAGAGGTCGACGATGATGTAGATATTTTAAAAGGTCAAATATTAAAAGGAGTAAACTTTACTCTTCTAGAAGATGTTTTTGACAGTGAAGAGGTGGTTGTTACTGGAATTGCTTCTGAAAGATCTGTTGAAGTATCAGAGGTCTCCGTTACGCGTTTAAAAGTAAGAAGGCTAAATGAAACATCTTCCTACACAGACTTGGGTTCATTGATGATGGCCAAAGTAAGCGGACTAGACATTCGAAAATCCTCAGGTACAGTAGGCGGTGGGTTTCGATTTGATATGCGTGCTGGAGGTGGTCTCAATGGTAATGAGCAACCAGTTATCTATATTGATGGAATGAGAATTATGAATGATGAAATTGGTGGCAATGGATCAAATGCTTTAACTACTGGAGGGCAAGGAATCTCCACATTAATCGATTTTAGCCCTGATGATATAGAAAATATTGAGATATTAAAAGGTCCTGCGGCTGCAACCAGTTATGGAACCAATGGATCTAATGGAATTGTATTCATTGAAACTAAGAAAGGTCGAGCGAGTGAAGGTGGACCAGTCTTTAATTTTAAAAGTGCGCGAGGAACTAATAGTCCAAGGTTTAAGGTGAATGATGGTTTTCAGAATAGGGATATATTTCATTCTTATTTAAGTGATGGTGCAATAAGAGATAATTATTTTAGTATGAGTGGTGGGGATTATAGGTTTCGCCATTTCTTGTCTTTTTCTCGAAGACATGAAGAAGGTATGGTCATATGGAAAGATAGAAACTTTTATGATAGGAATACTTTAAGAGCAAATTTTGATTTTATTCCACAAGAGAATTTGACGATCAGTTTGAATTCATCTTATAGTACGCTTGATGCTATAATGCCTCCAGGTGATAATCATATTTATAGCGTTATATATAACACTCTGGTAGCTTTCGACCCTTGGCAAGAATCTGATAGTGCTTCTATTTCTCAATTAGGGGTTAATTTTGAGACCAAAAGGTTAATCGCTTCTGCAAATATAAAATATTATCCCTTCAATAAGATTATGAAATATGGTTTGAATACATTTCAATTGAATGCAAAAATTGGTGTGGATGATGCAGACCGCCATCAAAGCCATCTATTTCCTGCTGGATATAATTATGCACTTTTTAATGATGGCACAAAAGCCATGGAACGATCAAATGAGAGGAACACATTAATAAATTTAGGTGCCTCACAGAATTACAAAACTGGAATTATGACAGGAACTACCAGTCTTTCTGCTCAATTTTTTGATCGATATTGGAATGGAATGGAAATTGCAAGGGATGCTTTTGGACAAAGTGCTGTTACCGATATTGGTTCCGGATCAAATATAACTTTGGCAGGTGAATGGCTTGGTAATACCAGAGATGCGGGCGCTATAATTACTCAAGAACTATCTTTTTTAAATCAACATTATGTCACTTTAAGTTATAGAAAAGACTACAGTTCTGCTCTAGGTTCTTCTTCGAAGTCAATTGGATACCCCGGTTTTCGTTTTTCAACACGACTAGACAAGCTTGATCTCGTACCATCACAATTTCAAATGTTAAAATTTAGAACCGCATATGGTGAGAGCGGGGTGTTGCCAAATTATACAGATGGGCAAAAAATTCTATATTCAGGCAGTGCGGGTGGTAGTGGAACTGGAGCATTGATTTCAAAAGTTGGTAATCCTGAAATTGAGCCAGAGAGAATTAGAGAGCTAGAATATGGGATTGATCTAACGTGGAATGACTTATTCTATTTAGAAGTATCATCTTACAAGCAATGGGCAGAGAAATCAGTGATCTATAGACCTCTTGCACCATCCATGGGGTATGGGAATATCTCAAGGCCAGAGAATATTGGTAAAATGGAGATGGAAGGATTTGAAGCTTTGTTAACTATTTCTGCTGTTAGAAAAAACAACCTTAAACTTGACTTAACGGCTAATTATAGTTGGAATGAGAATATTGTAAAAGATATGGGTGATCCTGTCTTTGATAATTATGGACTTGTAACAACACAAAAAGGTTATCCTAAATATTCCTTGTGGGGGCAAGAAGTAGTTGGCGCTAGGATTGATACTTTTGATCTTTCATTGCTAGGTTTGGAGGGTTCATTGCCATTTTTTGACCCTGTAAATGGTTTTAATTTTAAGACTGATTCAGCTGTTTTTATTGATAGGCTCGTACCACAACATACATTTAATTTTTCTTTTGATGCTGATTATAAAATATTTGATTTTTCTATGGTTTTTGAGAGGAAAACAGGTTTTTCAACTGCTGTAGGTGGTATGTGGTGGGCTTCTCTTCCAAATAATAATGGTCATACAGGTTGGATACGTTCAATTCAAAAGCTGGGACTTGATAACTTTTTTGCGGTTATGAATATTATTCCAGGAGAAATGACTCGTGGAGTAAATTCTTTAGTAACTGACGATGAAGTTGTTGGTACATATAATGAAGAAATATTTGCAGCATCAGGAGGAACAGTCTTTTTACCTATTCCTGTAGCAGGCAAAGAATCTGAGTGGGAGCAAGTTGCGGATGAATATACCCGTGCGCACCCTGCTTACTCCTCAAATTATGCTGAAGATGGGAGTTTTACAAGGCTAAGAGAGGTGAACCTAGGTATAACCCTTGATAAATATTTACCTAAAATTGGAATGGAAAATGTTTTATCTGGTTTAAGAATCTTTGCTTCTGCGCAAAATGTCAAATTATGGAGACCAAAAGGAACTGTTGGTATCGATTCAGAATTAAATATGTCAGGAGCTGTGACTGGAGCAATAGGAACTACGGGTACAGGATATAGAAGCATAGAGGTTCACACAATGCCATATCCTACTGTATATAATTTTGGTATAAATATTAGGTTTTAAAATATGAAAAAATTATCGCTTACATTAATTTTATTGTTTTTCTCATTTGGTTGTGAATCTTTTGTGGAAAATGCTATTTCTCCAATTTCATATGTCAATGATGATGATATAAATACTGCTGAAAATATTCCATTTCTTATGAATGGTGTTTTAAATAATTATTCTAGAGCACACTCATATGTCTCTTTATGGGCTGATTTACTTTCAGATGCAATTGTGAATGATGGAAAAGTGCAAGGGTCAACAGATGTAAGGGGGGAATACCTTGATAATGGGATATATGATCCTACGGCAGGAACTTATTCTCCTCCATACGAAGCAGTTGCGCAAGCATGGAGATCTGCTAGAACTCTTAAAAATATATTAGTTGATATTGAAGCCGATGCATCTGTGTATAAATCTGCATATTATACAGCATATCTTTATCAAGCTTTACCCTGTTACTTATTGGGAACTTATTTTGGTAGAGGGTCTAGTTATCCAAGCGATGGCGGGGCAACTCTAGACAAAAGTGCTTTTAAGCCATCGAGTGAGCTTCTTCTTATGGCAACCGCATATTTTGACTCTGCTCTTGTCCATGCAGATGAAGAAGAAATAAAAATTATTAACTCACTTTTAGCACGCCAAAATTTATATAGTGGAAATTTTTCAGAGGCCGCAGACTATGCATCAGTTGGACTTCAAGCAGGTGAAGAACCCTTCATGGCTATTCCTGGGCTCGAGGATCCATGGCCAAACTGGTACTGGACCGAAGCTGGAAATAACAGAACTAGATATACTCTTGCTTCAAGATTTAAATATTTACTAGGGGAAGATTTTGTGGATTCCAATAGTAATGGTGTTTGGGATTCTACAGAAGTCTTCACTGATTGTGCCAGACCTGGAGCAGATGTAGGCCAAGGTGATGGTAATTACAACGGACCAACAGAGCCTGAAGAAAGTGTCCGGCTTTCAATGTCAGTCGCTGGAATGACACCTGGAGAGAGTTATTCCAGATATTTTCAAACAAAATACCCTAATGCCGATTCTCCTATACCTATTATAAATTGGCAAGAAACTTACCTTATAATTGCAGAGCTTTCTTTACGTGGAGAGTCAGTAAATATATCCGCTATCGATGCTGTTAACTCAGTCAGAAGTAATTATGGACTTGAGGCATTAGATGAAATTGATCTAAATACTCTTTTACATGAGAGAGATAAAGAGCTGTTTTGTCAAGGCCAGAGAATTATTGACCAAAATAGGTTTCCAGAACTTCTTAGCTGGCATATATCAGGATTAGACACATGGCATTATCTCCCTATTCCGTATGAGGAAGAGCTGAGTAATCCACTTTACCCTTAATTGATCTTAGTTCTATAAAAAACTAAGAAATATTATATCTCTTTAGTGAAATTTTTTACTAGAGTAGTAATAGTCTAATTATATTATATATTATTATTATTATTCCTACAGTGATTGATATGCGTGCAATAGTACGAATTAAGCTATTATTAAAATTCATTTTTCTTCTCACTTAACCGTTCGAATAATCGCAATGAATTCCATTTATCAAAAGCTTCATTCAAGTTTGTTACATATTCATCATAAATCCTATACATGATATTTTTTTTATTGTTTATCTCTTCATCTCCATTCATTTTCAACTCCCCAATTAGTTCAAGCATTACCTCAGCTGACTCTTTTTCTTTAATAATCCAGCTGATAGGCTCAACCATTGAGGCTTGTACAAATTTTATACCTTCGTTGTCGTTCGAAATGAAAATTGGGATTCCTGAAATTTTAATTTTTTTTATGAGTTTTAAAATTGTTTTTTCTTGAATATTCAGATTCACTGCTAAATCTTTGACAGGTACTTTTGAAGGGTATTTTTTTAAAATTAAATGAAGAATCTTGGAGGAAGTTCCATCGATGCCCCTTCTGGCGATTCTTTTTTTATTATCTGAAATATGTTTTGACATTGAGTTTTCCTACAATAATATTGCAATTCTTATCTGAAAATAATATTACGCCATGGCTACTCACTTAGTTATTTTTAATACTCAAAACTATTATTAATTTTATTTATGTTATTTCATCGAATATTTATTTTAATCTTGTTTTTAGTTTTTCCTGAATTTGCTCTTTCCAATGAAAAATCACTTAACAATAGTGAGTTTAATAGCAGTTCCGCATTGCTAGACTCACTACTTGATTACAAAGTCTCTCAACCAGACAAGGCAATTAAGTTTGCAATAAAAGTATTGCAAAGAGATAAATATGCCACCGGTTTATATCCTAAGGTTGAAAGTTCTTTTTATAACCATCTTGGAGAAATTTATATTAGAATGAATCTTCCTTCTCAAGCCCTCTCTTACTTTATTGAGGCAAAAAGGATGGGTCCTGATAAAAAAACACCATGGCTAGATGTTCAATTTGGAAATGTATATTACCAGCAAAGAGAATGGATAAAATCCAAAGAGGCATACGAAAAAGCATTGGAAATATTCACTTCCTCTAATATTGATGGCAGAAGGTTGCTTGATGGGAAGCAGTCTGGTGGAAACTCAGCAGCTGGTAAAACTACTTGTTTAAGCAATCTTGGAAGAGTTGAAATGCAACTCAATAATTATGAATCTGCTTTGTATTATTTTGAGAGTGCCTTAGAGGTTCAGATTAAAAATTATGAGGAAAATATTCAAAATATAGAACCTCAAGGAGAATTATCTATTTTAGCAGGCCTTTTAAACCCTCGTTTTTTATTGGCAAATCTTTATTATGAATGGGGGATGTTAGATCTAGCTATGAAACAAATAGCTATTATTGATTCAATTGGGTTGCCTGCTTTCGAAAAAATTGAATTAAATTCAGATTTAAACCAAAATCCTAGCTTAAATAGAGTTTTAGGGCTCACTTATGATTTAAAAATTCGAATTTATACAGAACAAAATAACTTTGAAGCCTCAAAAGATGCATTTTTTTTATCTTTAAAATTTCTTAAAGAATGGCCAATTTATCTTTCAAGAAGTTATGCTAGTTCATCAAAAAGTTACTTCAAACAAGATAGTTTATATAAATCTCTTGAGCAAATTGACAAAGGATTACGTATTTGCCAACTCAAAGGTCTAGATGTAGAAGAAATCGACCTCTTGCAACTTAAGATGGATCTGCTCGAAAAGAGTAATTTAAATAAAAGTGCTGTAGATGTAGCAGTTGATATTTTGAATAAGAAAAGTATTTTAGACGAATATAGAATGTCAGGAATCATAGAAAGTGTAGAAATAAAATCTGAATTATATCGTAGCCGCAATGAATTGTTAGATTCCAAAAGAAAGCAGAGGTTTTTACAAATTGTAGTTGGTGTTTTAATGCTTATCAGTGGGTTAATTGTTATTTCGTACAGAAATAAAAAAAGGCATTCTGAGCAAATAGCGATTATTAATGAGCAGGAAAATCAGATCGCTCAAGTAGAACTGAAAAATAAAGAAGCTGAATTAGTTAATCTTTCGACTTTTGCTCTTTCAAAAAACGATATGCTTGTAAATATTGTTAAGGATTTAGACTATCATGCAACATTATTAAATACTAAAGAGGATCAAAAATCCCTAAAACCTCTCAAAAAGAAAATTCAAAATTTTATCGATGATGGGCTTAACTGGGAAGATTATAAAGTCCAGTTCACCAACGTTTATCCTAATTTTGTAGACTCTCTGATATCGTTTAATAAAGAAATATCAAATAATGATATTAAGCTTTGCTGCTATTTAAAAATGAACATGAATACAAAAGATATAGCTCAGCTTTTTGGCTTAACTGTAAGAGCTATTGAAAATAAAAGGTATAGATTAAGAAAAAAGCTAAAGTTAGAAACAGAGACAAGCCTAATGACATTTATTAATGGCCTTAATTGATTTATTCTAGTTTTGAGTAGTAATGGAGTAGTAAAGATGTAGGTTTGGAGTAATGTTAGTTCTAATTTTTTAAATTAAAATTCAGTACAAATTAAAATGAGATTTGAATTTAAAATGAAAAATATATATTTATTATCCGTCCTTTCCCTTCTGATATTTGTATCCTGTGAAGATGTTGAGGTCGCATATCCTGGTAACAATCAATCTACGGACCCTGTTTCTCCTACTGGTACTGCTGAATGGTTAATAGCATTTAATGATGATGGGGGCGAACTTCCCGAGAATTCTGCATCTGGAATTAGTATAGCTACCTTGAATGCTGAAGACGGTAATCCTGACGATGAATTTTCTTACACTATTGCAAGCCAAAAAATTGATGGTACTTCTATAAATTATTTTAGCATAGAAAGAGGAGAAGATGGTGTAAGTAAGCTAATCCTTAGTAATGGAAGTATTGATTATGAAAGTTTGAGTGGCTCCAAAACAGTAGACCTTAGTATTACAGTTGAAGATGACAGTCCGCAAAAGTTAACAAGTAATTTTAACTTGTCCGTTGCAATTATCAATGTAAATGAATCCCCTTACTATAGTAATCTAAACTCAATTACACCTTATGCCGATGAGTACGTCGAGTATTCTTTTAATAAGTTGAATTGGTCAGACATTGATGAAGGAGATAATCCATCTTTGAGTGATGATGGTCCAAGTTGGTTGAATATTACAAATGAGGGCTTGTTTCAGGGGACACCAAGTAGCACGGACGTTGGGATTAATTCGTATCTTCTCACTCTTACTGATGGTGGAGGACTTTCAGTAGATGAAGAGGTAGATATTGAAGTTCGTCCCAATATCGCTCCAGTTTTTGATAATGCCCCATCCGCTCTTGTAATCAAAGTTGGTTGCTATGATGCCAATGAAAATATTTTAGATTTGAATTGGAGGGATCCAAATAATAGTTCGGCTTATTTTGCGGGTAATGATCTTGTCACTTTTGAAATTGAAGAAAATGTATCTTGGTTAGGCGTCGATGAACAAGGTCAGTTCTATTGTATCAGCGCTCCTGGTAACTCTGATGCAGCTGTATCTACTATTAATATGACCTTAACAGATGATAGGCCGAGTAACTCATTATCCACTGACGCTTCATTCGATCTTGAAGTTCTTGTTAATGATGCTCCTAGTTTTACAAACCTTTCAGACTTTCCAAGTGCAATGGATGCTGATTCTACTGAGGTATTCCAGCTTGAATGGTCAGATCCAAATCAAGACCAGGTTAGTTTTCAACTAAAATTTAATAATGGTGATAACCAATTTTCCCATACTCAGCTTTCCTGGGTTGAGCTAGATAATTCAGGGAATATCACATTAGAACCTCAATCGGGTAACGCAGGTGAATGGTCAATTGAGTTTATTATTTCAGATGACTGTTACGAAGTGTCTGAAGAAAAAGCTTTTACAATTAGAAATTAAAAAAAAGGAAATACTATGAAATTTAGATCAGATATTAATGCAATGACAGCTCTTGTCTACGGTGGAGCTGCGTTTCTACTGGTAATTGTTGGTTTTAGATCCATACTGGCGACTCTTGGAGACCATGTTGGAGTAATGACTTATTTATCTATTGCTGCGCTTGGCCTTGAGTTTGTTCTTCTGATTTTATACGCAAAAGCAATTTATAATTTGGGCCCTGAAACTAGCGAGGGGCATGCTCCTGCTGCTACTGCAAGTGTTGCGGATATGAGTGGAAAAGAAATCTCCGAATTAACTAAGGCAGTTATTAAAGTTGCGGAAATGGGTGAGGGGCTTGCGAATCTTTCCAATGGAAAAGTTCGTGATGAGGTGAAAAAAGAGGTTAATGATATTCTTTCAAAAGCGATCAAGAAATAGGTCCAAAAAATGAAAAAAGTAGAAGTCTATTTTCTTATTAATCTTGGTGCAATACTAAGTTTGTTTGCTATCGAAGGCGAACTCTCTATTTATATGCAGAGACAAGATGATATTTTAAAGAATGTTGCTCAAGATAAGCTTCAAACGCTTGTTGAAATAAGCAATGTTGAATCGAATTATGATGATTCTGATTATTACAGATTATTTTTTAATGTGGAAGGGCAATACGAGCAAGGTTCAATCCAATTTGAACCGAGTTTCACAACCTCGATTGTAGAGGTTGAAGGTGACTCTATTAAGGTAGATGACTCTTTTGTTTGGGAGCTAGACTCTATTGAAGTCGTTCCTTTCATTGAGGAAGGTGATAAAAATCGATATGTGGCGAAGGTTAAAGTTTCTTCCATTGAAGAAACATATCTAAACCAGCCCTTTGATGTAAATTTGGGCGTCAAGTTTATTCCAGATATCGATACAGTTACATATGCACAATGGACTAAAGCCTTTGGAGACTATACTGTTACCGATAAACTGCTTGAGATTATAGACTCAGAGGTTGCGAGTAAGGGTAGCTTTGAGATGAATAGAGAGTTTGATACGCCCATTACTCTAATTTATATGGATGGGCAGCAAGCAGAATTTTTCGTTCTCTTTGATAAAGAAAAATACACTGTATTAAAGGGTCTAGACTGGGAGATACCCTTTAGTATTGGAGGTGTAAACTCTGAGGCAGATTTTAATATTGAAATATCTGGTGGGAAGGATTTGGTGTCAAAAACTCAAGCTGGATTACCTAGATCCTTCATCAAGGGAAAGGGTACAAGCGATGGTACGATTGAAATAGTTGGTTTAAGAAAAAGAGATAAAAAATCAAGCGTAACAAAAGCCAAAATTGTTGTAGTGGACCCTCAGTATAGTTCTCCAACTGAAGATAAAGAAATTTATATTGGAGAACAGTATGTTTTTGATAGTAGGGTAAAAGATGTTGATCGAGATAGAATATCAGTTAAAATATCTGGATCTGCTGTGAATACAAAAACATATAACTCCTTTGAGGCAAAGCTTAAACCAAAAAGCAGAGGTAAAGTAAAGTTTGAGACTTTTGTTGATGGTAAGGCTGTAAAAGGTCTTTCTCGTGAATTAGCGGTTAAGAAGATTCCACCTCCAAAATTAGAGTTCAAGCGAATGGGTAGAGGAACCAATAATATGCTTCTTACTGTAACTACCTATGGTAATAAAAATGGTAAAAAAGCGGTAGTCCCATTATCAGGTATATATGGAAAATTAGACGAAGAGCAAGCTGAAAAGCGGGTTGGGAATCGTAGGGTTGTGAAGTACAGTTTTGAGATGGATGAGCCTCAATTTGGAACAACGACTGAGATAAGAATAAAAGTTTTAGATAAATATAAAGCGGAAACTATTTCAGATAATGAGTTTGAATATTATGATTAGAAAAAGTAACATACTTGGGATTGTTTTTTTGATTGGTTCTTTTCTTTCAGGTCAACAATCAATTTATTGGGAAATAGCGGATCCTGTTGTCAATAGTGAATTTATTGAATCTTATATCAATCGTTTGATTGAGGTGGATAAATTTGAACAAAATACAATCCAGGCATCACATTCCATAATAGTTCAAATGGATATAGAAGATGATAAAATCAGTCTTGAAAAATTAAAGGCTAAAAATTACCAAATGGGCGAATATCAATCATTTGATATGGAAGAAATAGAGCAAATGGATCCTCTTCAAATCAATACCTTGATGTCAAGAGAATATAAATGGAAAGATGTAAGTAGAAGAGATTTATCTGAGCTAGAAGCGTTTAGCACTGTCGATAACGTTTTTCAAGAGCGTAGTTTTAAGGATGCAAGAGATGCTTTTTGGTGGTCAAACTCTCAGATTAGTGTAAGCACCGCTCAAAAAGTCTTTATCAGGCAAAAAAGTAATAGTCTTGCATTTCGAATGGAGAAGGGTTTTTCTGACATGGGTTTATCCAGAGAATTATCAAAAAATCTAATTTTAGGTATCTCTAACGATATTGTAAGCTCGTATTTAATCATTCCAGGTGCAACTAATTCTACAGCTAAAGGTGTAGGGCATCCTCTTGAGGGTAACTTAGGTTTTGGTTTTAAATTTGATACTCACACACTTGGTGGTCAAATAAACTACATGGATCCAGATGGTCAAGATTACGATTATGCAAAAGTTTTCAGTAGGAAGCACCTTGTTGTTCCTTCAAGCAGTGGCTTATTGTACTGGAGTAATACATTTCAGATAAATAGAAAAATAGATTCTAAGTATGGAAATAAAGTTAAGGATCAGAAAAAGCAAAAAGCGAAAGCTGAAAAAGCAATTTCTAGTTCTAGGACTTGGAATGCAGAGTCTGGAGAGTTTCGAGGCCTATTCCAGGAGTTGAAAGAATCAAACGCAATATTTATTGTTGACCGTGATGAAAAGGCACATAAGCTGGCTGAAAAAGGTAAAGAGTGGACTACGAAGTCGGGCAGTGTTGTTAAAGCTGTTCTTACAGATAGATCTTCAAAGAATATCACTTTATTGAGATCAAAAGATAATTTCAAAATAGTTCTTAAAATAAAAGACTTATCAGATGAGGATAAAATTTTTATTGAGAGTCTTAAGTGGGATGGTAAAAAAACAAAAACTCTTTCAATCGATAGATTAAGTTCATCTGATCAACAAATAATTCGAGCTGCTACTGGTACTGTTAAGGCACGCAGTGGTAAAGGAAGAGAACTGAAAGTAAGTGAGGCCTATGCATCGATGAGGCTAAAAGCAGGTCTTTCTTTTACGCAATTTGTGCATGGGAGGGTAGATGTAAACAATAAGGTTTTAATCTCAGACCGTGTCAGTGGTTCAGAATCTATTGGCTTCTATGCAAAAGTAGAAGGTGTAACAGATAGTAAGAATTCTAAGGCTTATTTACAGGTTAATGTTTCGGGAAGTGGTTTTAAAGCTTATAGTCTAGGTTTAGAGCATAATGTCTGGAGGATGGTCAATCTCGGTCTTGATGTAACTCTTTATCCTAAGAACAGTTTTATTGAGTTCCAAAATGATCGTAATAACCCTGATTCTAAATGGGAATGGTACCCTGGAAGTCGACCTGATGAATCAGGTAAAGGCGGAGGTACCTTGTTCTTATCACCATTTATCACAGTAAACTTTTAATTAATGGATTTATAAATGATTTTAATATTCAAATTTTTCACAATTTCAATTGTACTGGTTTCTGCTTTATTCAGTCAAAATGAGTTACAGTTAAAAGATGATCGAGCTCAGGTTCTCGAAGACGAAAGCATTTCAATAAGCATCCTCAAGAATGACGGAATCAAAGATAAAAGTAATTTAATGATTGAAATAATAAATCAACCAAAAAAAGGAAGTGTTGTTATCGAGGGAGAGATGGTTCGCTACACGCCTTCTTCTAACTTAAATGGTAAAGATAGTTTTACCTATTCTGTTGATATTGGTACAGGATCAGGATCAGCAGAGGTGTCTGTTAAGATCAAGCCAGTAAATGACAGTCCTACTAGTTTAAGCCTTTCTAAAAAAAGTATTGAAGAAAATAAACCTGCGGGGACTCTTGTTGGTAAACTAACTGTAGAAGATCCAGATAAAAATGACACATTTACTTTTGGTCTTTCAAGAGATAGTAAAGAAGATTTTCGATTAGATGGTGAAAAACTTTTTTCTAAAAAGTCTTTTGACTTCGAGAGTAAGAGTTCTTTTGATTTATCCGTTCAGGTCACTGATGCTGCAGGTGAATCAGCTGTTTTAGATCTTACTGTGAATGTTGAAAATCAAAATGAAGCACCTATATTAATCGGTGATAAAGATTTAAACATTAATCATTCAGAGGATGCTGGGAAAATTGTAACAAGATTAAACGTTCAAGACCCTGACTCTGACCAGTCTGGTTTAAAATATAAATTGGTTAAAAGCGTTGACAAAGAGCACTTTAAAATTACACGTAGTGGAGATATTTCTTTCTTAAAAGATCCAGACTTTGAAAATCCAAAAGACAAGAATCAGAACAACACATATAATATTTCTTATAGAATAACGGATAGTAAAGACCCATCTTTAGCTATTAATGGCGAAGTTACTATCAATATAATAGATGCAGAAGAAACTGAAGTTAAAGCACTTGATAAAAGAAAATATATTGCATGGACAGTTGATCATCAGCCCTATCATATTTTAATGGAAGATGCGGTAGAAGATTATTTAAAACTAAAGTACAGCGATGATTCAGTTGATGAATCGATTGATGATGGATATGGTAGTGGAATTAAAGAATTAAAGCCAACAGATCAAATAATTATTGTCCAGAAAAAAGGTGATGTTGATGAAATTCATGAAATTTGGTTTGGTAATGGCCTTGACTACAGCGTAATCGATCGAGAGAGAGTTGATTGGATTTTCAGTCAAGATATACAAACCGTTCTTGTTTCTAAAGACCAATATTTAAATAGTGATTCAGAAACAGTTTTTCATAAAAATGAAAGTGACAGATTAATGGCCAGCTATGGTTCACAATTTTCTGTATGGCACTCAAATAATTTTAGAATGTCCCTTTCTTCATTTTCAATGAGGTCTAATCTTCTTCAATACTCTTCAAATATGCGAGTCGGGAATAATTTGATTGGGTTACCTGGAGAGTTAGGTGGGGGTGCAGAGTTAGGTGTTGCAACGCAAAGGTCTGAATTTGGTTTTCGCTTACCAGTTTCTTTTGATTTTGCCACAACCAAAAAATCTCAAAAAGATTTAGATTTAATAGAAACGGACAAGTTAGGTCTTTATGCTCGAGGGAATATTGAGAATTTATTTTCTACAAATACAGATTTTCATGGTTTAATTGGTTTCTCTTTTTACCCTTCAAGTAAGGGCGATGTAATTAAAACACCGGGCGAATTAATAACTAATGACTCCACAGAATTAAGTTTATTAGAAAATGTAAATATTCTCGATAGCTATGCATTATTTGGAGCAACAGTTCAAGTTCCAATAGCAGCTTCTTTTATAGGGCGTCTTACAGCGACTCCAGGCATTCACTACATCAAAGTTGCTCACCGCTTAAAAGATAATCGAGCCACCGCAGAAGAGGGTCTCTATGAAAGACTCTATTATGATCAGAATTTTGTAGCCCCAGATTCAGCAGGGGGAAGTGAAATCTTAAGTACACTCTTAAATGATAATGATGAATCTTTCACTTCGCTATCTTCTTTCTACCTCAGATTTGACCTTCTTGGGAAAATAGGTGAAAAGCCTAATCTAGTTGAAAGAGTCTCTTTTTTAGACTTTATAAACATCTCAAGAGTTCCTTTTTATGAAATCTCTCTTCAATTCATACCTGGATTTAATACAATAAGTAAACTGAATTTTAATATCTCGGATGAAATTGGAATTTCACTAACTAGTTTAAGCTCAGATAGTAAATTAAAAGGTAATTGGATGCCAGATTCAAAGTTATGGTTTGGTTTAAATTATCGTGCAAATTTTTAATAAATATATATTTACTATAGGAACTTTATAAAAGGGAAAATAGTTTTAACTGGCAATTTTAAACTCTTATCTAAACTAGTGGGCATTAATCTCAATGATTTGTAAGTATATAACGTTAGTCTTTTTTTTATCATCATTTTTATTTTCCCAAAACTCGATTCTTGACTCCTCTTCTATAGGAAAAAAGAAGCAAAAAAAAATTATAGAAGCAATCGCTGGGAATGATATTGAGGTTCCAGGACTAACCTCTATCATACTAGACGCATCAAAATCTACGCCAAATAACGGATCACTTACGTATGAATGGTCCTTCCCAGAAAATCTGATTTTTGAAGAAGATTATGAAGATGAGGCCTCACAGACGATCATTCTATACTCGAATGACGAACTACTAGAAGAGCCCTATCAGAATAAAACAAGTATAAAAAAGCTTACTTCAAGAAACAAGTATGTTGAGCTGGATTTACCTGATTTTAAGATGGGGAAAGTTTTTTCAGTAGTACTTAAAATTCAGAACCATGTGGGGATGAAAGATTTAGATACTCTTTCTATTGTTGTGACACCCTCCATTGATTTTAATGTAGAAGGTCTGAATATTGGTGAAGGAGATGAATATCTATCTATTCAAGATAGTTCTGCGTTAAACGGTTCAGAGCTAACCGAAACAGTTATAAATGAATCTTTTTTAACCATTCAACCAATAAATAAAAACAATCTCAATCCAATGGAAGTTGAATTAATTAATTCTCTTATTTACAATAATATTAGAGAGAGAGGATTTAAAAATGTTTTAAATCCTAATAGATTTATCGCAGAGGAAATAACTATCAATAGATTGTATGAAAAAAATAAAATCATACAGGATACGGTGATTACTGAAATCAAAATAGACTCAAGCACTCAGATTTCATTTATACAAAAACTTCAGAGTTTTTTTAAATTGAATACTGGTTCTAAGGATTCTTTATCTGATTTAAATGGCACACCTATTTCACTTAATAGCAGTGATAGTTTAAAAGTTGATGATAGTGTTGTCTTGGAGCGTTCTATACCTGACACCACTAATCAAATTTTAGAAAATGATGAAAGTAATATAGCTGCAGGATACTCTAAAAATATATTTAAAAGACTTTTGAATAAGTTTAGTAACGTTAAAGTCTTCCGAGATAGTTCTGATATTAAAAGTTTAGATTTGGTATCAACAGAGAACCTAGTTCTCGAAGATAGTTTGAGCATAAGTAATCCTATTTCAGAAGATTCTATTGATTCTAAGTCTGATGATTTTATTCCAATTGAAAATGATACAATTATAGTAACATATGATACAACTATCATTAATGATACACTTATCTACACAGAAGTTATTGATACAACGTTATATTATAATTTTTTATGTAAAACAGATTCTTGTGCTGCTGAAAATGCATTGTTAGAGGGTGTCGGAAGAGTCTTAACCTGGGGAATTAATGCAGAATCGGATCTTGAATTAAGATATTTTACTGTAGCTGACTTTTTTAATCAGGATACTCAATTTGATTGGACTATTGAAAAAGTAAAGTTAAATCCTGATGCAGAAAAATTTATTACTTATCCCAAAACTATAGCAACTAGTGCAGATGGATCTATCTTTATAGGTGAGGGGAATACTCAAAGTATAATTGAAATCAAAAAAGACCAGACTGCTGAAATTGTAGTAAGTGATATTGTTTTAGATAAAGATCTTTTAAGTCCCTCTGGTCTTGTGATTGGGTCAAATAAAGAAATTTATTTTTCAGATAAATATAATAGCAGGGTGATAATTAATTCAGGAGATAGTTATAGAACTCTTCTGAATAGTAAAAGCAAATACAATAATGATGGCGCTAAATCTCCAATGCATCCTTCAACGGTTCGAATTGGCCCAAATGGAGCAGTTTTTGCTCTTTATAATAAAGATGGTTCGCTATTTAGGGTTTCAAAAAGAGAAATAAATACAATTTTAAATCCAAATATTTTAAATGGAATAGATGACTTTGCAATAAACTCGATTGGAGAGATTTTTGTTTTAAGTTCTGAAAATAAAAAGATTTACAAAGTCATAAATAAAGATGAAGTTTTATTAATTGCAGGAATTGATCGAACATCAAATAAAAAAGTGATATACAGGAAAAATAAAAACTCAAAGTCTCTTCAATTTTCTGGTAGGCCTCAAGATCCCGCCCTAGTAAATGATTTTCCTGCAACAAAAATACCTTTTGGCCAACCTGTTAGTATTGATTTTGATTCAGATGATAATCTGTTCGTTGCTGATATTGAATACGGGACCATTAGAAAAATAGATAAAGAAGGAATAATAACAACTTTTTTTGGCCCTAATGATCAACTTAAAGAAGTCTATCAAATTAGACTGAGCCAAGCGGGTAGTTTTGAAATATTCGCCACAAAGCCATTTAGCCATGAAATACAAAGAATCCATTTAAGTGAAATATCGCCATGGGTGGAGAAATCAATTATAAATTATCCAAAGTATATCATAGCTAAAGATGGTGTTTTTGGTCTAGAGAATAAGTTAAATGAATCTCTTTCTTCTGCTTTAGTACAAACTTTGCCTCCTGTAAAAATACCAATCAGGAAACGTTTTAGTCAGCGTAATAAGAAGGTTACACAATTCGTGAGCAAGAACCCGTTATTCTGTGGTCTATTATTATTGCTTGTGAACCAAGGAGTTGCAGCTAGTCTTGAAGATCCCCCGAAGTTGCCTCCACGTTTTCCATTTAATTAAATTTTTAATTCATTTATTATGAAACACTTCTTAAGGAGTTCATTATGAATAAGCTCTTATTAATATTTGTTTTATTTACCTATGTTCTTAATGGGCAAAAATATAAAACTAATAATCAAAGTTTATTTAATTCAAAAAACAAGATAAGTACAACTGAAACTACAAATGTTACAGTTCCAAGGTTGCTCTCGTATCAAGGCCTTTTAACAAAAACAGATGGTAAGGCAATTAAAGATGGAAGCTTACAAGTAACGTTTAGATTATATACTTCGCTAGAAGAAGGAGTCCATTTTTGGGAGGAGGAGCAAAATGTTGCTATTGAGGATGGTATTCTCACTGCTGTATTAGGAAAGATTATACCAATCGATAATGTTCCCAATGCATCTTTTTTAGAAGTAGAAATAAATGGGACAACCCTATCACCTCGTCAAGAAATGACTTCTTCTTTTTATTCTGTTATCTCAGACACTTCAAAATACTCTCAAGGTGGAAACTATTCGGACCTTGACGGTTTACCGGATCTAACTATTTTTTCGAGCAAGGATACACTCAGTAATTTTACTTTGACAGATAGCCTTAATCCAATTGCCTTGAGTGGAGACTATCTTGATTTAGAAAATGTTCCCGATTTATCAGATGTTCTACAAAGTGATACGCTTAATTTATATGTGACAAAAGATAGTCTTAATTCCTATGTTCTTACATCAAGTTTGAGTGCAGTTGCTACCTCAAATAATTATTTAGACTTAAATAACCTTCCTAACCTTTCTCAATATGCAACAAAAGATACTTTAACTAATTTTATTTCAGAAGATACCCTATCTTCTTATGCTCTGAATACGGAATTAGGTTCGATCGTAATACAAGATACAAACAATGTAAATATTACAGGTGGATCAATTTCTGGTATTTCTGACATGTTGATAGCAGATGGTGGTACAGGTGCTTCTGATATAGCCACCGCACGAGAGAATTTAGGTCTTGAAATTGGAACAGATGTTCAAGGTTACGATGCAGATCTAGCAGATCTAGCAGATGGGTCCTTATCAGTCTCAAAAGTACAATTTTTAGAAAATATTAGTTCTGATGTTCAAGAGCAAATTAATAATTTAGGTTTGAACAGTTTGACCGACCTTGGTGTGGTTGCTGATTCCTCTGAATTAAATTATGTCGACGGGGTTACATCAAATATTCAAACTCAATTAGATAATAAACAAGAATTAAACTCGAATCTTACTACCATAGTTAATCTAGATAAATCAGATGGAAATTTTATTGTTTCTGATGGAGAAAATTGGACTACTGAAAGCGGAATAGATGCCCGGGCATCTTTAGGAATCGGCTCAATGGGGACACAGCAATCAGATAACGTAACGATCTCTGGTGGTCGGGTTACTGATATTTTAGATATCGCAATTGCAGATGGTGGAACAGGTGCTTCAGATATATCTTCAGCAAGAGAGAACTTAGGACTCGAAATTGGAGCTGATATTCAAGGTTACGACGCAGATCTTGCTGACATATCCGGACTATCTCAAAACGATGGTAATATCATTGTTTCGAATGGGAGTAGTTGGACAGCTGAATCAGGAACAGATGCAAGAGCATCTTTAGGTTTATCCGTTGGAACGGATGTCCAAGGTTATGATGCAGATCTCGCAGATTTAGCTGATGGAACCTTATCTGCCAGTAAAGTAGAAAATAATGAATACTTTATTACATCACCTGGAACTGCCAATCAAGTATGGACCTCAGATGGAATTGGAGCTGGGGAATGGTCCGCTTCTACAAATACACTCACAGGTGCAGGTTCTACAATCGATACAGAAGATTTATCAACATCTCAAGCAGTAGTTACAGATAGTAATGGAAAAATAGCGGTATCAGACGTAACAGCGACAGAATTAAACTATGTAGACGGAGTTACTTCCAACATCCAGACTCAACTAGATGCAAAACAATTAGCTGATTCTGACTTAAGTGATTTAGCTGGATTAACTCAAAGTGATGGTAATATTATCGTTTCTGATGGAAGTAATTGGACCGCAGAATCAGGTTCTGATGCAAGAACATCTCTTGGTGTTTCAATAGGAAGCGATGTGCAGGCTTATGATGCAGATCTAACAGATCTAGCTGATGGAACCTTATCTGCCAGTAAAGTAGAAAACAATGAGTATTTTATTACCTCTCCCGGCACCGCTGGTGAGGTCTGGATTTCAGATGGTTCTGGAGCTGGTGATTGGGGTCTCTCAGCAGGTATAACAGGTGCCGCATCTACCGTGGATACGGAAGATTTAACAGGGAAAAGAGCACTAATATCTGATATCGATGGTAAAATCGCAATTTCTGATATTACTTCACAAGAACTTCGTTATTTAGATGATGTATCAAGTAATGTACAAACTCAGTTAGATGGAAAACAGTCTTTGAATTCAAACTTAACAGATTTAGTTGGATTATCTCAAAGTGATGGGAATTTTATTGTTTCTGATGGAACAAATTGGACTGCAGAAAGCGGGTCAGATGCCCGGGCATCTTTGGGACTAGGCTCTTTATCTACACAAGAATCTAGTACCGTAACTATTACTGGGGGTTCTATTTCCGGAATTACTGACATCGATATTTCTGATGGAGGTACAGGTGCTTCAGATATAGCAACAGCAAGAGAGAATCTAGGACTTGAAATTGGAACGGATGTCCAAGGTTATGATGCAGATCTCGCAGATTTAGCTGATGGAAC
>Ga0206682_10001813_pt1 | contig 20356 bp, 19 predicted proteins | sample M240m12015metaG_FD_155444 | JGI IMG/M metagenome (GOLD analysis project Ga0206682, IMG submission 155444) | Ammonia-oxidizing marine archaeal communities from Monterey Bay, California, United States - M2 40m 12015 | ecosystem: Environmental > Aquatic > Marine > Intertidal zone | place: USA...
ATAAAAAAAAGACACTAAATAAAAATATTGAAACTGAAGTAACTATAAATAATAGAATATATTCAACGCTATATGACATTAAGTTCTATTTATAATTTAAGGTTCGGAATCGCACTAAAAGAAAAATCTTGAAATTTTTCTTTTAGTGATGATTTCATTTTTATTTCGCCTAAAAAACTTATCATTGCAGCATTATCAGTACAAAAGTTTAAATCAGGAAAAACAAATTCAGTTTCAGGATTAATTATTTTAATTTTTTTTCTAAGACTTTGATTAGCTGCAACTCCACCAGCAATAACACATCTTTTTGATTTAGTTTTTAATACTGCTCTTCGAATTTTTTCACTTAATGTATCTATTATGGCCATTTGATAACTTGCTATTACATCATTTAATTTGATATCTACAGTTTCCTCAAATGTATCCATATAATAAAGTAATGATGTTTTGAGACCACTAAAACTGAATTCAAGATTACCAGAACCTAAAAGTATTCTAGGGAAATCAACTTTATCCGATTTACCAAGTTTAGCTTTTTTTTCAATTAATGGTCCTCCAGGATATCCAAGTCCAAAAATACGTGCACCTTTATCAAATGCTTCTCCTGCAGCATCATCTCGTGTTTCACCAAGCAATATATAATTATCAATATCAATAATATTCCATATTTGTGTATGCCCACCAGATACAAGTAAGCATAAAAAAGGAAATTGAAGGTCTGGTTTAGCTAAAAAATTTGCATAAATATGTCCTTCTAAATGATTAACTGGTACAATTGGTATGTTTAATGCAATAGCTAATCCTTTAGCAAAGCTGATACCTGTTAATAATGTTCCTGAAAGACCTGGGCCTTGTGTTACCGCAATGGCATTGAGTTGATTGAGGTCTATTTGTGCATCACTAATTGCTTGATCAACAACTTGATTTAATAAAAAGTCGTGTTCTCTTGATGCGATTTCCGGTACAACTCCACCAAATTTTGAGTGCAACACTTGTTGACTAACAATATTTGATTTAATAGAACCGTCCTCACAAACAGCTGCCGCCGTTTCATCACATGATGTCTCAATTCCAAGAACAATCATTCTAATTCGCGAGCGACCGCAACTTCTACATTACGAGGTGATAGATCTCTCCATTCTAGAAGATCAAAAGGAAGGATTACCGACGGTTCATAAAATTGATTGTCTAGATTCCAATCTTTGAAATTTATTTGTATTTTTATTTCATTCGACTTTATTGTTGCAATCCTTTTAGCACCACCAATTATCGTAAGCGATACAGTTTGAGGAGATGGAAAGACTCTTATTCTGGGAGGAACATCTAAGATTTCAACAGGAATATCAACTATTATTCGCTCACTAATTTGTTGAACGTTAATTTTAACTTTTATAAAGTCATTTGAATAATTAATCAATTTCCCCAATGATTTTACTTCTATATCATATTCAAACATTCCGTTATGAACTAAAATCGTATCTGCCATTGTTTCCAAATGATTTATTAAAGCTAATTCCTCTTCTGGTCCAGCAATTTCAATAAATTCAGGTTCTAGAATTTTATCTCCAACTATGGTAAATCCAGGATGAGTATTAAAAATAACATTTGAAAAAACTGGAATATTTTTTGATCGAAATTCATCGAGACTTATTTTAATCCTATTCGGGTACACAACTTCAACGAAAGAAATATTATAATTTAATGGCAAAACAACTTTTTGAGGGAATTTTTCAAAATATTCATTTAAAATAAATTCATAATCTTTTGAAATCCCTTCAAGATCTAAAACAAGCTTGAAGTTGGAAAAGGGTCTTAAAATAAAAGCCTTGAAAAGGTCTCTTCCGGCACCCCTAATTTTGACAGAAGCATAGGAGGGTACTTCTTCTTTATGTGCTTTTTGAACACTTAAATTTCTTGCTTCAATTGGTAAGTCCATAACCATGGTGTATTCATTTTCTGAAACGACAAATACCCAAAGTAACATTGACAAACCAAAAGCACCCAAGGATAAACCTATTTTACTAATTAATGTAGGCTCAAGTCTTGATTTGATTTGCATAAAAGAACTACTCCAATCAAATATTATTCCTGCTTTTCAGAAGGCTCATCGCTACTTTTAGTCTCACTAGCGACTCCATCTTTTTCAGCTTGGCTAGCAATATCCAATAGCTCCTGAGGTAACTCTAATTTTTCACCAGAATTAGTTTTTTGGTTACTTAGATATTGCTTTACTTCGTCAGTTGCACTGTTTCGTTTTCCTGCCCCAGCCAACTCTTCTTTGTAGAGTATAACTTTTTTATCTTCTGGAGAAACCTTCATGACAAGTCCGGATAAATTAGCTCCGACCTCATATTGAGCAGCAAGAGTTTTTCTATCTTTTTTAGACATTTTTCCAAAAGGTATAATTCCTTCAACTTCATTTTCAAGCTGAATAATAATTCCTTTATCTAGTACCCTGATAATTTCACCACTAACTTCATTACCAGCATCGTATGTTGAAACAATTTCAGGCCATGGATCTTCTAAAACTTGCCTATAGCCTAGTGAAATTCTTCTATTTTCTCTTGAAACTTCTAAAATTTTGACCTCTAATTCTTGTCCTTTTTCAACAACTTCCTTTGGATGCTTTATAACTTTTGTCCAAGACAAATCTGAAACATGAATTAAGCCATCAATTCCTTCTTCCAATTCAGCAAAAGCTCCAAATTGTGTTAAGTTTTGAATTTTACAATTGTGTACTGTTTCAACCATATACTTTTCTTCAATCTCATCCCAAGGATCTGGAGTTAGTTGTTTTACACCTAAGCTTATTTTTCTTTCATCTGAGTCAATGAATAGAACCTTAGCCTCAACTTCATCTCCCATTGAATAGACCTCAGAAGGGTTTTTAATATGTTTTGTCCATGAGATTTCAGATACATGAATTAGTCCTTCAACACCTGGCTCTAGTTCAATAAAACAACCATAATTTGTAAGACTAACAACCTTGCCTTTTACAACATTACTTATTGGGTATTTAACCTCTACTTCATCCCAAGGATGAGGTGCAAGTTGCTTAAGCCCCAACGAAACTCTCTTTCTTTCTTCATCGTATTCAATCACTTTAACTGTTATTGAATCATTCATCCCAACCACTTCTGAGGGATGATTAACTCTTCCCCAAGATAGGTCAGTGATATGAAGAAGTCCATCAATTCCTCCCAAGTCTACAAAAACACCAAAATCAGTAATATTTTTAACACGACCTTCAAGTACTGAACCAACTTCGAGCTCTTGGAAAAGCGCTTCTCTTTGTTCTTTAAGGCTATCTTCAAGAATGATTTTGTGTGAAACGACAATGTTTTTTCGAGCCTCATTGAATTTTACGATTCGGAGTTCTATTTCTTTATCAAGATAAACATCAAAATCTTGTATTGGACGAACATCTACTTGAGAGCCCGGTAAAAAAGCTTGAACAACTCCAAGATCAACGATAAGTCCACCCTTGATCCTTCTGATAACAGTTCCAGTAATTAAACTTTCATTTTCAAATGCATCGTTTAATTCTTTCCAACGACGCATAAAATCTGCTTTTTCTTTAGAGAGAATAGTATTTCCACTAGCATCTTCTATGAACTCAAGGTAAACCTCAACTTGATCGCCTATGGAAGGAAGGTCATCTTTTTTGAACTCTGACCTATCAATGATACCTTCAGATTTAAAACCAATATCAATCAAGACATCTCGTTCATTCATACCAACAACACGACCTTGAATAAGTGAATGCTCGGATATATCTCCAAAAGTTCCCTCATATAATGCTTCAAGTTCACTATCAATCGGTGAGCCATCACTATTAACCTCTTTAATTAGGTCAGTTTCTTTAATAACCTTTATTTTATTGAAGAGCTTGGGATTTAAGTAATCCTGAATTTCAGCTACATTGTCGGCTGGGGTAGAAGGTGAATTTTCTTCACTGATTTTTTCGGTTACAATATTATCTGTTCCTTCCAAAACCTCTTCAACGACCTGTTCTTTATCTTGATTAAACATACTTTTGATGTTTCCTTGTTATTTATTATTTATAATATTTACTATTTTTACAATTTGCTCATCTACGTCTAGATATGACGTATCAACAACAATTGCATCTTTTGTTCTAATGAGAGGAGAAATTTTTCTATTAGCATCTAAAAAATCCCTTCTTTTAATTTGAGCGACTAAATCATCAAGAGAGACTGACTCATCCTGATTCTTTAATTCTTTCATACGACGAGCAGCACGAATTTCTGCTTTTGCATCCAGATAGATTTTAAAATCTGCATTCGGAAAGACAACTGAACCGATATCTCTTCCTTCAATCACACAGTCAATATTTCTCGCAATTTCTCTTTGTTTCTCAACCATTTTTTCTCTGACAATTGCTATCGCACTAACCTCGCTTACTTTTGATGTAACATTCAGTTTTCTAATATCTTTTTCCACGCAAAAACCATTCAGAGTAATCTTATTTTCTGAATTAAAATTAATCTCAGTATTTTTAACCAAATCAATAAATTTTTGGCTATCAAAACTAATTTTTAATGATCTCAAATATTCTAACGTAACTGCTCGATACATAGCACCGGTATCTAGATGCAATATTCCAAGTTTTTTTGCAACGCCTTTTGCTGTTGTACTTTTTCCAGAAGCTGAAGGTCCATCTATAGCAATAATCATTTAATTAAATTCTCAATGAGCCGGCAAAATTAACAAGTTTTTACTTAAAATGCTACTCAAGAAAAAAAAGAGCTTTCCCTCTGCTTTATCCCGCATGCCATAACTTTTTAACCTCATTTTCAGTTAAATTTCTATACTCACCTTCCTTCAGACTTCCTAGTTTTAGTCCAGCATAATTGATTCTTCGTAAGTTAAACAACTTAACTTTAATACGGTACATGAGTCGCCTGATCTCTCTTTTTTTTCCATGTCTCAGCCTTAGACTTAATTTAGATCTTCCTTTTTTAGTGACCTGATCTAATACTTCAGCTTTACCATATTCTTTATCGCCAATATAGACACCCCTTGTTATTTTTTTTACTTGTGCATCATTGATACGACCTTCTATTTCAAGTTCATAGTCTTTTGGAATACTATTTTTAGGATGAGTTAAATGTTGATGCAAATCTCCATCGTTAGTTAGCAGTAGTAATCCTGTAGTATCTTGGTCTAACCTTCCAATTGGGACCACTCTTGAAGGGGTTTCTATAATGTCAAGGACTGTTCTTCTTCCGTGCGTGTCCTTTACTGTAGTTATGATTTTAGGTGGCTTATGTAGCATTAAGACAATTTTATTTACCTCAGGTTTTACTTTTTTACCATCATAGGTAACAACATCTGTTTTTTTAACCTGATAAGCAGGATCTAAGCAAAGTAGACCATTAACTTCTGTGGTGCCCATCTGAATGAGCGAGTCAGACTCTCTCCGAGATGCTATTCCTGACTTTGATAAATATTTATTTAAACGCACTTTATAAATATACTTGATAATTATTTATTTTCATTTGCAGTCTTTTCTATTTTATTATTTTTATCAAAAACGGCAATCTGCTCACCTAGACGTGGATCAGCCTCTAACAGCTCCGTTATTTCTTTTAATTTCGGAAGATCAGAAATAGTTTTTAATCCAAAATATTGTAAAAATTCATCAGTAGTTTTATACAACAAAGGTCTCCCTGGGCCGCTACTTCTTCCTTTAATTGCAACTAATTTACGACTTAATAATGTTTTAATCACACCACTTGAATCGACACCCCTTATCGCTTCAATTTCATGCCTGCTGATGGGTTGTTTATAAGCAATTATTGCTAGAGAATCTAATGCGGCAGGTGACAAGTTCACCTTACCCGTTTTATTTAGCATCATATTTATATAGTGCTCATATTCTCTTTTTGCTACTAGTTGATAACCATTTGCAATAAACCTAATTTCAAAAGCATTCCCTGCATCAATGTAATTTTGATTTAACTCATCTACTATTATTTTCAACTCAGGTGATTCCGAAGACAAAACCATATTTACTTTTTTTTGAGTTAGAGGATCGGGACTTGCGAAAAGCAATGCCTCAATTATGTCAATATAATCCTTTTTAATCATTGATCACTTTTCTTGTACTTTAATTAACTCTAATTCACCAAAAATTGCATCTTGGACTACATGACATATACCCACTCGAATCAGATCAAGAATAGCAAGAAATGTAACAATCAGTTCGAGTTTAGATTGAATTTTTTTTGTTAAATTTTTAAAACTAAGTCTATCTATTTCATTTAATCTTTTTAGAATAATTTCTTTTTGCTGCTCTAATTTAATTGGCTCTCTACTTAGCTCAAATTGAGAAATTATGGGGCGTTTCTCCATCACCTTTTTAAAATAACTTGCAATATCAAACAAAGTTATATCCTCTAAAACTAAATTTAAAGTATCGGCTGAATCTGGATTAATTGATTGTTGAAACTGCCTTGGCGTCATCAAGCTACTTTCTTCATTCATTTGTTTAAGAAAAGAAGCTGCATCTTTGAATCGAGAATAATCAATCAGTTGATTTATAAGCTCCTCTCTTGGATCTAATCTTATTCCATCATCGTCTAATTCTGGACGAGGAATAAGCATTTTTGCCTTTACCCGCATTAAAGTAGAGGCCATAACTATAAAATCTCCGGCTATAATCAGATTCAATCTTTTCCATTCACTAATTACGCTAATAAAATCTTTAGTTATTCGTGAAATGGGAATATCATAAATATCTAACTCATCCCTCCGAATGAAGTATAATAATAAGTCTAATGGACCCTCAAAATTTTCAATTTTTATTTGATAGGACACTATTTATATTGAATCCCAGTACATTCTCGAACTTTTTCTAAAACCTTATTTGCTGACTTTTGAGCTTTTTTTGCACCTAAATTTAAAATATCAATGACATCTGATGGATTTTGAATTAAACGTTCTTTATTTCTTCTAAATGGTTCAAAATAGTCCATTATTTTATTAAATAAATCTTGTTTTATATCTCCATATCTGGAACCAGGTGTTTCAAACTTAGATACTAAACTATTTCTCTCATCAATATCCAAAAATAAACTAAAGAGTTGGAAAAGCGGTGTATCAATGCTTTTAGGTTCGTCAATTAGTGCAGCATCGGTAGTTATTTTCATAACTTTTTTTCGAATAACTTTTGCTTCTTCGAATATTGGAATGGTATTATTATAGGACTTACTCATTTTTTGCCCATCCGTGCCAGGAACCAACTTTACTTCCTCGAGTATATCTTCTTTTGGAAGAATAAATATTTCTCCGTATTGATTGTTAAATTTATTTGCAATTTCTCGAGTCATCTCTAAATGCTGCCTCTGGTCATTCCCAACAGGTACAAGCTCACTTTCAAACAGTAATATATCTGCAGCCATGAGAATAGGGTACGAGTATAACCCCATATTAGGCTTCAAGCCTTTAACTATTTTATCTTTGAAAGAAGTTGCACGATCCAATAATCCTCTATTTACTAGCGATGTTAAAATCCATGTTAGCTCCGTTACTTCAGGAACGTCTGATTGTACCCAAAAAGTACATTTATCGGGATCTAAGCCTAGCGCTAGAAAATCGCAAGCTGCATGGAATGTATTTTTAGAGAGGTTTTCAGCATCTGGAAGAGTTGTTAAAGCATGATAATTAGCAATAAAACAAAATAATTCATTTTCATTTTGATATTTTATCATCCTTTTCATCATGCCAAAATAGTTACCAAGGTGTAATTTTCCCGAACTTTGAATACCACTTAAAACTCTCATCTGATGACCATTATATTTTTTAATTAATTTTAAAAGGTTCCATGAATAAGTAAGGCTTCCAATCATTTTGTTTTTCTTTTACAAAACGATGGAAATAGTGTAAACGATTAGGGGGCTTAGGCTTTTTCCTTAAATCCATTCCAGCAACATCAGGAGTCTTATTACCCTTTTTTTGATTACAGGGTTTACAAGCAGCAACTAGATTATCCCAGGAATCTTTTCCACCATGAGATTTCGGGATAATATGATCTATTGTCAAAGGTACCTTCTTTACACCACAATATTGACAAATATAATTATCCCTTTCTAGCAAATTTTTTCTATTTAGATCGACTGATAGATTATCATATCTAACATAATTTTTGATTTTAATAATACTCGGCAGACTAACCATTAAATTTGGACTTTTTATAGTTTCTTTATAATTTGATAAAACTTCGACTTTATTAAGGAAATTTAAGCATATTGCTCTTCTAGCAGTGCAAATTGTCATTGGAGAATAATTTGAGTTAAGCACTAAAACTCCACGGTTGAGGATATTACCATTAAATGAATTATAGCTAGGTGATTTCATTCAAGAATTTACGTTTAATGGAACAACTTGAAAGATAGATTTCCAAAAGTACTTTATTTGCTTTTATACTTTCTTCTTTTACATAACCATGAGAATGTAAAATCTGATCACCACCAAGTGAAAAGCCAACATGGCTTATTTGATTTTCCTTCCCAAAAAAGTGTAAATCACCAGGCTTAGTTTCAATCATAGGAATTCTTTGACTTCTAAAAAAATCAAATTGATTGCCAGAGTCTCTAGGAATATCTAAACCACATACCTTAAATACCGCTTGCACCAAACCCGAACAATCGAAACCTAACGAACTTTTACCACCCCACCTGTAAGGAAGACCCTTTAAATTTTCAGCGGTTGGTATTACCAAATCTATATTGAATTTTTCTTTCTTTTTTTGTGCACCATTGAAATTGCTTGTGACTACTGATCCAAATGGATATTTTGCGCTGAAAAGTCCTTTTGAATCCGGATTAGTCACATAATACTGTTCCCTATTTCTTTTAAAGTCAATAATACCATAGAAAAGGTTTACAAAACCTTCGTATTTATCATCAGTTCTAATTTTCACCCATTTACCAACCTTTTCTATAATCAAACACGACTCGCCAAAGACTAACTCTGTTACACATTCTGATTTAAAAGTGGAATTAGAGTATACAGGTGCGACGCCTACCTGATTAATAAACCATTTTTTATTTTTACTTATTTTCATAATAAATTAAATGTTGTTACCTAATTTTAAGAATAACTAAAATGATATCAATTGGAAAAATTCTCATTTTTCACTAGACTTAATAACAAATAACTACTTTAAAAGGGAAACCTGTGAAAACCAGGTACAGTCCCCGCTACTGTAATTACAGAATACACAATTCAATATGCCATTCTTGGCTTTTTAGTTAAGGAGAAGGTGAAAAGTGTCGATACTGTATAAGTCAGGAAACCTTAATTGTAGACTTTTATAAAAAATACACTTTCGGGAGAAAAGTATGAAAAAAGTATATTACTTTACCATTATACATCATACCTCCATCTCACATAGATGGGGATATATTGATTTTTAAGTACTTAACCGCATTATTCTATCTTAGCATCCTTTTCAAGAATATCTTTGCTGGTTCTATAATTGTATATAATGATGATAAAGAAACAGTCGAATTCGTATATGTTTTAAATACATCAAATAACAACTGGACCATAACTGATAATTCTGGATATACCCACTTGCCAACAGGCACTAAAATAAATGATTCTTTGAGGATCCAAAGGTATGGCTATGATACGTTAATGTTAATTTATAAAGGAAAAAACCTATTTGTTAATTTATCAAATAAGCCTATTCCACTCGAAGATATTTATGTCTCAGGATGGAACTCTTATGAAGATAGTGGTTCGAGAATATTAAATATTGAAAAAAAAGTTGGCTCTAAAGATATTTCACACAAAGAGTATTTAGAGCTTTTACCAGGTATCCAAGTCAAAACATTAGGTGGCCCAGGTAGTATTGTGACGGTTAGTTTAAATGGCGGTCCAACTTCTCAAACTAAAGTGACTATGAATGGATTTGATTTAACAAATATGCAAACAGGAGTATCTGATCTTTCTCAAATCCCCACAGTTTTTATTAATAAAGCAAGAGTAATAAATAGTGGGGATAGACTTCTTTCATCGGGTTCTCAAAATGGAGTTTTAGAGTTAAATACTTGGAAACCTACTAATTCATTTTCCAATTCATTCGGTTCATTCAATAGCTATTCATCAAATTTTCAACTAGCTCTTCAATCTAAAAGATTTAACATATCATTTATTGCTGGTGCAAATAAAAGTGATGGAGATTTTAAAGTTTCATGGAGAGGCAACTCCTTTAAAAGGTTAAATAATAATTTTGACCAAAATTATAGTTCATTCCAATTCATTGGAAGACTAACACCTTCACTATTTCTAAAAGGATTCACTTTAATATCTTCGCAAAAAAGAGGAGTGCCTGGGCTAGTCTGGTCCCCATTAAATGCAACTCATAATGATGAAATAAACATAATCGCATCAAGTTTAAATTGGTTTTCAAAGTTAGGAAAAGGTTCCGTTGAGTATATTTATAAGATTTCAGATGATAAATATGTTAACCCAACCTATAATAATAAAAACAGGAACCAGCTAGCCAGTTCATCTTTAAGTATTATAAATCCGATTTTTAAAAAAGAAAATTTATTTTCTTATTTTAAAGTTAATTTTCAAAATCAAAAACTTAATAGCGATGGAAGAAATTATGAAAAAAACATTTTTATAGTCAGCTCATCTTCAATTTATAATGTATCATCTAGAACAAAATTTTCAGTAACATATCAAAAAAATTACTCAAAGAATTTTTTTGATAAAACCACAACATCGACTAAACTAGATTACAAATTAAAAGAATATCTATTTATTGACAAAATTAGCATCTCCTCTTCTTCACATTTTAGACATCCAACATTTAATGATCTTTATTGGAAACCCGGAGGAAATTCTAATCTGAAGTCTGAAACTGGCATGAATAAGTCTATTAATTTTTGGCTTAAACCAGTTAATAAAAATATAGTTGATTTAAATTTATTTTATTCAAATACTAAAAATTTAATTCAATGGCTTCCACTGCAATCGTTCTGGCAAGCACGTAATTTAAATGATGTTAAACGCTATGGCCTCACAGCAAATTGGGCTTATAATTTAAAATTGTTTAACGGTCGTATATCATATAGTATTATTGAATCCCATTACGGAATTGATAAAAAGCCGTTAAGATATTCTCCAAAAAATATTGGTACTATTTTACTAGAAAAAAAATTGGGGAAATTTAGCATCAGTTGTTCCACCCATTTTACGGGTGAAATGATTTCGGCTTACAGTTATCCAAAAAATAATATTGTTCAAAAAAACTCAACTACATCAATAAATATAAATAAAAAAACACAACTTCAAAGAATGGAACTAGTAACCTCTTTTTCAGCATTAAATGTGTTTGACACTGAATATGAATCTTCAGTTGGATATCCAGAGCCGGGTAGAAATTTTAAAATATCAATAACACTAAACCAAAAAAGGAAACACTGAAAATGAAAATAATGATAATCTTTTTTACTCTTTTATCTATTATATATAGTCAAAATCTTAAACTATTTACCCTCTGCGAAGGGAACTTCGGATCTGCAAATTCAAGTCTTTGGTCGAGCTCGCTTAACGGAGGGGGTATGCATGATATAGTACATTGGGATGAGAGCTCTAATCCACTTGGAGATGTTGGTCAGTCAATGTCGATTTATCAAGAAAAATTGTATATAATAATGAATAATTCACATACGATTGAAGTAATGAGCTTAGCCGGAGGCATTTATTATGAAAGCACACTTGATCTACCTAGTTCTAGTCCACGCTATATCACTTTTAATGGTGAAAAAGGATATATATCCTCGTGGAACCTAAATGCTATCTTAATTTTAAATTTAAACAATATGGAAATTATTGATACGGTTGAGATAGATGGTAAACCTGAGAAAATGATTTATTTTGAAGATCATTTATATATTTCAGTTCCAAATAAAAGTGATTGGTCGACAAATGATAAAGTATTAAAAATGAGATTAAGTGATAATATAATTGTTGAAAATTTTACCGTTGAGCCAGGACCAAATATGATTGCATTATACGATTCATCACTTTTTATAACATCATCCTCCTATGATGATATGTGGAATAAGTATTCAGGAACATCAACCATCAATTTATCTACCTCAGAAATTCTAAGATATAATGCTGGTCAAACAACAAGCTATGGTTCTGATATATTTGTATTTCAAAATGAAATTTATCAAATATTCCAAGGGGGTTTAGTTCCATTAAATAATGATCTTTCTCCAAACACATCTCAAAAAATTGGAGATTATCCTTCTCTTTACTCTGCGGACTCATACGAAGATTTTTTAGTTTTAGGTATATCCGACTACGTTGCACCTGATACGGTAATAATTTTGAGCAATGAAGGAGTAGTCTTAGAAGAATTTATAGTAAGTGCTATTCCAGGCTCTTTTGAATTTTATAATTATGACGTTACATCAATTGAAGATCAAAAAATTATCCCAAAGGTAACCTCTGTACATAATTACCCAAATCCATTTAATCCAAGAACAACCATACAATTTGATAACGTAATAAATTCACCATATAGAATTTATATCTGCGATATTACTGGAAGAAAAATAAAAGAATTCAATATTGATAGTTATCATGTAGGACAGCAAACCATAATTTGGGATGCTAGTGATTATTCATCGGGGATTTATTTTGCTATTTTTGAGCAATTAGGTAACTCTAGTCTTCGCAAATTAAGTTTAATTAAATAAGTTTTTTCTTAATCTATGAAATGCCATTCAATAGATATATTTTTTTGCCATCCATTCAATGGCATTTCAGGGTTGAACTGTACTTCAGTACCTTTCTTATTATAATTAAAAAGTTCAAGCATATTAATCCAGCTATACTGAATTGTGAAAGATGAAACTTTCGCTCGAATATTACAATTTAATATATTCATCTCTTCACTTTTATATTCACTTCTTAAAACAGGGACATACTCAATTGGGTTAAAGTAAATTTTTGACACTCTTTCGCTAAAATGCTTTGCATTAATATTCAAAGTAATATCCATATAACCACTAAAAAGTCTAAATTTAGACTTTATATCTAACCCCATCCAATCACCTAGCCCTCCAGTATGATATGTGACAAACTTTTCTTTATTATACATTAGTCCAAGCTCTAAAGATTGAAACATCGTATTGATGTACTCTACATATATACTCTGGGTTTCTGCATTTTCAGTCTGAGTAGCGTTGATATCTTTTAAAGAAGAAATTCTTGATATAAAAGCATTATGTGTTGAACTCCATTTTGCAGTAAGTGATTTATATCTATTTTTTTCAATTAGCTTGAATGCACTATCGGAGTATTTAAAATAATAGTATGGGTGCATTGGTTTATTTTCTTCCTTAAAACAAAATCTAAAGTCAAAGTTTTGAGTTAATTTTTTTATATCAGCAGAATAATTATAAACCTGCTTATCACCAATTGAAGCCAAATCAAAATAAACGTCAATTCCCTTAAAGCCGACTGATAAATAATAGTTATTCCAATTTTGATTTAAAATAGAATCAAGTTTAAGACTTCTTTTATTTAAAATAAAACCAAGTGAATATTCTATATTATCTTTAACAAAAGACTCAACCTTAACTTGGAGGGTATTTCTTGTCAAATATCTTGAATTTGAAGTTAATGCAAGTGAATGGCTTGATTTGTATCTTTGTAAAAAATTATCTAAAGAGAAGATCAAGTTTAAATTTCCCTTAGAGTGCTGAAGGTGAGTGTTTGCATTTGTTATTCTGTTACTCAAATAACTTTGATCAACACTATCTGGAAAGCCAGAATACGTATTGAAATGACCAATAGAAATAATTCCTAAACTATTATCTTTTTTTGAACTGAAAGTTCCCATATATGATTGCTGAATAGGTTGCAATGAATTATGAAAGTATTGATTTTGGCTGCCAAAATAAGATCTTTTAAAACCTATTAAATCATAACTTCTATTTTTTTGCTTGCTATCCAAGTGAAAAGAAAATTGATCAAGAGAGAAATCTCCTTGCTTATAATTAATTTTTGATAAAAATTTTGAAGAATCAATACGATTTTCAATGAAATTTGGTTTAAGTTGTTCTTCAAAATTATTTTCTACATTTTCACCGTACATAATTGGAAAGTTTGATAAGGCACCATCAAACAATAATCTGTTTGATTTCCAATCAGTATTAAAAAGAACCTTCCCATTTTGTTTAAATAGACCAAATTGTCCTACCCAATCATATGGTATATTTTTTATGTTTTCTGAAAAAAGAGTGTGAGCTGAAAAAGACATTAAAAAAACTAAACACTTATTCATACGCTCTTTCCACAAATTTTGGAACAACAATCATAAAAATTAAAGAATTTGAAATCAGATGTAATAAAGTGAAAAACAATCCTGCTAAACCATAAACTAAGGTTTCCTTATAGCCATATCCTGCACTTAGAGGAAAGGATATTGTCGTAATAAAATCATACCAAAGAGTACATAAAAATCCAGCTAATATTGATAAAATCATTCTATTTTTTGGAGATATTTTAATAATTATTTTTCCGGTATAATAACCAGATAAACCAATTCCAGCCATTGCAAATACTTGACTAAATAGTAGCGGTAAAAATGCTAACCCCGATCCTAAAGGGTTAAGGATGGAATATATCATTATAGATGATCCTCCGACAAAAAGACCAGGTAAAGCTCCAAGATATAAACCGGATAAGAAAATAGTAACACTAATAAATTCAATATTTGGCACAAGAAGAAACATATAGCCAAGCCCAATGGCAGTTGCTGCAAATACAGCTGATTTTACCGTTTTATTCAGGTTCACTATTTTTTAGAATTGGAATCCCAAAATAATTATACTTATTAGTAAAATCACTTTTTTCTAGGTCATTTTCAATTGCAATATCCATCAAACTCATTCTTGAGTCCGAAAAACCAATTAAGTGGATTAATAATGCTTCTGGAAAAGAAGGTAATTTATGAGACTTCCACTCATATCTACCTTGGTGTGATAAAATAACATGCTCAATTTTCTTTGAATAATGTTCGGGGAAACCTTTCATGTTTGAAATAAAATCACAAACCATGTCTCTACCGATTACATTGTGTCCAAGTAAATTTCCATTTTTACTGTAGCTTAAAATATATTCTGAACTAATCTCTTCTATTTTACCTATTTTATGTAAAAAAACACCTGTTAAAACTAAATCTCTATCTACATCATAGAGTTTTGTGATTTGTTTTGCTATTTTGGCCATCCTTAAAATATGTTCTAAAAATCCAGATCTATAGTTATAGTGCATATTAACTGATGCGGGGTGATACATTATTTTTTTCTTATTTTTTTTATAAATACCAATAACTAATGCTTTCAGTTTATTATTTTTTATTTCATTTATAATTATATGAATGTCATTCCACATTTTTAAAGGACTTTTTTTCGATGTAGGTACAATTTTAGCAGGGTCAAATCCATACCTGCTGTAATGCTGAACTGTTGCCTTATTTATCTTTTTGATATTTAATTGATTGGAATCATTAAAGTATTCCACAATACCTGATACAGCAACAGCATTCCCAGCTATGAACTTTTTATTATAAACAGCAACGTTATTCCAAATTTTAGCATTTATATGACCTGTATTATCTCTTAAAATTAAGTCCAAATAGAGATCACCAGATCGTGTGTACCTAAGGTTTTTAGTTACACATAGATAGAATCCTTGCACCAATTTGCCCTCTTTAAACGATCTAATAGTTGTAAGTTTTTTCATTTTGAATAATAGTTAGGTTTGAAATTACTAAACTTTTGTAATTTGATTTATGAATGATGACAAATATTATATTAAAGAAATCAACTATTTAAACAATGAGGACATTAGAAAAATGAACTCAACATGTAGATTTTGGTTTTCCGAACCAAAAACCTTAAATCTTACATCTCCATCTCTGACATATCCATTTCAATTTAATAAATGGGTCGAATTTTATAAAAAAAAGGATGGAAACGTTTTTTCATATACAGTTCAAAAAAATAAGTGGATTTTAGGCCATGGAAGCATTCAAATAAAAAAAAGTACAGGTCATATTTTTCATGTTATAATCGATTCAGATTACAGAAGGATGGGCTTAGCCTCAAAATTAATTAACGAATTAAAAAGAGTAGGAAGTAAAAAGAGTGTACATGAATTAACTCTTAACGTAGATAAAAAAAACGTTGCTGCTTACAATCTTTATGAAAAATTAGGTTTTTTAAAAGATAAGGATATATCAAAAAATCTTTTAAGGATGAAAACTAAATTATTCGCTTAACAAATAATTGATGTACATGCCTTACTACTTTGTATCCATATTTTTTGGCAATTTTATCTTGTAGTAGTTCGAGCTCTTCGTCAAAAAACTCAATTATTTTTCCTGAATCAACACAAATCATATGATCATGATGGTCATTATCAAGTTTGGGTTCATAGAGAGATTTACCATCGCCAACATCCATTTTCCGAACCATTCTATTTTTGACAAGAACGTCTATTGTTCTATAAACTGTAGCTCTTGATACACGTATACTCTCATTACGAAGAGATTGATATATATCCTCAGCATCTCTATGCTTTTCACTTCTTTTAATTTCATCCCATACTGATTGTCTTTGAAGGGTATATCTTAATCCTTCTTTTTTTAATACCTCTGTGAGATTTTCTTTATTTTTATTCATATTTATCTCATCTTTTAATAATAAAATTTAACACTTAATTAAAAATTATGTAGGTTGTACTTTAATTAGCTTACTTTTGTGAGGTTCGCATATTTTACAATTAATTTCTTTTTTGTACCATCTTTAAAAACAACACCAACTCTTTGATTCTCTCCAGTACCACTGAGTACCATAATTTTACCCATTCCAAAAATTGAATGTTCTACCAAGTCACCGACTTTGAAATCATCGAACGTTGTTACAGTTCTTGTTACTGTAACTTTAGTATGTTTCTTTAACGACCCTCCAACAACACGTCGAGTCAGTGCACTTTGGAACTCAATACGGTCTAAGTACTCTGGAGGAATTTCACCAATAAACCGACTTGGCATTCCAATAATATTTTCACCACCCATTCTACGTCTATTTGTAGCGTAAAGAAGAATAGCTCTCTCTTGTGCCCTTGTCAAAGCGACATAGAAGAGTCTTCGTTCTTCTTCAAGTTCTTTTTTATTCTCAAGAGTCGCATAAAGAGGGAATAATCCATCATCGAGGCCTGCAATAAAAACAACTGGGAATTCTAACCCTTTTGAAGAGTGAACTGTCATTAAAGTAACTCTATTATCTGAATCATTCCAATGGTCAATATCAGATAATAAAGAGACTTCCTCTAAAAAATCGCTTAGGTTTGCATCAGGATTTTTAGAACAAAAATCATCAATGCTATTGAGTAGCTCTAAAATATTTTCATAACGTTCTTTATCTTCCGGATTTTCAGACTTTTTAAACTTAGATAGTATTCCGACCTCTTCAATTAAACTTCTGCTTAGTTCGTTTGCACTCAGTTTATTTCTCAAACTGTGATATTTTTTTACTAAATCATAAAAAGCAATTAAAGCAACAGATTGCTTACCTCTAATGGAGAGCTTGTCTGCTTTTTTTAGAACATGAAATAGCTCAATTTTGTCTTTTTCAGATCTCAAAACACACTTATCCATTGTTTTTAGACCAATACCTCGCGGAGGGAAATTAATAATTCTTCTTAGCGAGATTGTATCTCTGAGATTTATAACAAGCCTCAAGTATGCAAGCACATCCTTCACTTCTTTTCGATCATAAAACCTCACACTACCAACTAGATTATATGGTATACCCATTCTTCTAAAACTATCTTCTAATGCCCTTGACTGTGCATTTGTTCTGTACAAGACTGAAAAATGACTAAATGTCCTTTTATTGAGTTTTATTTCTTTCTCTATGGATGAAATTATAGCGTCAGATTCTTCTAATTCATCTCGGGTCTCCATTAAACCTAATAATTCACCAGAACCATTTTCTGCCGTTAAAGTTTTAGTTGCTCTTACATCATTATGTGACACTACAGCTGTTGCTGCATCTAAAATCTGTTGAGTTGATCTATAGTTTTTTTCAAGAGTAAATATTTGACAACTAGGAAAAGATTTTTCAAAATCTAAAATATTTGTAACGTCTGCACCTCTCCATCCATAAATAGATTGATCATCATCTCCAACTACAGATATTTGTTTATTTTTTTCCGCCAATCGCGTAAGAAACAGAAACTGAGGACGGTTTGTATCTTGATACTCATCAACTAAAATATATTTCCATTTATTTTGATACTTTTTTAAAATTTTTGGATGTTCATCAAAAAGTTCTAATGGTTTTAATAATAAATCATCAAAATCAAGTGCTTCGTTATCTTTTAAAGCTTTTTGATAATCGCTGTAAACATCTACAATCTTTTTCTCTATTATTGTCCTAGCTTTCCTCAATTGTGATGAGGGGCTAATCATTTTATTCTTTAAATAGCTTATTTGATTACGTACGTTATTTGGCGATAATTGGTCTTTTGGAATATTTAAATTTTTTAATATTACTTTTAACAAATCTTTTTGATCTTGAACATCATATATAGCAAAATTTGGACTTATATTCAAATGTTTAGATTCAATTCTTAAAAGACGTGCACATACTGAATGAAAAGTCCCAATAGTTATTGGTAAATCTTTTTCTTTCAATAAACCCATTACCCGCTCTTTCATTTCTTTGGCAGCTTTATTTGTAAAGGTTACGGATAATATATTTTCGGGTTTAAATTTCTTTTTTTGAATAAGGTGGAACATTTTGTGTGTAAGCACCCGAGTTTTACCACTTCCTGCACCTGCAAATATTAGAACAGGACCATCTGTTGCTTCAACTGCTGCACGTTGCGTTTTGTTTAAGGTTTTCAAACTCATTTTTTTCTCTTTTTTCTATGTTCTCTTCGAAGTTTTTGAAGTTTTTGTTTAGCACGGTTATGATCATTTTCATTAGTAGAGAAAGTATGATAACCATCTCCAGTAGCAACAAAATAAATAAAATCGTTTTGTTCTGGATACAATGCTGCTTTTATTGATTCTTTTCCAGGACAATTTATAGGACCAGGAGGTAGACCTTTATTTAAGTATGTATTATAGGGAGATTTTATTCTTAAATCTCTATTAAGGAGTCTTCTAGGACTATCGGGAATAATATATTGAATAGTTGGGTCTGCTTGCAATTTCATATTAATTTTTAACCTATTATGATATACAGCAGAAATTTTAGACCTCTCACTGTCATAGATAGCCTCACCTTCTATAATGGAAGCTAATGTCACAACTTCATGTTCTGTCAGATTTAATTCTTTCGCACGTTTGTAATTATTAGTATTCCAAAAAGTTTTGTATTCTTTAATTAATTGAGCTATCACTGACTCAGGACTTTCACCCTCAAAAAAAAAGTAAGTATCTGGAGATAAATAACCTTCTAAGGATCGACCATTGATACCATGTTTGGAAATAAATTTTTCATTTTCAATTAATTTAACTAAAGCCAAACTATCAAAGCCCATTGTAATAGATAAATGATCGGCTATTTGATTTACATTCCAGCCTTCTAGAATTCTAACTTTTTTGATTTCTGGAGCACCATACACAAGCTGCTGAATTATTGAGTAATTAGATTTAGCATTTACTATTCTAAAAGTACCTGTTGGCAATTCTTTTTCTTTTCCCATAATCATTACAGCAAGTGAGAATATGTTTTTATTAGAAATTATATTTTTATTCGCCAAAAGGTTTGAAATATTTTTCAATGTCGAACCAGACTCGACTGTTATTTTTATAATTTTATGTGGGTTATGCTGTGGCCAGAACAATATAGCTGATATTGAAATTAATATTAGAGATATAAAAAATATTATTCCTGTAAGTAAAGATGACTTTGTTTTGAATTTTTTGGCCATTTTAGACCCGGAAATATATTATAACTATTTTTATTTTGACATAAAATAATTGTGAAAAATGGTTATAAAAATGATTTTGGCACTTAAAGAATCAATTGTAATTTTAGTACAACATGAGTAAACTTTTTTACAAAGAAGGATCCAGCAAAAAATCAATGTTATTTGATTCATGGGATTTTAAAAAAAATAATTACAAAATTTTCCTTGTTGGATTAGCGTGTATCTTCCTTGGATACATTGTAATGGCTACTGGATCTGTAAATAGTTTCCAAAGTTTAACTATTGCGCCTATTCTTCTTTTTTCTGGATATATCGTCTTAATTCCACTATCCTTATTATA
>Ga0206682_10001814_pt1 | contig 20350 bp, 21 predicted proteins | sample M240m12015metaG_FD_155444 | JGI IMG/M metagenome (GOLD analysis project Ga0206682, IMG submission 155444) | Ammonia-oxidizing marine archaeal communities from Monterey Bay, California, United States - M2 40m 12015 | ecosystem: Environmental > Aquatic > Marine > Intertidal zone | place: USA...
TCTCGGATGTCATAGATATCGCGCCGGGGTGTCATCCCATGGTTCGCTCGGTAGACGGAGTGGGTCGATTCGTCTATGTCGCACGCGAGGACGCATTCCCACCCCTTCTGTTTGAAAGATTGGTGGAACGATCCGATTCCGCAAAAGAGATCGACGTACGTGAGTGGCGGCATTCCTTCTTGTATCACATGGTGTTCTAATCTTTAAACTGACCCATCTTCAGAGATGCGAAGACGATCGCGACGCAGCGGAAGGACACGGGATCGCCCTCGACGGACGCGTGCGCCGACTGGCCACAGAGATTGCATTTAGATTTACCACCGTCGTCACCGAGCGACAACGAGAGTCGCTCGATGAACGAGGTGGGCGATGGAAGGCGCGGGCGCGCTTGTGTAAAAGATGATGATGACCGGAGGACGGGTCGCGCGTGTCGGCGGTACGCGTCTCGGGTAAAGACGGCGCGTACGATCATAACTCGTGTCTGACCTTCTCGCGGTTTTGGAGGTGGAGCGCCTCGACGTCCGCCTTATTCTGACCAACATATGGAACCGCATAGCCTTCTTCACACATCCATTTATTAACATTGGTGGCGTGGCCATCTTCGGTGACCCAAATCTCGGCGAGTACTCGGCCAAATTTTCCGCGGGAATCGGCTTCCTCGCATCGAAGTTCGAGTTCGATATCGTCTTTTTCAGATTCGACGGCTTTGAGGCACCACTGTTTCAATTTCTTTTTGCTGAGTAGGCCGAATTGCTTCTCTTCGAGGTCTCGAGTTCTGCTCTCAGGCGTATCAATTCCGAGTAGACGCACACGCTGAGACACACGCACGTCGAAACCCAAATCGATAACCACATCAATAGTATCACCATCGACGACTTTTTCAATAGCGGTGACTTTGTAGACGAACGGGCAGTTTCGCTGGGCGTACATCTATCTTTGTGTTCTTTACAACTCGCTATTCTTTAACTGGCTTCTTTCCTTCTGCACCGATGATGGATTCCAGATCTTCTGGTTCTTGTTCGAACTGCCAAACGTGACCACATGATGTTTTCAGCTTCCCATTCGCACAGGATGATATATTTGTAAACGCATTTTTGTTTGTTAATCCCAATTCCTCGACCGCGCAGCGACCGTTTGCGTAAATTTTCACGCCTCCATTTTTATCAATTGATCTTAGCGGTTTGCTATTCTTGTTGTTGCTTCCAATGTATTTTTTTGCAATTTTACTCGCGGACAGTCTTTCTCTTCTTTCGGGAGTCCAATCGGTAACGCTCTTCACCCCGAAGCGATTCTGCGTTTTGAATAGTTTATTTATAAAATATGAATCTTCATGATATGAATCAGGTAAAATGAATTTCGCGTCGGCCAAGTTCCACGTGAGATAGTTTCTCAAATTCATTTGCGTTTTAAATTCCTCGTTACTCAAATCGTTTTTAGCCATATTCATGAAATATGGAACCACTTGGTATGTGTCCGTATTCCCCGCGACGACCTTATCACAAGATGCATTAAGAATGTGATTGGCTGTGAATGTAATAATGGGAAACACGTTGTATAAAGCGTCAAGTTTGTTCTGTTGGTGATATAGCGATAAAAATGCTTCCCTGCAATGATGATCATATGTTGGGTATCTGTCTCGATCTTCGTGCCACAATGTATAGTAAGGAAGGTTCGTGTAGCCGTCTCCAAGTCGGTCGTCTTTTTTCGTATATTTTACACCTGATAAATCCCATACCTTTACCTCACCTTTCAAGAATTTTAATAACTGTTGACGATCACTCAATGGATAATCTTTTAACATGCGATTGCAAAACCAACAACTCGGAACAATGTTATTGAGATGATGACCCAAGCTCGGTTCTTGAGCATCTATTGTCAGTGAATCGGGTTGTGGTCGCCCTTCACACCTTAAAACCATGTCTATGTTGCAATAATGACATTTCATGCTTTTGCATTTATCGACAACATCTTCAGTTTTCAAATTGCATGGTGGTTTTTTCCAATCTGATATTTTAGAACTCACGAAAGCGGACAAATCGGTTTGTTCCTTTCGTTTCCTGTCCTCTATAGCCTTTGTTTTGTAGCACTCCTTACTACAGTATGCGCTCTTATCATTTTTTAGCTTCCTAGTATCACTAGGAACAAAAAGCTTCCCACATTGGCCACATAAGTTATCCATGATATGTATATTCTCGTACAAGTTTGATTCGTGGTCTTTATAACAGACGCGTTGGGTGGCATTTATGGGTCCGTTAAAAGTAATCCACAGTGCATTGATGAAATGAATCTGTGGAAGTTTGTACATTTGAAGATGGTTTCTTTTGTCGCCATAAACTTTCCTCTTTTTATTTTTGTTATACGCGAAGTCGTATTTTTTTGAAAAATACAAATACGTATCTCCGAATTGTTTCCACTCAGTGTCCGTAAAAACAAAATCATCGTCGGCTGATACATGTTCCCATCTCCTATCACAACAGGTCTTAGACTTACCCGCACCCGTACAGCAGGACGAGATGTTTGGTCTTATATTGGTGTACGTTTTGTATTTCTCGAATGTCAACATGTCATCTGCAGCTTCAGCTACACTCGCGTAAATCTTCTCGTTACCATCTTTGTCGATTGATTTGACTGATTTGGACGTAGAAGTAGAAGGCATCCCTTTCTACCATTTTTCTGAATCTTGTCTTTAACTTGAAAATTACAAAAAGATCATCTTCTACGAACGAGCCCGGGCTCGTGCGGCTCGGTGAGCCACGACGGCTCGTCGTCGCTGTCGAAACGCACGTGGCGACGGGACGAGACGCGATCGATAACTTTCTTGATGCCCGCGGGTGTCTTGTCGCTGAGAACTTCGACACCGTTCTTGTGGTAGTACCAAGCGTGGCAATCAAGCTCGAAGATAACGTGCCCCTCTTCAGCGACGCGTTTCATGTGCGCGTCGATCGGCAGTGCACCGTCTTGGAATCGAACCATCCCGTTATGAATGATACCATGCGATTGGGTCGCGAAAACATCATCGACGGCCGCGAGAACATCGGCCTCGATGGAGACCGCGCGCCACTGACCGCGTGTATCTCGGTGCCACGCGATCACTGGGGACGCGACGAACCGAATGAGGTCGAGTTCGGGGTCGTCTGTCGACACGAGTTCGTAGACGTCGTCGCGGGTGTTGGGGATCGTTCGTGTCTTCATGAGTTCCTGTCTTATTACAAATTGATTTCTTTAAGTCGACCATCACGCGAAAGAAGCGAGCAGTGCACGGAGACAAGATCCAGTGCCGCAGAGCTCTCTGTTCATCTTTGTCGTGACGAGTTGGACGTTGTCGCGCGTGTAGCCTTTTTCGGGATCGATACGATCGATCGATATATTTTGAGGATATAAGCAGTACCCGCGGCGACCACCGCCAGCTTCACCGAAACGCCACGTGAGGTGTTCGTCGAGGTGACCGAAAACACTCGGCATCTTGTTTTTCAGTGCCAGTGTCACGGGGCAGATGCGCCCCTGTTTGTAGAATAACCAGATTAGAAATGTGATTGTCAAATCGAATTCGAGTGATTTCTCCCTCGCATCTTGCTTTGCCTTGTGATATCGCATCGTGATGAAACTCTCGGGACTTCCCGATATTTTTTCGATCTGTATATCTCTGGTGCACACTTTACAGTAACAAGAGCGCCCGTCGTTGCGCGCGAGGGTCACGTGAAAGTCGCCCGCGGTCTTCTCTTCTTTGCATCGGGAGCACGTCTTCGGTACGTCGGGTGCGATTGGCTCAACTTTCGGTTTCTTTCTGGCTTCTTCCCGGCGTCTCTCATTTTTTCGCTTCCGCGTGGCCGCCTCGATGAGATGTGGGTCAAGTTCTTGCGGTGTTTGCCCCGATTGTCGACACAGTTCATTGTAATTCTCGACAGTGAGCCCGTGCTTTTCGAGCGTAGCCAGGCGCGGGCGCGCACCCGCTAGAATTCGTTGGCGCAGCCTCTCGATGTTCTCAGATTCTCGGTTCCTGTACATACTTTTTCACTTGTCCTTTCTACCTGGTATTGAGTTCTATCCTTTAAACCGTTCTCCATGGGAGATGTTGTTGATATCTCCTTAATTCGACGAGTCATGACTCGTCGGGGTGAAAAGCATTTTGAGATGCACCGTCCGATTCGATGAAACTGGTTGCTGAGATCGTCCAGGCATACATGTAGCTGTACAACATCTTCTTTCTTTCCCTGTGTGGCATTCTTCCTTTTAAACCCTTCCACTCGTCGAACATTGCGTCGAATCTAAGAGGGACTTGTTTTCTTTTTTCCAGCGTTGCAGGGTCTCGAAATCGTCCTGAGTTATGAGTTCTTTGCGGAGCCCGATGCTCGCGATTTCGTCAAAGTCCTCCAGTGGGACGAACCGTGCCGCCCAGTCCCCGCGTTGCGCGAGCTCCGCGAGGAATGCGATGGCGTCGAGATTCACCGAGTCGATGGCGGCGACGATCGCGCCTTCGTCGAAGTCACCGCCCGCGTCGTAGAGCGCCTGGAGCATCTCTCGACCGGGCCAACACGCCGCGTAGAACGACACGCCCCCGTCGTCGTATTCGGTCGCACGCCTACATTTGAGCAGGAATTCTCCCACCTTCTTCGAATTCCGTCGAAGGTACTCGACGTCACCGGATAGGGCGGCCTCGCGTATCTTTTCGGCGCTCATCTTCCTTCCTTGTCAGATTAGTTGTTATCTCTTTTAGACTGTTAAAGAAGAGACACATCTTTTCAGAAAGATGCGAACGTACATCTCCGCGTCCGGATACGGGATCGATGTCGGTGAATCCGCGAGCGAGAACGACGAGGTCACATTCGGCGCCGACCCCGAGTACTGGTGGTTCCACGTCTCTGGGTACCCGGGAGCCCACGTGGTCGTGCGCGCTCGAACGCTCGACCGCGAGACTAGGAGAGATGCCGCGATACTCGCCGTGCACCACAGCAAGGCGCCCGTGGATGTGAAAATGACGGTCGTGGACACGTGTCGCGTGGCTAACGTGAGTAAACCCACGAACGTGCACGGACTCGTCGATGTCTCCGAAAAGGGCGTCTCAGAGCTCTGTGTGTTTCAAAATAAGGCGACTGAGAAGGCTCGGTTAGGACGTCTCCTCTCTCGTATCTTTAAACAAAGTTGATGTAGTTTGTTATCACAATCTTATCCTCTCGAGAACACTACGAGTCGTCTCTTCGTGGCGGTCTCCTCAACCTTTTGAGCATTGATCTCGCGCCATTCCTTTTGCATGTGAGCGAACGTCCTGTGGCATTCCGGGCACTGGGGCGCGATCGGGTCGTCCCCGTGAAGTTGGAGGAACTTCATGGTGACCTCGCCGAGCGTCGCGCGACCTTGTTTCGCGAAGGAGTCGACGGCGCGAGATATCAACTCGGGGCGCGACGCGCCGATGTGCGAGCGCGTGAGTCCCTGTGTGCTCCCGCACGTGATGCAGCATTCATCGTCGTCGAACGTAATCAGGCGGTGCATGAGATTCGCGTACGACCCAAATTGAAGGTGACGTTTCAGGTGATCGCGCTTGATCTTGGTATCGATCACACACTCGACGCTCGATACCAGTTCTTTTTCCGCGTTGTTGAGCCTTCTCTTGTCGCCCCCGACGTTAACCACGATCTTGTCGATCTTGCGTTGACAGGCTTCTTTGTGAATATGAAACGTGTACGGTTCGCGATTCAAGATATCATACATGTTGGAAATAGTAGCCATGGCGGCGCTCGGTTTCTTTGTTTACCATTCATCTCACTCAAACATTTAAGCCATACACAGTTAGGATCTCGCGAACGGCGTCGGAACGCAAGATATCGGCTTGGGTCATCTCGATCGTCTCGACGTGCGCTAAGTCCAGGCCGTCGATTCGCCGCAACAGGTCTGCGAGTCCGTTGTCCGGTCCGACGTCCGATTGGTGAAGGTCGCCCGTCACGACGAGCTTACACTCCGGGCCGAGGCGCGTCAAAAGAAGTTGCATCTGACCCCTCGTCGAATTCTGCATCTCATCGGCGAGGATGAAGGTTCGCTCAAAAGTCCTCCCGCGAAGAAACCCGAGCGGTTCGACGCGCACGGCGCGGTCCATCTGAGATCGCGACATGTGTTTTTCAAAAACGTCGAACATAGGGCGCGTCCACGGCGAGAGCTTCGAATCACTGTCCCCGGGAAGGTAGCCCAAATCTTCGTCCGCCGCGACTGTCGGGCGCGTCAGGGCGATCCTTTGGTATCGCATGGCCTCGTGACACGCGATCAGGGTTTTTCCTGTTCCAGCTGGTGCGTTCACGACGACGATGGGTTTAGTGGATTGAAGCGCGAGCATGTATTTGCACTGACCGGCGGTCTGGGGGAGACATCTCATCATCTTACTTGATCATTTGAAATTTTTTCCCAGTATACTGTATCAATAGTAGAGATGAAGATGATCAACATGTCCCGAAGAAACGTCGTCATTCTCGTCGCCGTCGTGGCCGCGTGGATGTACCGCAAGCAGATTGAAAAGGCGATCCGCAAGCAAATGAAAAAGGAGGAATACTGCTCGAAGTGCGGATTCTAAGTAAGTAGTTGTGACCCACTGTTGGACGCCACGCGAAGGTGCCATACAGGACGTTTTTAATCTTATGTTACTGTATACGTATAAATGGCGGCTGTTGTAATTGTTGTATGTTTATGCTCAAGTCTTAGTTCGTGCGGAGTCGTGGGAGGGTTTTTTGGCGGATTCATCCCAGGTAGTGTTCCACACTATGCAAGAATAACAGAAGCAGGTGAGTTGAAACCAAAACTCGAAGCACTGGAATTAAAAGAATTAAAGGGATCCACATTCGATACATGGGGTTCCCCGGGATACTGCCAGGAGTTAAAGACTTATACAGAACTAGCGGATGCGTATTCTCCAAGTGAAACACAAATTGGGCCAATCACATTGGGTAAGGATGAACGTATTAAATATGAATGGGCGCATTTTGGCGATAGTGACATGGTGAAAAAATTATATGATTCATACCCGTATTGTAAAGGTTTTGACGAATGGAAAGGCGCGTTGAAGCCCGGACCCGCGCCAGCGACAGCGCAGAATACGTGATCATTTTATTGCAATCTATGTTTCTTTGACCTCACCTTCTTCGTCTTCCTCGGCGACCGGTTCGAGCTTTTCCGGGCGCGGTTCGTGTGGAAGCTCGATGGTCTCGAGCCCGGACGCTTTGAATTCCTGGAACATCCGAAGCGAGCCCTCGAGTCTGAGTATTTCCTTCGTGTACTGTTCGATCGCCGAGGTGATCTTTTGAATGTTTTCGTCGACTGATACGGACGGCATCTTTCTTTCTTTCTCGTCCTGATCATCTCCCTTTTAACTGCTTAAAGGAGAAGATCTGAAAAGAAGAAAGATGAGCATCATCACGCGAACGGGCGTCAATATCTCGAGCGGCCCGATTCAAGAGTTTCGAAAAGAATTGACTGTGCGACCGATCACTAACAATGAGTTCGGCTTCCCGCCTCCTCCTTTTAAAGTTTTCAAGTCGACCAAAACAGGCATCTGTGTCCCAAGATTCTACGCAGAACAGCGCATCGGAAAACCGGTCGAAGATAAACGCCCCGAGCCCGCGCGAATCAAAATCAAGTTTCAGGGACAATTGCGAGCATCCACCCGTCAGGTGGAGGCGTTTGATAGAGCTATCGAGGCAGGTCACGGCGTGTTATCTCTTCCGTGTGGCTATGGTAAGACGACAGTCGCGCTGGCCATAGCGTGTAAGCTCCGGTACCGGACGATGATTATCGTACATAAACAGTTTTTGGCCGATCAATGGCGTGAGCGAATCAAACAGTTCGTCCCAGGGGCGACCGTCGGTGTCATCCAACAGGAAAAGTTAGAGGTTGAGTGTGACTTCGTGATCGCCATGCTCCAGTCGCTCTCGCTCAAAGAGTATAATTTCTCGGATTTCGAATCCTTCGGGACCGTCATCGTCGATGAGGCGCACCACATATGTGCCAAGGTGTTTTCCCAGTCACTCTTCAAGATGTGCCCGAAACACATCTACGGGCTCAGCGCGACGCCCGAGCGAAAGGACGGACTCACCAAGTTACTTCACTGGTTCATGGGACCTACGTTCTTCGCCGTCGAGCGCAAGAATCAGGACGGCGTCGAGGTGTTCCCGACCCCATTCGATTGTGAGATGTATAAGGGACCACCACCGGCGGCGAGGAATGGGAAAATCTCACTCGCGTCGATGGAGACCGAGCTCGTCGAGATGCGTTCGCGCAACGTCATGCTCGTCAATCTCATTAAAAAGGCGTCAGCGGGTTCGCGACAACTCCTCGTTCTGTCGAGCAGGCGCTGGCACTGTGAACACCTTCATCAGTGTTTCAAGAAAACGTCCGGTCTGTACATGGGCGGGATGAAGGCGGCGGCGCTCGAGGAATCTTCGAAGAAGAAGATAATCTTCGCGACATTCTCCCAGGCACACGAAGGTCTCGACATTCCAACTCTCGACACGGTCATACTCGCGACCCCGAAGTCCGACATCGTCCAATCCATCGGGCGCATCATGCGCGAGACCAAGGGAAAACTCAACAACCCACACATCTATGACATCGTGGATCGATGGTCCATATTGAACGCGATGTATTACAAGCGATTGCGCGTGTACAAAAAGGGTGGTTTCAAGATTCACTCGTGCGCGGTCGAAGACGAGGAATCCGTGACCCCACGCGGTGAATTCCTGTTCAAAATTTAATCTGCTCTTTGTAATAGAAATGTCGGGACTCACGGCACTGGTTTCCAAGGGACCCATCGATCGGTATCTCACGAGCGACGATATCAGCAACTCACATTTCAGAACGAAGTACAGTCGAAAGACCCATTTCGCCCAAGCGCCCAAACTCATCACGACCGTCAACCCAGATGAAGCGTCGGTGTTTACCATCAAAATTCCATCGGCCGGCGATGTGCTCAGTTACATGTGGTTCGAAGGCCCGGGCATCGCGACGAATCTCTTCTACAAATCCACCGTCGAGCTCTGGATCGGCCACCAAAAGATAGATTCACACCGCTACGATTACATGTCAGACGTTTGGCCGTCGTACCTGGCGGACACGTGGACGAAAGCTCAGGAACTGAACAACAAGATGTCGCAATCCACCACTGACTTCGTGCCGCTCCACTTCTTTTTTAACGATTGCAACTCGTTTCTACCGCTCATCGCCTTGAAGTACGCAGAAGTCGAGATAAAAATTCACTTCGACGCGACCGTGGTCGCCGGACTCACGGCTGCACAAAAACAGGCAAAGTGTTATGGAAATTACATTTTCCTCGAAGCACCCGAGCGCGAGGCGCTGCTCTCCAAGCCGATTGATTTTTTGATTCCACAGGTCCAAGTGGTCGATCACGACATGACGCACGTCGACGATAACTCGACGGAGTCGGGTGGTGACAATCGTATCGATATCTCGTCGTTTTCGCACCCGGTTCGAAGCCTCTTCTTCGGGTTCCCTGGTTTGTCGAACGATGACGTCAACGATAGGTTCACGTTCAAAGAGGCTGATATTCTGCTCAACGGTACGCCCATCGTCGAAAAGATGTCGCCTCTGTATTTTCACACGGTCCAGAACTACTTTCACTCGACGCACGGCATCATCGAGTTCGATGCGACCAACAAATGCCCGTTCTACACCCGGTACTACGTGCACCATTTCGCGTTACACGGCGATTCGTGTGCCCCCAGCGGGTCGGTGAACTTCTCGCGCCTCGACGACGCGTCCATCGTGTTGCGGGGCGTGGAGTGCGGTTCAGATCGCGCAGCGAATCAAAATCTCACCGTTTACGCGCTCTCGTGGAACGTGCTCCGCATACGCGACGGCCTTGCCGGAATTCTTTTCGGTTCATAGATTAGTTAACGATGCCATTCATTGGTAACACAGGCAAGATCGATCAGATCTACTTGGCGAGACTCGATCCTCAACAAGTAGAAGATCAACAGGCCGCGAACCTTGATAACATCCGTACGGGCGATATCGAGGCATCGAATGTTTTGACGTCAAACATCGGAATCAATGTCCTGGACCCGACCCATAACTTCGAGCTCGGTTCGAATCTGTTCATGGACGACACGCTCTCCCCGGACGAATTCGTCCTGGACGTGAAGAAGAGATCGCGGGCCGAAAAACTCTTCGTCACGCAGCAGTTCGGTGTCGCAAACACCAATCCAACGCACGCGGTGGACGTCGCCGATGTGTTTTTCATCGAGACGACGCCCGGTGCGGTGAATCAAGTACAGATCGATGGGAACCTGCGCGCGTCGAACACGCTCACGATGACGCGCGCCGTGTGGGGTGCGAATGAGACGGTCGTCATAGATCCGAGCGCAGACGACGAAGTACTTGTCCAAGGTAGCGTCAACTGCCAAAAATTGACGGCCACCGAAGGTCTGTCGTTCGGTGCCAACATTTTGTTCGATGATGTGGGTTCGAACGTGCTCGTTCTCGACGGCAACGCGAATCAGATCGGTGATTTCGTCATCACGGGAGATTTGACGTGCCATAACCTCGTTTCGACGGGGACGGCGATCTATAACACGGTCAATAACATCGCGACGACGAATGCCATCATCGAGGTCGCTCAAAATGCCGGCACAAATCAAGATGCAGCCATCGTCTTTCACCAAGCGAACGAGAGTAACGCGTTCATAGGGTACGTCCACCAATCGTCGAGCGACGCGACGGCTGGCGCGGCTGGGAACCCCGGGATCGACGAGTTCGCGATCGGTCGGTGTACGAACGGCGCGGCTGCAGTCTCGATGGACATCGTCGATGACATCACGGCCGAGGAAATCAACGTGCACGTGTACGGCAAGTTGTACACGTCGAATTCGGTCGGAGTCGCGAACACACACCCGACGGAGACATTGCACGTCGGATCGAACCTCATGGTAGCTGATACTGGCTCGAATGTATTGAATGTCACGGGGAATGCATTCTTTACCGGCACCCTGACATCAAACACCGGCATACTCATCGGCTCAAACGTCATCGTCGACGATAACGCCGCGACGAAGCTCGCCGTGACTGGGAACACATCGTCCACTATTCTTCTCGCGACGGATAAGATTGGCGTGGCAAACAGTGCACCGGCTGATTCGATCAGTGTCTCGGATAAGTTCCGGGTGAGTGCGACCGGGTCCAATGTCGTCACGGTGGAAGGCAATGCGGTGATTCAGTCCAATCTGATCTCTATGTCAAACCTCGCGGTCGGGCGACAGGTTCCGAACGAGACGGCACACATTCAGGGAAGCCTTAGGCTCGGGGATACCGCGGGCGCGGACGACGACGCGGAGTATGGGATCAAATCGACCGGACAGATGGCGATTCACGCGAACGATGCAGGGGCCGGCGACAGTCACACATCGCTTCTGCTCAAGGCGGGTGCGTCGACCGCGCGCGAGGCAAAGATCGACGTGCGCGGTGGAGATTCGAACACGTGCGTCGCGTTCTCGACCCTCGACGCGGAGCGCATGCGTTTGACGTCGAGCGGGAACCTCGGGCTGGCAAACGTACAGCCGGCAGAAAGGTTAACTGTGACCGGCAACATTCAGTTGACCGGGTCATCGGGTGCGATCTTCGGCGAGGCGTTCGCGGCGTCGAACAAGTCGACTAAAATCCACACGGACACGGCGGTGGGTGAGTCGTTTATCGAAAGTCGCGTGGTCGCGGGCAAAGGTCTCAATTTGCGGGCGACGTCCAGTGCCAACTTTGCAGACCCGGCGATGACTATTTTGGATTCATCGAACGTGGGCGTGGGCCAGAGCCAACCATTGGCAAAGCTTCACGTGGGTGGTTCGACGTTCGTGAACGATGCACTCGCGTCTGGGCGCACGGACGGGGCGTTCGATCACGCGGCGACGCCGTTGACCGTGACCAATGTCGACGATAACGCATCGATCAACTCACCGGACCATGTGCTCAATCTGTGCCGGCGCGGGGCATCCGCGGGGACGATCAAGGGACAAAAGGCCGAGTTCGCGATGGCGCGGTGGGAAAGCAGTGGAAACAATTCACGCACGCGATTGGATATCAATTTGGCGCACGATCTCTACAACAACGTCAATGTATTGACGATGCGATCGGATCAGAGAGTTGGTGTGGGTACAAACGCACCTCGGTCGAGTTTACACGTGCGATCGTCGGGGTCAGAAAACCCCGAGGGGAACGGGCTCCTCGTGTTCAACTCGACGAAAAATGTCGACACGGAAGACGCGATCGCGTGTATTCAAGTGCAGGAAACCGGTGGTAATCCGTTCGCATCGTTTGCGGTCTTCGATGACGATGTGAATCCGGCGACTCGAACCGGCTGGACCATCGGTGTTGATAACGCGACGACGAAGGATTTCCGAATCACGGCGAACGTGAGCTCGGTGTCTAACGTCCAACAAACCGCACTGTTCATTAACGGTGCGACGTCTAACGTCGGAATAGGCACTGACGTGACTTCATATGGCAAGCTGTCCGTCGAGGGTGACATCTTGATGGGAAACAAACTGGAGTTTGGGGGAGTCGCCGGTGATCAGCGCACTCGCGACGGTGGGACGGGCGATTTCGGACACACGTTTCTCGAGGAGAAGCGAAAGGGGTCGTCGAACACGTCCGAGCTGCTCATATTTAAGGGGAACGATAAGAGCGATAAGGATCTGATTCGTCACGTCGCATCGCAGCACAAATTCTTCGTGTACCGGAAGACCACCGGTCTCGTGGCGTCGGAAGTTGCTTCCATCCGAGCGGGTTTGGCGGATATCACGAACGTGTACGACCACGATCAACCGGTCATGATGTTGTCGGCGGGCGCGGGCGTCGGTGGACGAGTCAATATTGGCGGGATTTCGGACACGGGAGAGGCGGCGGCGCGCGATGATACGCGTCTCTATGTCACCGGCGATGTCGAACTGACACAGAGCTCGAAATTCATGGTCGGAAACGAGGTATTGCAATTGTCATCGGCGAGTGGAACGACGACGAACGCGATCACGAGCGCCCCGGGGTACAATCTCCAATTTCTCAGCGGGTTCGTCGAGCGCATGCGCATCGCATCGGACGGAGCGGTTGGGTTGGGAACCCAGATAGTGGATAACAACTTCCACGTCTACGATGGAAGCACCGGCAGTGTCACCGTGGCGAAATTCGAGTCGGCGAAGGGTGCGTCCGGAACGACGACGACTGGTGTCGATTACATCGTTCGCGACGGATCGACCAAGTACGGTGGGTTCGTCAAAGGCTATAAAACGCACAATGGGAGCTGTGGTCTGATTCTCGGGTCGCACGATGCCGGCACGGATGCAAATTCCATCTTCTTTTCGGATGGGAAGTGCGGCGTGGGAACCGCGGATTGCGAAGACGAGTTACACCTGTACGATTCGAATTGTTTGATCCAGTCGAGCACGGCGCACGCGTATTTGAATTTCAAAACGCCGCACGGGGCCGCGACGTCAAACATCAGGGCCGGCAGCGATGGCGATTTGTACATCGCACCCGCGGCGTCGACCGTGGTCATAAACGGGAACCTTGACGTCCAAGACGATATCTCATTCGGCGGGACGCTTCAGCTCGGATCGACGCTCGGGATTAATCTCGGGTCCGCATCGCCGCAGACCGCTTTGCACGTCGGCGGCGGTGTCATCACAAACGATGGAGACTTCGCGTGTAAACGCTACTCGAAATCTTTCACCGTCGGTGCGGGCGCCGCCAAGGACATTCAGTTGGTTTTCGGACCGCGCGCGATGCTCGCCGAGGTCAAGGCCGTGCTTCGAGAGATCGGATCGCAGGCGAACGAGAACAGCATCAACACGCTCATCATCGAACTCCAAGGCGGCAACTCAAGCACGAGTACCAACACGACGTCGAGCATCCCGCTGGCCTTCGGGCGAGTTAACGTGTTCGGTGGGGCGAACGATTACCCGTGGAACATCCAGGCGTGCGCCACGACGGCGACGACGCTCACTCTGGTACCTAAAGACGTCGCGAACGCGCGAGTGTACGCGTACGATATCTTCGTCAAGGTCTATTCGAGCATTGGTGGGAAATTGGCGAGTATTAAGCGTGATTCTCAGAATATAACAGTGCAAAGTTTTACTTATTAATGTATTCGGTCGCGCGTTTCGGCGTTTTACATATAAGGTCACCGCAGTGGTCTCTGTTTTGGTACACGGCGTTCACGCCCGTCGCGAGTTCATCGCACGTCTTGAGTGACCATCTTCCGAGCGGTTGTTTCTTCGACTCGGTGCGCGGTATGAGAGCGCGCAGCGCGTCGAGGAGTTGTTTTCGCATCGCGCGCGCGCGTCGAATAGTGACGTCTCGCGACAGTCAGGGAAGCAGCAGTGAGACGTCGCGGTGTCGATGTTCACGGTGAGGGGTGTATAAAAATATAGAATCTATATAATAATGAAATTGTTTCAGATCCTCGCCCCAGGGTTCGTTTTAGGGAGCGCCGCCGTCGGATTCTCAGTAGGAACTTTGCTCGGCTATGTGAAAGATAAGACGCTGGGTAGCGGCGACGACCAGTGTCGACCACCGTCCTTCCCGGTGTAGCGCAAAAAAGGTGAGGGGTGTGACCGAAGTCACGTTTTTTCTTAATAAGAATGCATACTGTGGCCGAAAGAAGCTTCTTTCTGTAAACCAATCGTGAAATATCGCGTCGTATAGATTACAAAATCTGGAGTTTCGCGCGTCGGCGATTACGGGTCGAGCGCGAGGGACGTTTCCACGAGCTCACACAGTGTTCGAATGATTTTTGCATGTGCGCTCGACATCGTACAATATGGGTTCGCGATCACTTGTAAGATTCGCTCGTTATCGTCCGGTTCGCTCGGTTCTTCGAACTTTCTGATGTAGTCCGCGGTCGTGTAGACCAGGGCATCGAGATATTCTTCGATCGCCATCTCGAGCCATGAGTTTTTGGGTGTACCCCACGTCGTCGTGTCCATGTTAGTGCGAACGCCGTGTCCGTACTTGCTCTTACCGAGATTTAAGCGCTCTGAGACCAAATCTTGTATCATCGCGCGTTCTGGATCTGTTCTGAGTGTATCTTTTAAATATCCCACGATTGCGCGCAAACGCGAACTTCACGCGAACACCGAATCGTCGTCGCTTCTTCTTCAAAACGAGCGATGTCACCGCCCCGTACCAATAGCACGGGTGATTGATGTATTTATTAGAACCATCCGCACACACGAAAGCACACTTCTGTGCGCGGACGGCCTCGATGAGTCGCGTTTCCCAATCGGTTTTACCACGCGCGATCTGACGCGCGACCCATTCCTGGTCTATGCGCACGACGTGACACCCACGATCGAGTGCGAAGATGTGTTTGACGAGATCGCGGTGTTGATTCTCGTGTGCTTCCGAGTTCCAATGGCCAAAGTCTCGAAAATGTTGTCCCCCATCGACCTCGGTTAGTGTCTTTTCACCGGACGGGTGTTCGACGACGATATCGAATTTGTAGGGGAACGCGGCCCACGTACCGTCGTCGTCTTTCGGTACGTACTTTCGCGTCCCGAGATGTTTCACGATCTCATCACCGAACGCACGTTTGAGACATTCGAACACGGCTTTTTCAGTTTTGTGTTTGCACACGGGACACCACTTGCCACTTGCCACGTTAAATAGTCGTGGATCCCAATCGTGTGCGCAAACATCACACGTGAACCATCGCCGTTTGCTCGATTGGATGAATGCCATCCTGGGCGTGGATTCGCCATTCTTCTCGTAATTCCAGTGTGCGGCACGGGGATGCGTTGCGAACGACTTCGCGTGACACATTTGACACGCCTGGTCATCGCACAACTTTTTCGGTGGGTTTGAGCAGTACGGACACCACTTGTCGTCACACGTAACATTTTTCAATACAGAGTGGAACGCATGTGGACACTTGTCGCACTGAAACCAGCATTGTTTATCTGAACCCTTGAATACGTCGCGCGGTTTGACGTCGTCGTTCTTCTCATAGTGCCAATGTGCGCTCTTCGGATGCGATGCGAACGACTTTTCATGGCACACTTGACACGCTGGGTTATCGCATAACTTTTTGTTCGCGCAGTATGGACACCACATGCCGTGACACACGTTGTTCAATCGAACATCGAAGTCGTGTGGACACTTGTCACATTTGAACCAGCATTTCTTATCTGTATTTTTGAATACGTCGCGTGGTTTGACACCGTCGTTCTTCTCGTAGTGCCAATGTACACTCTTCGAATGCGATGCAAACGACTTTTCATGACATGTTTGACACAATGGATCATCGCATAACTTTTGGTTCGTGCAGTAGGGACACCAGCTCCCATCACACGCCACATGGGTCAATCGCATATCGAACGCGTGTGGACACTTGTCACACTGAAACCACCATTTCTCGTGTGAACACTTAGAGACGTCGCGCGGTTCAACGCCGCCGTTCTTCTCGTAGTGCCAAAACGTGCTTTTTGGGTGCGATGCAAAGCTACGCTCACGGGTTTTAGGGCGTCTCGGGGCCATATGTAAGACTACATCTAGGCTTCCTTTTAACTAGAACTTTTAGCGAATCTATCTTTCAAAACATTAGATTCGGAAAAAGTTATTTTCGTGTCGCGAGCGCATCGAGAACGCCGATCGTGAACACCCCCGCTATAAAGAAGAACACACACATGTTACACTCGGTATTATCGTTTCCCTGAGCGAGAACGCGACGCGCGACGGGCATTTTTTGCACGCACCTTTTCTTGACTTCCGTCTGAGTCACGGGGTCATCGATGAGCGGAGGCTCTGGCTCGAGTTCAGCAAAGGCGAGTGAGCGCACCATGCTTATTGTTTAATTACAAGATAAAAATTTAGAGGGAAATCTCAGTCTTTTTCTTCTTAGGCGCCTTCTTCTTTTTCGTCGTCGCGCTCACGTCAACTTCTTTGACCTCGGATTCATCGGCAGTATCTTCGGTCGTGGTCACTTGTTCGACGATGTCACTGATATCGTCCGCGACGTCCTCGGGCGGTGGTCGAGGTCCGTCTGGGGTCGTGCTCATCGTTTGCGGTGGCATGGAAATCGTACCCATGAGAGACGAAAGATCTATGCCCGGGCCCTTCATCTCATAGCCACCCCCTGTGCCGGTGGCGGTAGAGTCGCCACTGCCGGAGGTCGTCGTCGGCGCCTGTGCCTGTTGTTGCGTTCGCTGAACTGCCGCGACCATGTCCTGGACGAGCGCGGGGTTCTGTTTCACGACGTCGGACATGTTAGGGATCGCACTCTTGAACATGCTGTTGGTCAAATGGAACATCATCGCAGATCCACCGAGCATCATTATGAGCTTGACTTCAGGTGCGACTTGCATGCTCGAGCGGTACTTGATGTAGAGCTCTTCGAAGACACCGTCGTAATCGTCGACATTCTCCATCACGTTTTCCGACCAACCATCAAGCTCTAACTCGAACGGATTGAATTTCTTGTTCATGAACTCGAGCCCAGTCGTGCACGCGATGAGCATGCGTCTCGAGAACTTGATGCTTTGTTCGACCTCGATGCTGTATGAAATACGCTTGTACTCGGCGCGAATATCGTCGACCTGAGAATACACGTTTAATCGTTTGTTTACCGTGAATCCCTTCTTCTCGAGTCGGTTTAACTTGTTGATCAGGTCCGCCTTCTCGTCATCGATCGAGCCATAGCCGGCGGAGGGTTGCTCTGGAGGGGGTCCACCACCACCCATGCCGTCGTCGTCACCGTAGTCGTCGTCACTGAAATCGTCGTCGAAGTAGTCTTCGGCGCCGTCTCCGTGGTCAAACTCCGGAGCGTCGGGCGGCGCATGGTGCTGTTGTTTCGTCGGGTTGATGAACGCATCCATCTCGACATCTTCTCGGTTTCCGCCAGATGCGCGGGGCGGCGCTCGCGGTGTCGGCCTGGGCGCGCGGTGTACGGGACGCGGCGCCTCGATCTCGATCTCTTGCATGAGAGCGCGCTCACTGTCGTTCAAACGAACCGCGCCGTCGCCTCGGTCGAGGACGATCTCGCCGTCCATCTTGTGAAGTGTTCTGCTTTTCTACCACAGAAGATTCTCTCTTCTTTAACGCACCATGGGCATCATCTTTCTCTTGCAAGTGAACTTAAAGATGAAGATCGCGTCCGTGAGACCCGCCGAGTCTCCGTTTTGTTTGTCGATGTTGAGCGAAAGACGATCGAGCTTCTGGATCGGGGTCAAGAAATCTCGGACGATCGGATAATCGTCGCGAAAGAACACGGCCTTCTGATTACTACCACCGGCATGCAGCACGTGCTGGCACAAGATGGTGCCGAACAGACCATTGAGGTGATTGTCAGATCCCGACGCGAGGTCGGCCTTCGCGCGCTGACTGAACGTCGTCCTGAGTTCTTCGATGTTGATGTGAAAGCACCGCTGGGCGTCGCCGTTCGTGTTAATGCTGGCCGCCACGAGCTGAGCTCGAACGACATCTTCGAGAGCCACCGGCAAAAAGGCGGTGAAGTCAGTCTTGTTCGTGTGATCGAGATTGTCCACGACGACCGTGTGAGTCTCGTACTGCTCGGTCATTATGTGATTCAGCGAGATAAAAAATCGCGCTGTTTAGTAACAATCAATGGCCGTCGTCCTCGCAGCCAAGGGTACTCAAGATCAGTGGTTCACGAGCGATGGCTCTGAACAGGGACTCTCGTTTTTCAATCAAGTTTGGAAAAAGCACACGTCGTTCTCTCAGTCGGTCGAACAGCACCACATCGACGGACCGACGCGAAATGGTGGATTGTCGAGCATTAAGTTACAAAAGAACGGCGATCTTCTCGGGTACACGTACCTGTCGATCAGCAATGGCGCGCAGGCGCAGGATCACGCCAATTGGGAACAGCTCATCGAGTCCGTCGAGTGGGTCATCGGAGGAGTCGTCGTCGACACGCAAGATTCCGTGTTCAGCGAAAACATCGCGATCGATATGTTCGCGAATAACGTTTCGAAATCTTCGAACGGTCCGCACCCGGGCTCGTCCGCCACGAGTTACTTCTACCCGCTTCGATTCTCGTTCTGCGAGGCACCATCATCGGCCATCCCCCTGGTCGCGCTCCAGCATCAGGAGGTCGAATTGCGCATCCGCTGGGGTATCGCGGCCGAGGCGTACCAGTGGGAAGCGTACTCGTGTTATTACTTTTTGGACGAGGCCGAGCGCCAAGTCATCAGTGCGGGTCCGAAGTATCAGATGATTTACCAAATCCAAAAAACACCGGCTTCCAACGAACTCGAGATGGAGTTAAATTTCAACCACCCAGTGAAATTTATCGCGAGCGGAAACAACGATACGAATTCCGCACTCAAAAAGGATACGAACAAAATTCGCCTCGCCGTGAACGGTGTCGACTTATCCGCGTTCCGGTTCGCTCGTCCACATTTCATGGATGTTAGCCATTACTACCACACAAACTTCGTGACGTCACCGGACATCTTCATGCACTCGTTCGCGATGACCACGTCGCTTCTCCAACCCACGGGCACGTTGAATTGCTCGCGCGTGGCGTCGTTCAAGATTCTTTCACAGACGCTCCCGATTCAGGACGACGTGTATGCATGCTCGTTGAATATTTTGAAATATGAGAACGGGCTCTGCGGCATCTTGTATGCAAATTAACTCTCGGACTCTAGAAGAAATGACGGACGAACTCGCTCGCGCGTATTCCGACGCGGCGGCGTGTCGTCAAGCCATAGAAAATTTGCAACACGACATAAACACTCTGAAAGGGTACATTTGGAACGCGAAGGCCGACGCGCGCGCAGAGCTCGACTCGGAGATCACGAAAATCCGCGAGCGGGGCATCGCGCTACCTCGTTTCGACGAAATCACAGACCCCGTGCCCGGGCTCATGGCGTACGATTGGCTAAATGACGCCGTGCTCGTGTACATGCGGGACGACGGTTGGGTCGCATTGAATAAATAATCGCGTAGATATAGTAGAGCCATGGTTAAAAACCTAAACACACTCGAACGATCCCTCCAGGTTCGCGTGGGTAAGTTCCAGGCAGACGAGCAATCGCTTAATTCCGTCGTGATTAATGCGACCGAAATACCCATCGTCGCGTCGAATGCGGGCATTTACATGGCACCTTTGCGCCAAGCCACCGAGGCGGAGGGTTTGACGTCGAACGTCATCACGTACAACCAAACGACGAAAGAGATTTTCGATTCCGGCTTAACTTCGCACCAAATTCAAAATCTCGCCAACGTGTGCGAACAGGGCGCGTCGACGTCGACGACGGTCTCGTTCACGAATCCGACGACGAGTTTCGTCACGACGACGCAAGTTGGGATCGCAAACGTGACGCCCGCGAACACGCTCGATGTGGGTACGAAT
>Ga0206682_10001815_pt1 | contig 20349 bp, 17 predicted proteins | sample M240m12015metaG_FD_155444 | JGI IMG/M metagenome (GOLD analysis project Ga0206682, IMG submission 155444) | Ammonia-oxidizing marine archaeal communities from Monterey Bay, California, United States - M2 40m 12015 | ecosystem: Environmental > Aquatic > Marine > Intertidal zone | place: USA...
TTGAGGTCGGCGTGAATGTGCCCGAAGCAACCGTGATGGTGATTGAACATGCCGAGCGTTTCGGGCTGGCGCAATTGCATCAGCTGCGCGGACGGGTTGGTCGCGGGCGCGATAAATCAAGCTGCGTGTTGCTCTATCGCGGGCCATTGGGCGAGACCTCGAAAGCGCGATTGACCATTATGCGCGAGACAGAAGACGGCTTTAAAATTGCTGAAGAAGATTTGCGCCTGCGCGGTGCCGGCGAAGTGCTGGGCACACGCCAAAGCGGTCTACCCGCTTTTCGGTTGGCTGATTTGGAAGCGCATGCCGATTTGCTGCCTGCCGTGCATGATGATGTGAAATTGCTGCTGGAGCGCGACCCTCTGTTGAAATCGCCCCGCGGCGAAGCCTTGCGTGAATTGCTCTATTTGTTCCGCCGCGATGAGGCGATGCGGTTTTTGCAATCGGGCTAGCTGTCTGAATCGCTCTCTTCATCGGCCAATCCGGCTGAGATGACGAGACGCGCGCCCTCCTCCACCGTCATGTCGAGAATGGTCAATTCATCTTCCGGCACGAATAAGAGAAAGCCCGATGTCGGATTGGGGGTGGTCGGCAAAAACACGCCAATCATCGCCTTGCCGGTTGCGTCATTCACGCGTCGGTCGGCCGCTTTGGTGATAAAAGCAATGGCGTTAAGCCCTTTGCGCGGATATTCAATCAGCGCGACCTGGCTGAAGCTCGCGCCATCCTCGCGCACTGCGGTTTGAAAGATCTGTCGCAGCGCCGTGTAAACCGTACCCGCCATCGGAATTTGGCGTATCAGCCGGTCGGCCAATCGCAACAAGCCGCGCCCTAAAAAATTCGCCGTCAGCCCGCCAATAATGGTCAGCAAAACAAGAGCCAGCACAACGCCGACGCCCGGAATGTCAAATGGCAGATAGGTTGTCGGCCAATAAATCTTCGGTATCCAAGGGCGGAAGTAATTATCGAGAAACTCGACAAACCACAGCATGAGATAAAAGGTGATGTAAATCGGCGCGGTGACGACAAGGCCGGTCAGAAAATAGGTTCTCAGCGCGCCCAATAATGTGCGTCTCTTTTTCGGCGGGTCTAGAATTTCGCTCATAACTGACTATGTGGTGATTCCGGCATTTTACAGAAACTCGAAAAGCGCCTCGACGGTTTGGTCGAGGAATGGATTGTCAATATACTCATTTTCCGCGTCTAAATTGGCGAAGCGCAACAGCGCGGTGTCATCACCAACGCCTCTCTTCTTTCCAACATCCGACAAGGTCCAAGCCAGCTTTCTATCGGAACCTTCGCCATCGCGTATTCTCGTAAAGCTAAATCCCAAATCTTTCAGCAATAATTCAATTTCTGATTTTCCGTTTTTATCGGCGCGTTTGGTCAGATCTGCGAGGTAATCACTTTTCGCCTCCTCGTAATTGCCATCATTTTTCTGAGCCCGTTTTTCAATCTCATTGAAATTGAGCAAGCCGATTTTGTCTTCGCCGATTTTAAAATCCTTCACCGTATCCATATGGTCGGTCAGCCCAATGCGCGCAGTCGGCATTTGCGCGACAAAAACATCAGCCCCTTTATTGCCCCTTAAAACATCGCGTCCGGCATCGCCATAAATAACATCATTGCTGGCGCCGCCGGTGAGCTTGTCATTGCCATCGCCGCCAAATATATGCGTCGCGCTGTCACCGGCCTTTAAAACATCTTTTCCGCCGCCGCCGCAAGCGGCCAGCAATCCGGCAATCAGTGGCGAGAGCATCGCCCCTTCCTTGCGGAACTTTCTCAGCGGCAGGCGTTCTGCGCTGTATAGCTGAGCAAAAGATGTGCTGCCCAGCAGACGGAATTTGAGAGTTTGCAGTTTTAAAAGGCGATCAAAAAACATTTCAGTGTCCTGTTTGTTGGCGTTACCATTGTTCTTCTTGGCGGTGCGTTAACAAAGACTCTTCGCAACAGGATATTCAGCACCTGCTGTGAAGGTATTATGTCTTGGTTAATTTTTTGTTAACGCGCCTCCTGCCTGAACAAAATTGAAGTAAACGAACCGCGCCCTGCCCCTTTTTCTTCAGGTCAGGCCGGTCATACGCTCCACAAAACGCGCAACACAACGAACAGAAAACGCGAGGGCCATAACTTTCTTATTGCTTTTTCGGCCCTCAAAATTGAGTTTTATTCCAACTGCGCCAAGGTGCAAGAAGGCTAATTTTTTTTATTTTCTTTAAAGTAAATAAGTTAAATGGAAGAAAATATGGCGCGGTTCGCAGGTACGCGAGTTGCTATCAGCAACGAAGTTTGGCAGTTTTTACGCATGGGAGATTTAGCTGAATTTGAAATCCGGATTGCGGCCCTATGCGACCGCCATTTTGGCGCGCCGCTTGAGCATTTGAAGCGGCTATCGGGCGGCGCCAGTCAAGAAAGCTGGATGTTGGTTTGCGCCGGGCAGGCTTATGTGCTGCGGCGCAATCCGCAGGGCGTGCGCGCCTCTGATAATGCCCTGCCGAAAGCCAGCGAGGCGGCCATCATCACCGCCGCCGCCAAGGCCGGAATCGCCGTGCCGCGCGTCAGCTTTATTTGCGATGATGAAGACGCGATTGGCGAAGCCTATGTGATGGATTTCATCGAGGGCGAGACCATTGCCCGCAAAATTTTGCGCGATGCGGAATTTGATGCGGTGCGGCCAAACTTGGCGGCACAATGCGGCGAGATGCTGGCGGCACTTCATCATATAGAGGTCGATGGCCTGCCCGATTTGCCGTTTAGCGATTCGGCGGGTGAGCTGGAAAAATATGCCGGATTTTTACAGGCCGCCGGGCATCCGCATCCGGTGTTTGAATTGGCGATAAAATGGCTGCGGGACAATCTGCCCGATGCCCGCCCGCCTGCCCTTGTGCATGGCGATTTCAGAAACGGCAATATTATGGTGTCGCCCGAGGATGGGCTGGTTGCCCTGCTTGATTGGGAACTGACGCATATTGGCGACCCGATGGAAGACCTCGGCTGGCCTTGCGTGCCAAGCTGGCGATTCGGGCAGCATGATTTGCCGGTGGGCGGCTTTGGCGCGCGCGACGCGCTCTACAATACCTATCGCGCTGCCGGTGGCACGATTGACGAAAAGGCGACGCGCTTTTGGGAAATTCTCGGCACGCTGAAATGGGGCATTATGTGCGGCATTCTCATGGTGTCGGCATTTGAAAGCGGCGCAGACACATCTGTCGAGCGCGGCTCCATTGGGCGGCGCGCCTCGGAAACCGAAATCGACTTATTGCGTATGCTGATGGGAGAAGACTGATGCAAGACCGTCCTTCCGCCGAAAAACTCCTCGCCGCGGCGCGCGCCTTTTTGAGTGAGACCGCCATGCCGCAGCTTTCAGGGCAAGCGGCGTTTCATGCGCGGGTGGCCGGTAATGTGCTGGATATTTTGGCGCGGGAGCTTGAGCTTGCGCCGCATTTCAATCAAGCCGAGCAGGCGCGGCTCGAATCACTCCTCGGGGAAAGTGGGGATTTGGTGACGCTGAATCGCCTCTTATGCGCCAAAATTGCGGCGGGCGAATTGGATTTATCGAATGAGACCCTAAAAATCCACTTAATTAAGGTCACAATGGGCAAGCTCGCCATAGACCAGCCGCGCTATCAAGGTTATAAAACGGCACAGGTCAATGGTTGGCCTGAAGAAGAACTAGGGGACTAAAACCATGAAAAAGATTCTTATTCCGGTTGTATTGAGTTTTGCCATTGCCGGTTGTGGCATCATTGATATTCCTTTTATTCCGGGAATCTAATCAAACATCACATTGTTGGCGCAAATAACGGCGATAAAGCCATGGCGCTATAATGCGATTGTAAATCAGGCCGGTCATGCCTCGCATGATCGGCCAATTTATTGCGTGGGCCAGATATTTGAATTTCGGCAGGCGCAGCCATAGGGCGATAAACGCCCGCACCCCCACCAGCATCTCATCACCCTCTTTGGCATGTAAGCGCGCCAACATGTCGGCGCGGTCAAACCCATCGGGCACCGCGCCGGTGGCAATATCGGTGAAGTTCAGCGTCTCTATATTTTGCGCCGCAGCCATGCGCCGATACAGCTCGACCTCCGGCCCGCATATGGAACACCGCCCATTATAATATACCGTCAGCTGTTTCAATTGAGTGGCCCGCCAATATTCTCGGGCTTGCCCTCGCGCAGGGCGACCAGATATTCGATAATCATGTCCCAGGCTTTCAGCCCATCGACATCGCCCGCAGCAGCAAACTCGGCCGCCCGCATGGTGGCAATCACCTCGGCATCTTCGCCATATTGCTGGGTTAAACTGGCAGCGGCTTGCACCACCATGTCACGCACTTGCTTTTCAGCTTCTTCCAACTCACTCATGCCTCACCATATAAGGCGCGGCGCAGATTATTCCACTGTGACGGATTTGGCCAAATTACGCGGCTGGTCAACATCCGTGCCTTTGGCAACGGCGGCGTAATAGGCCAATAGCTGGAGCGGCAGCGCATAAAGTATCGGCGTGATGAACGGGTCAAGCACGGGCAGCTTTATGCTGGCCATGCAGCCCTCACCCGCTTTGGCGATGCCCTCTTCACTGCCCAGCATGACAACCTTGCCGCCGCGCGCCAGCACTTCTTGCATATTGGAGACGGTTTTCTCGAAAAGGTCATCATCCGGCGCGATGGTGATAATCGGCACGGTCTCATCCACCAAGGCGATGGAGCCGTGCTTTAATTCGCCGGCCGCAAAACCCTCAGCGTGAATATAAGATATTTCTTTCAGCTTCAGCGCGCCTTCAAGCGCCAGCGGCCACATGGTGTTGCGCCCGATAAACAGCGCGCTGGAATAGTCTTTAAAGCCTTTGCCAATCTCTTCGATTTGCGCTTCGCGGGCCAAAACATCATTGGCGAGGCGCGGCGTGGTCAGCAGCAAGTCAGACAGGCGCGCCCACTCCCCCGCATCAATCGTGCCCTTCACCCGGCCCAGCCCAATCGCCAAAGAGGCGAGCGCACCAAGCTGCGCCGTGAAGGCTTTGGTCGAGGCGACGCCAATCTCTGGTCCGGCATAGGTCGGAAAGGTTAAATCCACCTCGCGGGTGATGGAGCTTTCCGGCACATTCACCACGCCAATGGTTTGCAGGCCATGCGCCTTGCAATGATGCAGCGCGGCCAGCGTGTCGGCAGTCTCGCCCGATTGCGAGACGAATACGGCGAGGCAATCCTTATCCATCGGCGCGTCGCGATAGCGAAACTCGGAGGCGATATCAATCGACGCCGGAATGCGCGCATAGCGTTCAATCCAATTGCGGCCCACTTGCGCGGCGAAATAGGCCGTGCCGCAAGCGACCAGAATGACGCGGTTGATTTTGCTGAAATCGAGATTGTTTTCCGGCAGCAAAACGCCGCGCGCCTCAGGGTCAATATATTGCCCGAATGTGCGCGACAGCACTTCCGGCTGCTCGTGAATTTCCTTCATCATGAAGTGGCGATAATTGCCCTTATCCACCATTGCGGCGGCGGCATCGACAGTCTCGACGTCGCGTTCCACCGGCGCATCTTGGCCAAGCGCAAAAATCTCGGCACCATCGCGGCGCATAACCGCCCAATCGCCATCCTTGAGATAGCAGACGCGATTGGTAAAGGGCGCGAGGGCGAAAGCGTCAGAGCCGAGATACATTTCTCCGTCGCCATGACCAATGGCCAGCGGGCTGCCTCTGCGAGCCACAATAATCTCATCATTATTGCCGTCGATAATCAGCGCAATGGCGTAAGCGCCCTCCAGCGCGGTAAAAGTCTGCGCCGCCGCTTGGCGGATATCATCATGGCCGTTGAGATTTTTGGAAAATAAATGCGCGATGACCTCAGTGTCCGTATCTGAGGAGAAGCTGATGCCATCAGCAATCAGGCTTTCTTTCAATTCTTTATAATTTTCAATAATGCCATTATGCACAACCGCCACGCGCTCGCCGCGATGCGGGTGGGCATTGGCGGTAATGGCCGGGCCATGTGTCGCCCAGCGTGTGTGGCCGATACCGATAGAGCCACCAAGCGGCGATGCGGCCAAAGTCTCGCGCAAGGCATCGAGTTTTCCCTCGGCGCGGCGGCGGTCCAAATGGCCGCCATCAATGGTAGCAATACCGGCGCTGTCATAGCCGCGATATTCAAGCCGCTTCAGGCCGTCAAAAATCGATTGGGTTATATCGCCCGTGCCGATAACGCCGATAATGCCGCACATAATTAACTGTCCTTTTTCTCATTGCGGGCGCGGAACTTGCGGCCCCAGCCTTTGATTTCCCGCTCCGGTGCGCGGGTGACCACCAGCGCATCATCAGGCACATCTTTCGACACGGCAGAAGACGAGCCGAGATAAGCGCCTTTGCCGATAGTGACCGGCGCAATCAAGGATGAGTTGGAACCGATAAACGCGCCATCGCCGATTTTGGTGATGTGCTTGTTATAGCCGTCATAATTACAGGTAATCGTGCCCGCCCCGATATTAACGTCCATGCCCAGTTCGGCGTCGCCAATATAAGATAAGTGGCTGACCTTCGCGCCCTTGCCGATATCGGCTTTTTTGGTTTCGACAAAATTACCGATTTTCGCTTCATCACCAATTACCGTGCCCGGACGCAGCCGCGCATAGGGGCCGATTTGCGCGTCTTGGCCGATACGCACACCCTCTAAATGAGTGAAGGCTTTAATAATCGTGCCCTGCCCGATGGCCACACCACCATTGATTTTAACATGCGGTTCCAAAATCACATCGGCGGCAATCTCAGTGTCGAAACTTAAAAACACGCTGTCAGGGTCTTGCATGCCGACGCCCGCATCGAGAAATTTCTGCCGCAGGCGCGTTTGCATCAGCGCCTCGGCTTTCGCCTGACCGGCGCGACTATCGACGCCCATTGTGTCTTCAGGGCTGGCCATCACCATCGCCGTGGTCGCACCGTCTTGATGCGCCAACGTCACCAAATCAGGCAGATAGAACTCGCCTTGTGCATTCTCATTGCTCAGTTGCGGCAGATATTTCGCCAGTGCCGCGCGTGACAATCCCATCGCGCCGCCATTGCAAAGGGTCAGGGCGCGGGTCGCCGCATCGGCATCTTTAAATTCCACAATCGCGGTCGGCGTTTCCCCCGCCAGCACCACGCGACCATAGGCGGCGGCGTCATCGGGTTCAAAAGCCAGCACCGTCACATCGGCCTCATGGTTTGCCAATTCGGCCAGCACCTCAGCGCGCATTAAGGGCGTGTCGCCAAACATCACGACAAAACGCTCATGCTTATCATTGGCGGAAAAAGCGGCGCGCACCGCATCCCCCGTGCCAAGCTGTTGCTCTTGAATGCAATGGGTGGTGGCGATATCCAAGCTGTCGGCATAGGCGCGCACAGATTCTTGATCGGGCGCGGTCACCAACAACACCTCGGCTGCGCCTGCCGCACCGGCAACCGCCATAGCGTGACCCAGCATCGGGCGGCCTGCTATCTCGTGCAGCACTTTGGGCAGCGCCGATTTCATGCGCGTGCCTTTTCCGGCGGCCAAAATAATTGCGGCGAAACCTGTCATTGTCGAAACCTCTTCAATCCTCGCCCTGTATAGGCGGCGTCGATGAGATAACGAAATCAAACAGTTTTTCGCTTTGTTACGGTAGAAGGGCTTGGTGGTTCCGCCCTAGCTTGCCAGCGCTTCAACCCCGATATCTTCAAGCAACTCATTGCCTGCCATCACGGCGTCGGACAGGCCGCCAACGGCGGAGAGCAGATTATGCGCATAGAATTGCGCCGAGGCCATTTTGCGTTGGTCGAATTGCGGCTCAACCGAATTCTGGCTCACCGCATGGGCACCGCGCGCCAAATAATGACAGCCCGCAACCAGACCGAACAAACGCAGATATGGCGTCGCTCCGGCCAGCACATCCAGCGACCCGCGCTGCGCCACCAACCAATCGGTTGTGGTCTCCAGCACTTCAATGCCATTTGTCAGTCGTTCGGCGACATCGACCAGCGCCGGATTATTGGACTTGCGGCAATTCTCGGCGGTTTCTTTCATCTCGCCAATATAAGCCTTAATGGTGTCGCCATTGCCCAGCTTGCGGCCGACCAAATCCATTGCCTGAATGCCGTTTGTGCCTTCATAAATTGTCAGAATACGCGCATCGCGCATAAATTGCGCCGCGCCGGTTTCTTCGACAAAGCCCATGCCGCCATGCACCTGCACGCCAATGGCTGCGACCTCATTGGCGATGTCGGTGCTGAAGGCTTTGGAGATGGGTGTCAGCAAATCATTCTTGGCTTTGGCATCCGCATCGCCCGTGGCGTGAGCCAAATCAGCCATCACGCCATTTTCATAACAAATCGCGCGGGCTGCATCGGTCATGGCGCGCATGGTCAGCAACATGCGGCGCACGTCAGGATGATTAATGATGGCGACGGCCTCATGGTCGTCTTTAGCGGCGCCGGGCTTGCGGCCCTGTTTGCGTTCTTGTGCGTAGGTCAGCGCGTGTTGCGTGGCGGCCTCCGCCACCCCGACACCCTGCAAGCCGACATGCAGACGGGCATTATTCATCATGGTGAACATGCAAGCCATGCCGCCATGCTCGGGGCCGACTAGCCAGCCTGTCGCGCCGCCGGTTGTGTCGGCGTCTTCGCCAAAGGCCATGACGCAAGTCGGGCTGGCATGAATGCCGAGCTTTTCTTCAAGGCCGATGCATTTCACATCATTCTTCGCGCCCAAAGAACCGTCATCATTGACCATGAATTTCGGCACGACGAAAAGCGAGATGCCTTTCGTGCCTTCCGGTGCATCCGGTGTGCGCGCCAATACCAGATGAATGATATTGTCGGTCATATCGTGGTCGCCATAGGTGATGTAAATTTTCGTGCCGGTGATTTTATAGCTGCCATCATCTTGCGGCATGGCCTTGGAGCGGATATTGCCGACATCGGAACCGGCATGTGGCTCGGTCAAATTCATGGTGGCCGACCATTCGCCGGAAATCACACGGCGCAGATATTTCTCTTTCTGCTCTTCCGTGGCGTGGGCGGCCATTGCCTCAACGCCGCCATTGGACAGCATCGGGCAAAGCTGAAAGCCGATATTGGAATTCATCATTTCGGTGACCGCATTAGATAATGCGAGCGGCAGTCCCTGCCCGCCATAAGCCGCCGGTGCCGCCAATGTCGGCCAGCCGCCTTCAATATATTTGGTGTAAGCTGTTTTAAAACTCTCGGGCACTTTCACGCCCTCATCGGTCAAATGCGAACCGGTTTGGTCGCCTTCCCAATTCACCGGCGCGACATAATCATTGGCCAGCCTGGCGGCCTCGTCGAGAATGGCGGTCAACAAATCATCGGACAAATCTTCATATTTGCCGCTATCAATAAGCCGCTGAAAGCCCGCCTCTTGCATGAGTGCGAATTCGATTGCTGAAACAGGTGCGCGATAAGCCATGACTCTCTCCCTTGATTTCATGTAAACTATGCCAAGAAGCGATGAAAGACACGCAGAAATTATGTGTCAAAAAGCCACAAGATTGGGGGTGCTTATGGATATTGCGCGCGATAATGGTTACGGCCTCGCCAAAAACAGCCTATGGCCGTGGATAAGTGCCACGCTCTTGGTCAGTGTGGTTTTGCTGGTCGCGGTGTTTATGCACATTCCCGCATTGGAAAAATCTTGGCATTTATGGACGCGCTATACGGCGCGGCTGTCATTTTTTCTGTTTCTCGCCGCCTATCTGGCCGCGCCGCTTTATGATCTGGTGAAAAATCCGGCAACCGCATGGCTGCGTCGCCAGCGTCGCAATAGCGGCATCAGTTTCGGCATTGCCCATACGATTCATTTGGCGGCGCTTATCGGCTTTTACCAAATTGCCGACATACCCGCTGAAATGCCGACCGTTATTGTTGGCGGCGGGGCTTATCTCGCCATGTTTTTAATGCTGACTACATCCAATGATGCGGCGCTGCGCCGCCTCGGCAAAACCAATTGGCGGTGGCTGCATAAATTAGGCGCGCATTATCTGGCCGTGGTTTTCGCCTTTACCTATCTCAGTCAATTTTTGGGCGGCCTCGACAAGCCACCCATCTTGCTTATATTGGCAATCGCCGCCATAGTGCTGCGCATATTCATAACCCTCAAAAGCCGTTGGGAGGCCTCTTAATGACCGATTTTGCAAGCTGCACCATAGAAGACGGTATTGCCGTGATTACGCTGAATGACGGCAAGGCCAATGCGTTCGGCTTCGACATGATGGCGGCGGTCAATGCCGCAATGGACGAAGCGGAAACCAAGGCTGACGTTATTGTGCTGACCGGTCGCGATGGTGTGATGTGCGCCGGTTTTGATTTGAAAGTCATGCAAAACGACCCCGCAAAAGTGCCGGATATGGTCGGGCAAGGCGGACAGCTGCTCGTGCGTATTTTCAGCAGCAAAAAGCCGATTATCATTGCCTCACCGGGGCATGGCATTGCCGCCGGTGGTTTGCTGATGCTGGCGGCTGATTATCGTATCGGCGTTGACGGCGACAGCCGCTATGGTTTGAATGAATCGGCCATTGGCATGGTCTTGCCGCCTTTCGGCCTCGATTTGGCAGTCTTTAAAATCAACAATAAATATCTCGATAGCTGTTTTGTCGGCGCGCAGTTAATTGACCCGCAAACCGCCGTGAAAGCGAGTTTTCTCGATGAGGTCGTCGCCGCCGATAAATTAATGACCCGCGCTATGGAAAAAGCGCGCGACATGCAAAAACTCGATGGCAAAGCCTATGCCGGCAATAAAAAGCTGGTGCGCGGCCCATTAACGCAAAAAATGCTGGCTGAACTGGAAGCCGGAAAAGGGCTGTCGGTCAGCGCATAAGCGCTAAACCTCTCCCCGTCGCCGCAATTCTTGGTCTAAAAAAGACCAAGCCCGCCGAATAATGCTATCGTGTGATTCGTAGCGGGAGTAGTTAGCGTGTCCTTTATTTCCAAATCTGCCCGATCCGATTTTGGCTCGGGCATTGCCATTGCCCTTTTATCGCTCACTTATGCGCTGTCTTACGGCGCGTTATTGTTCACCTCCCCCTTACTCATTCCCTATATCGGCTATGCCATCAGCGCCGCTTTGGTGACCACAGTGGTGACCGGCCTCGCCGTGGCCTATATGTCGGGCATTAAATTCTCCATTGCCGGGCCGGATTCAAACTCCGTCGCCGTGATGGCCAGCCTGTTTGTGCTGGTGGCGCAAAGCCTCAGCGATAGAGGGCTGGGCGGCGAAGCCCTAGCGCTGGCAACCCTCACCATTATGACCGCCATCACGCTATTGACCGCGCTCACCATGTTTCTCTTGGGCCATTTCCAAATCGGCAATTTCATTCGCTTTGTGCCGATATCCGTAGCCGGTGGATTTCTGGCGGCGGCGGGCTGTCTCATGGTCAGCGGCGCCATTTTGCTGGCGACCGGTATTGACCCGATGAATCCCGGGGCTTTTAACGGCTTTACCGACTTGCAACTCATCAAATTGGGCACGGTTTGCGCGCTTGCCGTGATTTATTGGTATGTCGCGACCTATGTGAAAAACAGCCTCGCCCTGCCGATTGCCATTTTCGGCTCCATTTTCATCGCCCATGCGGTATTTGCCATGCAGGGCTTATCCATTGCACAAGCGCAGGAATTGGGCCTTTTGCTTGAGGTTTCAGGCGAGACAAAGCTGTTTATTCCGGCCACCCAGTCTGTATTGGACACGATAAGCCTCGCCACTTTCATCGAGTTCTTTCCGGAAACCGTCGCCGTTATCGTGGTTGTCGGCCTGGCGATTTTGCTGATTATCGCCGGTATTGAGCTGGAAAGAAACTTTGACAGCAACCTAAATCATGAACTTAAGATACATGGATATGCCATTGGTTTATCTGGTTTATTTGGTGGTTTTGCCGGGTTGGTATCGCTCTCCCGCTCGCTGCTGAATGTTGAAAAGAAAAGCCGCTTCCCGATTGCCGCCTTCCTCACCACACTCCTTTGCGGCGGCGTATTGCTTGTCGGCAGCGATGCCATCGCCATGCTGCCGCAAATATCGCTGGCCGCTATGGTGTTGTTCCTCGGCACGCAAATCGCCTTTCGCTGGATGGTCACCACCATCACCACACTCGACACGATTGAGTATTTGATGATTTTGGTGATTGCGGGCACGACCCTTTATGCAGGCTTCATCTTTGGCTTGGGCCTCGGCGTGGTCGCCGGTTGCATTTTATTCGCGGCGCGCGCCAGCATTATCAGCATTGTGCGCTCGCAACTCTCCGGCGAAGCCTATCGGTCGCGCATTGTGCGCTCTACCGATGAAGAAGAGTTTTTGGACGGCGCGCATAAAACCATTCGTATTTATGAATTGCAGGGCTTTTTATTCTTCGGCACGGCGCATAATTTCTACACGCTCATCAAAGACCAGCTTGAGGATAATGGCGATGATGTGCGCCATCTCATCCTCTCCTTCCGCCATGTGAGCGGCATTGACGCCTCGGCAGAGCAGATTTTGCAGAAGATATTTTATGCCGCCGATAAGCATAATTGCACGGTCTCAACCATTGAGCTTCCCAAGCGCGACCAAATTCGCGTGGCGCGGCTGCTGCATCGCTCCCCTGCCCTGATTGCCGACCATAATTACGCGGCGATTTATGATGCTATGGAAGCCATTGAGGAAAGCATGTTGCGCGAGCGGGCTTTTGATGATGTCGGCTCGCTGCAACGCTGGCTTGAACTGCGCTTCAATGATGAAACATCGGCGAAGAAGCTGTTTGATATTTTGCAGGCTGAGGAATATGTCGATGGCGAAGTGATTTGCCGTCAGGGCGAGGATGCGGACGAGATTTACTTCCTCGATCGCGGGCGGGTGGATGTTGTCAGCCATGATGTGCCCGGCCAGACCTTCCGCATTTACTCTTATATGCGCCACACCATGCTCGGCGAAATGGGCTTTGTGCGCCGCGAAACGCGCAGCGCTGATTTGATTGCGCGCGGCACAACCGTCATTTACACACTGTCCCGCGAGACCTATGAGGCCCTAGAGAAAGCCCGCGACCCCTCGGTTGACGCGCTCTTGCATCTGATTTCCGTCACCCTGTCAGACCGCATTATTTCGGCCAATCGCACGATTGGTGAATTGCAGTCGTAAAGGCTTAACGGCTTAAAGAGACGCCACCGCCTCGACATTTTCATTATGTTTGACCCGCGAAATGCGATAGCGGCGCAGCACAATAAAGGCTGCGAGATAGAGCGTCGCCTCCAGCGGCGCGGCGAACAGCACCAAATCAATCAGCTTATCAGGGTCAACATCCTCAGGCTTGGCATCACGCGGCAGATTGATAATGGATAAGACCAGACCGGCCATCATAATACCGAGGCCGGTGACCATTTTTCCGGCAAAGCCGCGCGCCGCAAAAATAATGCCCTCGCTGCGCCGCGCCGTATCCACCGCGCTGTCTTCCACCACATCGGCCATCATGGAACCGAATAGGATGAAAAAGGTGATGACCACCAAGAGATTGGTGAAATTATGCGCCAGCAACATCGGGAACAGCATCGGGTCGCCATTTTCAGGCACCAGCTCAAATATCCGCCCCAGCAGCATGACCGGCCCCCAAAACAGAATGAAGACAAAGCTGCCCAGCGCGGCGCGGCGTTTATCAAATGACACGCTCAGGCGGCGCGCCAAAGGCACGGCGCAAATGGCGGCAACGGCTTGCAGCATGGTGACAATCGCCAATTGCGACGGCACAAGCCCCCAAAAAAAGGTTGAGAAGTAAATCGACAAAGCCGCGGTAAAGCCGGACGCCGTGCCGAAGCAGATAGAGGCCAGAAACAGCGCCATGAAATTATTATTCTTCATCACATCCAGCACTTCGCGCATCACTTGGCGGGGCGATAAAATATCCTTTTCCGGCGGCATATGCAGATGCGGAATGGTTTTATGCGTGCCGAGCGATGAGGCCAGCATGCCGACAAACATCAGGCAAGCCGCCGCCACGCCATAATTGGCATAGCCTTGCGCTTGCAAAATGCCATTGCTGCCATCACTGGCTTGAAAGAAAACGGAATAGCCGAGAAACGCCATGCCAATGCCGCCGAGCCAGCCAAACATAAAGCGCAGGCCCATCAGGCCGGTGCGCTGGTCATAATCCGTCGTCAGCTCAGAAATCAGCGCCGTATTGGGGACTTCAAAGAATGTCAGAAAAATCCGGATGGACACGGCCATCACCACAAGAAAGGCGAACATGCTGCCCTGCGATGCCAGCACAAATTCCGGCGGATTCCACATCAGCGCATAGCTCAGGCAAATCGGCACAATCGACCAATACATAAACGGGTGACGCCGCCCCCATTTGGAGCGCCAATTATCCGACACATAACCGATGAGCGGGTCAGTGACCGCATCAATAAATATCGCCACGGTTAAGGCCAAGCTGGCCAGCATGGGCGACAGGCCCAGCACTTGCGAATAGAAAATCAGCAGAAAATAACTAAAGCCGTTATCTTTAATTCCATAGGGGGCTGCGCCCAATCCATAATAAAACTTGATGCCATTATCTAACTTTAAGCCGCTCATGCGAAACTCCCGAAACCGGAGCGTAGCATTGACCAAACGCGGCGCTATTGCAAACCCCGAATCCCCGCCTAAACTATTTGGAGTTCTGGGAGGACATCATGGCTTATATCGGTTTGTTGGCGGGCTTGGCTCTGCTCATCTTTCTGGCCCTGCGTGGGGTCAATATTCTATTTGCATCGCTGTTATGCGGCTTGGTGGTCGCCCTGACCAATGGCCTGCCGGTGCATGAGGCTTTTGCCGAACATTATGCAAGTGGCCCGCTCGGCACATTCAGCTTCGCCGGACGGTTTTTCTTGCTGTTTATCGCGGGCGCGATTTTCGGGCGCATTATGGGCGAAAGCAAAGCCGCGACCTCGATTGCCTTGGCTTTGGTTGACCGGCTCGGCGCGCATCGCGCTTTGGTGATTACCGTGCTGTCCTGCGCCGCGCTGACTTATGGCGGCGTGGTGGTGTTTGTCGTCATTTTCGCCATGTATCCGCTTGGCCTCAGCCTGCTCAAAGAGGCGGATATTCCCAAGCGCCTGTTTTGCGCTGCATTGGCATTGGGCGCGGGCACATTCACCCTCACCGCCCTGCCCGGCACGCCCTCCATTCAAAACGTTATCCCCTCGGTCGCGCTGGGCACGGATTTATTTGCCGCGCCTTTATTGGGCCTCACCGGCGGCGCCATTATGTTTGTGCTCGGCATGATTTATCTCGAGCGTCAAAGAGTGATGGCCAAAGCGGCTGGAGAAGGGTTTGAACCCGGCCCGTTGGATAAGGTCGAAAACATTATCGCCTCGCCCGACATGCCGCCTTGGCGTCTCGCCATTTTGCCGCTTGTGTTGGTGCTGAGCACTATTTTGCTGCCGCGCTTATTGCAAAGCATGGGGCTGGCCCCTGAAACCGGCATGCTGGCGGATATTATCGTTTTTGCGGGCAAGCAACCGATTTTCTGGCCAAGTCTGGCGTTGATTTTAGGCAGCCTGTTTGCCTATGCGCTTTTCCCCAATCTGCGCGGGCGCGGCCTGCAAGTCTTTGGCGAAGGCACAAATGACGCGATTATGCCGCTGCTCAACACGGCGGCGGTTATCGGCTTTGGCGGCATTGTGGTGCAAACCATTGGCTTCCAAGATTTCTCGTCGGCCATGTTGAATTCCGGCTTGCCGCCAAAATTATCGGCCTTTACCTCGATTTCCGTCGTATCGGCAATTACCGGCTCGGCTTCGGGCGGCTTGCAAATCTTTATGGCGACCATGGCCGACAGCTATATCGCTATGGGCATTCCGGCGGATGAGTTGCACCGCATTGTCGCAATGGCCAGTGGTGGCTTTGACAGCCTGCCGCATTGCGGCGCGGTGATTGCCATGCTGACCATCACTCAATTAACCCATAAGCAAGCCTATAAGGATGTCGGCGTTATCACGGTTGTTATTCCGGTGGTGGCGACGCTTTGTGTTATGGCTTTGAGCATGATTATTTAGGAGAGATAAATGGCTGATGACTTTTCAGAGAGCCTGGCCGCAGGCGATTTACAGGCCTTTTCAGACACGGTTAACTTTCCGCGTCATATCGGCATTGAACTGATTGCCGCTGAAAAGAACCGCATTGAGGGACGCCTGCCGGTGACCAAAGACCTGACCAATCACCTGCCCAATGTGCATGGCGGAGCCATTATGTCTTTGGCAGATGCGATGGGGGCCATTGGCGCGCATCTCAACATGCCGAAAGACGCGGCAGGCACGACGACGATTGAAAGCAAAACCAATTTCATCAAACCGGCGATGGAGGGCGACACGCTGCATGCCGTGGCGACCCCGCTATCGGTCGGGCGGCGTTTATCGGTCTGGCAAACCGACATTACGCGCGATGATGGCAAGCGCGTTGCGGTTGTGACGCAGACGCAGATTTATCTTTAAGCGGTTCTAAGCCTATTGGCGGGTGATGAAGGCATCGCTGACGCCAATGCCTTTCAGCGTCTCGCGAATGGCACGGCTTTCTTCGCGTGAGAAGGCCGGAATAATCACCCGATACAGCGGCGGATTAAGACGTTTGGTCTTACGCACAAACGTCGGCAATCCGGTTTTGCTGGCCACATCCTCTGCATATTTTTGCGCCTTGCCGCGTACGCCCAAGGCTTTCACTTGCACAAAGCGCGTGGCCACACCGCTCGCAGCGGGCTTGGCCGGTGCTGCCTCAACAGGCGCGGCTTCGACAGGTGCTGCTTGAGCCGGTCTTGGCGAAATAATCGGCGCAGGCTTCGCGGCCTTAACTGCTTTAGGCACTTTCGCTGCTTTCCGCGCGTTTTTCGCGCCGCGACCAATCTGCAAAATAAAGCTATCAGTCGCGCGTATCTCCGGCCCTTGAGCAATGGCGCGCAAGCTAAGCTGCATTTGCTTCTCGGGTGGACGCCCAGAAATCGTCCGGCTGCTCGGGTCAAAGCTCAACCAATCCGGCAGGCGCGTGCCGTCTTGCATGCCGATTGAATAAGCTACCGGCGTGCCGACTGAGAATGTGTCTGCGGCGAAGGTGAAGCCATTGCGACCCAGCACCGGATTTTGCTCCGATATGGCTCTAAGCACCCGATCATTGGCGGCGACGACGCTCTTATATTTCAGGCCCCATGTTTGCAGGCTTTGATTAATCGCTGATGACAGACCGTTAATGCTCATATCCGACAGATTGCTCGGCACGACATCAACCCCGACAGATGCGTAAATCGTGCCGAAACTGTTTTGCAATTCGGCAAAGGCGATATCGCGGCGCATTTGCGCCAGCAACAGGCTGGCCTCTTGGCGGATGACTTCCAACTCACCGAATTTGGCAACTTTTTGAGCGTCTCTGGTTTGCTTGGTCAACCGCTTGGAGACGCTGAGATAATCTTCCGACACGGCATATTCCTGCCGCGCTTGAACAAAATTCATATTGGCAATATGCACTTGCGAGATGACCGCCATAGCCATAGCGAGGCGCTGCGCTTCGGCAACATCGACCGAGGCTTTGGCCACATCGCGATTTTTCGGGCCGCTAAAGGCCGACATCAGATTATAGCTCACCTGAGCGCCCATCTCGACATACTCATTATATTTTTGGTAATCGCTATCATCGGTATTGGCTGAGGCGGTCAGGTTAAGGCTCGGCATCATCGACAATAAGGCGGCGCGCACTTCGCTCTGATTAATGCGTTTTTGATAGCGCGTTTCCATCAATTCCGGACGGCTCAACAGGGCTGTCTTTTCCATCAGGGAAATATTCATCGCCACTTCAGGAATAATATATTGCACTTTGGCCAGCTTATATTGCTGCCCGGGCATCAGACCCATAAGCTGCGACAATTCCAGTTTTGCGGTCATTAAGGCGCGCTGTTGCGTGTGCAATGTGCGGCGAATTTCCAGCAATTCTTTTTGATAGATCAATGCTTCCAAAGGTGGCGACAAGCGGCGCGTTTCAATACGACGGCTATCAGCCAGCGCATTCTCGACACGGCGCAGCAGCGGCCCCAATTGACCCAGCAGATTTTCTGCGGCCACGGCGCGCCAATAAGAAGATGTCACCTCGCGCACAATGTTGTGCACCACTTTACGCTGACGCTCGATGGCAATCATGCGCCGGTCGGCGCTCTGTCCGGCCCGCACATAAGACAAGCCGAAATCCAAAATATTCCACGTAAACACGGCGTTTGTGCTGGACCGGTTTTTGTCTTGCGACACGCTGTAAGACGGGTCGGCGCCCAGCGGGGCCGGTGTGTTGCCATCAAAGGTCGTGCTGGCCGAGGCCGCATATTTATTGCGCGCGCTATAGCCCGCTCTCAGCGTCAAGGCAGGCAGCATATCGGCTTTGGCAAGGTCATATTGGCGCTGGCTTAAAGCCGCTTCCATCGCGGCCAGCTTATATTCCCGATTATATAAAATCGCGCGCGCAATCGCTTGATACAGCGATACCGGCCCGTCAATGGCGTCGGGCATAACACCCAATTTGTCCAAATCAGAATGAAGTTCTTTACTGACGGCTTCTCTCTCGAGAGGCTCAGGAGCCCGGGCGCACGCCGCCACAAAAGCGACGAGCAAAATAACCGAAATAGACTTATGCAACATGACTGAATTCCAAGATGATTGTTACTGTTTATAAAGAAGTTTCAATTTTTTGAAAGATGAAAACTCTTCGCTTTTTATTTTAATGTGTTTGTGCGTCTTTTAATCAGAATTAAGAAAACAGCCTTGTTTACCCACCCCCCGTTTTTTGCTAGTTTCATTACATGGTATTGTCTCGAGAGAATCCTCAACAGTTAAGAGCAAAAGAGCGTGTTGATTTGGTTTTGCGTACGGCGCAGGATATTTTGGCAGAGCGCGGTTATAGCGGTTTGACATTGAGTGCCGTGTGCGAGCGCGCAAAAATCAAGCAAACATCAATTTATCGCTATTGGCCGAACCAAACAGCGCTATTGGTCAGTTTAATCAGCTTCTTTGAAGAAGATTATCGAGAGCGAATTAAATTATTGGAAGAAATCGCTTTTGACCAACCTTGGCGCACTGTGCAAATGCAATTATTGCATGGCCTGAGTGATTACTGCCTGACCCACCCTTGGGTTTATGCGGGTGTGGCTGCCGTGCGGGCAGACCCCGGCGTCGCCTCGCGCCACGAGCAAACCCTCGAATTTTTTGCGACACGCTATGCCCATCTTCTTAAAATTGGTGGTTTTGGGGTGCGTGGCGAGGAAGAAGCCCGTGTCTCGCGCACTTATGTGCTTATTGTGGACAGCTTCTTATTTGCCGTTGGCCGGGCCGGCACCCTTGCCGAAAAAAGAAACGAGGTCATTGAGGATTACTATCGCGTGATTGTTTCCTATCTTGCACCCTATATGCAAGACGATGACGAGCCTTCTTAAAAGCTTTTCCGCATACCGATTTTAAGCTCGCTCAGGGTTTTCCTGAAATTCATGATATTTGACCGCGTATCTGCGATAAAGCCGTCAATGGCAATATCGACCCCACCCAGAGACGGCGGCAGCTTATAGCCAAGACTGAAGCTTGCGCGACTGCGCTCGTCTTTACGAATATCCGAGCCGATAAGCGGGTCAGCCGCGTCAAACTCAGTGCTTAGAAAATCTGCCGTCACCGACACATTAATGGCCCTGAGCCGCGTCCGCGCACCCACGGATACGGAACCCGATTGCGTGGAATAATAATTCAATTTCGCATTGCTATCATCGGCCCCAAGCGTCGCCGTGAGCAAAAGCGGTATCGGCAAGCCGGTCACCGGCTGGGCATAGCTCATGCTCACGCCGACCACCTTATTATCGCGCGGCTTGCTTGCGCTGCTGCTGAGATAATTAAAATGGCGGGTTTCACTGCCGCGCAAACTTGCGCTCAGGCTGGCATTGCCCTTCAAATTATGACTGACACTCAGCGCCAATTGCTGACCGGCATTGTAATTATGCCCGCTCACATCGGTCACAAACGCATTGTAATTTGCGCTCCACGGATTTTTGCGTTTTTCGGTGAACCCAAGCGACACAAAGCCGGTTGTGGAATCTGCCATATTGATATCAACATAATCGCGCCCGGCGACGCCAAACCCGGCCGTTAAGCCACGCTCGCGATAGGTCGGCAGCTTATAAGACGCGGTAAAGGCGGCATCATAATCGACAAAAGGCTCTGTCACTTCGGGCGCGGTGCTGTCATAAAGCGCGTCAAAAAATTGCACTTTCGGCCCCTTGGGCGCGGCCAAAGCATTATCCGCCGAGCCGCTGGCCAGCCCCATTGAACCGGAAAAGGCGAAGCGTTTTTGCGACGCCTCAATCGCATCACTG
>Ga0206682_10001818_pt1 | contig 20336 bp, 42 predicted proteins | sample M240m12015metaG_FD_155444 | JGI IMG/M metagenome (GOLD analysis project Ga0206682, IMG submission 155444) | Ammonia-oxidizing marine archaeal communities from Monterey Bay, California, United States - M2 40m 12015 | ecosystem: Environmental > Aquatic > Marine > Intertidal zone | place: USA...
AAGCTGAAGCCTCTTGTTGTTACCTTAGAGCCACCTCGAACAGGGAATAAATACTCTACCGCATACCTTATACCATCAGTCCAGTGTTCAACACCTTCCTTCTTAGATATAGTGGCAGTATCGGGATTATTTTCCGTCCAAGCAGTACGCTCTAAAGACTTAATTGTATTAACACATCTGGGATGGACATACATGTCTATATCACCATTTGCATTCTTGAACTTTCTATTCACAGCAGCAACACTATCAATGATAGGAGGAGCCTTACTGTGAGCTCTAACAGCTATCCCCTTAGACTGTAGTATAGAGAAGTCTGTAACACCTACAGCAGCAGAACTCTTACGAGCTTTACCACTAGGGTCAGGGTAGCTTATCAACTTATGCCCTTTATACTTATCTAGAAAGTTCTTAGCCAGACTCTCCGTATCAGGGTGTCCTTGGAACTCATCTAGAATGTGTATCTGATTGCCCCTAAGAGCAAAAGCACAAGATGCCATAATGCCTACGTTAAAGTCAATAGCTAAGTGTACATCTTCACCTGCCTCAAAATAAGGTAGTTCTTTATCGATGTGTTCTTGTCTATTAAACATATAGAAGACATTATTACCAGAGTCCTCGAATGATGCTGTATATTCTCTAGCAAACTTCAGAGGGTCTAGTGTTAATTTAACTCTCTCGATTTCCTCATCATCAAGGAATGGAGAGTCTTGATAGGTATAGTGGTAGCTGTTCCACTGGTCATCAGAGTCTTTCCTATTGTACATATCATAGAAGTAATCATAGCCATTAGGAGTACTAATAATAAGTGCTCTACCAGCATTAGCCCCGAACTTCTTAGCGTTCTGAGGAGACCAACGAGTGCTCACACAGGGTTGAATAATAGACTCCCAAGACTCCTTGAGATTCATACCTGCACCCTTCCATGATGTAACCTCATCGGCTACCACAAAGTATTGACCAGTACCACGCATCCTTTGAGATGCCTCGTATGACCATAGCTTAAGTTGTACATTATTAGGGAACCAGAACTGTCCAGCTGCCTTAGATGCTTTATCTGCATAATCTTCCATGCCTAACTGCCAAGCTATTAGTGGATAGTAAATATCTACTGCCTGACTATACGTAGGGGCGATTAGTGCAACATTCTTATTGGGAACCTCCGGAGGGAGTTCCATTAATTCTTGGACTGCAATCATAGCTGTAGTAGCAGCAAGGTAAGACTTACCAAAACCACGACTAGCATTAACTACGGCGTATCTACAAGACTTTTCTACGAACAGGTCACTTACTACTTGTGACTGTCCTTCATGTAATTCTATTTCCATTATATCTCTCACTAACTAATTGTATATAGCCAAATGGAGAAGGTTAATACTCCACCAAGAAAGGCCAAGAGGAACAGACCTGCAGACCATTCTATAATAGCCTGTTTACGTTCTTCTCTTTTAAACTCAGTCTCTCGTTTCTTCTTTCTAATATCAGCTTCTATCTGTAATAGTTCTTCCCAATGACTAGGGCCATACATAACACAGATAAAGTCCTTTAGTTCTTTTCTCATGGAATCTCTTTGCTTTTGAGCTGCGAATAATTCCATTGCTTGAGCTTCAGTGCCACCTCCCAAGGCTTTATACCAAGGCGGGTTCTCCTGTTGTTGTTTAGCGAAGTCCATATCAGCCATAGCCCCAGCCCACTTGCTTAGAGGGCCAGCCATGTCTTGTAGGTCTTTCCCTACTGATATAGCTTTCTTAATTCCGTTAAAGGCTGTAGTTGCTACTCCGATAGCTGTTACAGGGTCAATCACCTAGCTACTCCTTCTTATTAGATGCCAGACTAGTGTTTTGTTCTTTATTCATCCATACAGCAAACATACCTGTTAAAGCACCCATAACTATGGATACTAAACCAGATTGTTGTACTGACGGGTTTTCTAAGTGCATATACCATTCTACTACTCTCCATGACATTGCTGTAATAGCAAACATCATAAATCTAGGGAGTAGTTTCCATTCATCTAATACTTTAGGAGTAATCATTAGATTACCACTTTGCTTTGTTAGCCCAATAAGCAGCAGACATTTTGCCTTTAGCTATATTGGTAGCATGACGAGCTTTCCAAGCTTTACGTCTTGCAGCATACTTAGTACTCTCTCCAGCCTTCTTAGGACTACCTACAGCGCCTTGAGCACCAAAGCGGATAGTCTTAATCTTATCACCTACTTTAGCTACAACAATATGAGACTTAGTAGGGTGGCCTGGAGTCCTCTTAGGCTTATTAAAACCAGAGACACCTGCTCTTGTTAGTCTTGAATCCTTCTTCATTACTTACCTACTTTCTTCATAGCAGCCTTATGAGCAGCAGTAAAGGTCTTTCCAGCCTTCATTAAGCGTCTCATCTCAGCCATATGCTTTGGGGTATGGTGTTTCTTATGATTAGCAAGGGTTGTCTTCTGTCTAGCAGTGAGTATGCCCTTACCAGTTATCTTCTTAGGAGAACCTGTGAGCTTCTTTCTACGTCCTGCAGAATAGCTACTAACAGCCTTCTTAACCTTTCCATATAGTCCAGCCATTACTTCTTCCTCTTAGTTGTACGTGTTCTACGCTTAGGTTGAGCACTATACTGTTTACCTGCTTTAGTATCTTTACGCTTCTTAGCACTACTAGCAGCATAACTTTTCTTAGGCATAGCATTAATGGCTTTAGTAGGTAGATACCTTTCACCAGTAGCCTTCTTACCAATAACAGAAGGTTTACCACTCTTGGTTCTCCACTTCTGCTTAGTCCACTTAGTCATACTCTTTTGTGCTTTAGTCTTAGCACCAGAATACTTACCACCTAGTTTACGGTATATAGAAGCAGCTAATTGCATAGCTCTAGCAGAGTGTCCACCCATCTTTCTAGTAGCTTGGGCTTTAGCTCTAGCCCATAGTTGGGGATTACTCCTCGCCATCTTCCTTACTCCCTAAGTTAAGCTTAATAGCTATAGGTTTCTTCTCTGTGATTTCTTGTTCAATCTTCTCAGGAACTTTCTTATAGCCATACTGCATAAGGTTGTTAATTAACTGACCACGAGTAGCAACTAATTGAGCATAAGCCCCAGAGCCTTCTCTGATAGAACCATTGTTGAGTTTAATCTCAATCTCTTGGTATAGCTCTACCATTTTCTCGATAGGGTCAAACCCAAGTTCATTCAGCTTGTTTACTGAAGCCATAGAGTTAATATTTTTAGAGCCTTTAGGACGCCCCGCTCCTTCACGAGCACCACCGCGTTTATCTAAACGATTATCTGGCATTTTGACCTCCTTTCAGGTCTAGAGTTTTGTTATCTTTGTGGATACAATTTCATTCGAAAAAATACTTTTTAAATACAAATAAGTTAAAAAGCTTCATGAAGAAGCCCTTGAAATTACTAGTATAAAAAGGATAGGAGAGTCTATACGAATGTGTACAGAACTACTCCTTATTAGTCATGTCTCTGAGTTGTTTTAGAGTCTTATCTAAGTTTTCTTCTAGTAGTTTATTTTCGTCTTGAAGCACTTTAATTTGTCTCTGCAAACTTTCTACAGTACTATCATAAGCTGATTTACTCAGGGTCATACTTCTAAACAGACCCATGAGTCCTGCAGCGACTACTACCATGAAGACACCTAAAGAAGGTGGAAGATACTTCATGAGTATTTGAGTTTCTGCTATCATCTTTATCCCCTTTCTTGCGGAGATTATTTATTCCTTGTCTCCTTGTGGACCAACTAAGAATCCATAAAGATAAAAAGAGCATAAGCAATAAGGTAAGCTTACTGCAGTTAGTAGGTTCCAACCACCGAGTTCCACAAAAGCTGATATAGCAATTGTTATCCATCCAGTAGTAGCCATTAAGTTAAAGACTTTCCTTTGAGGAAGTCCATTGTAATATATCTGACAATAACCAAGAGTTGCAGCCATCCAAGCCCACAAGAAGTTATTAATCTGTATTGTTTCAGACTCAACACCATAACCACCACCAAATAGCATGGTTAAAGCAATAAACCAGTAGCCCATTCCAGAAGCCTGTTCAAGACCTCTTCCATAAGCCCAGTTATGTGTTTTGGAAGGGTTATACTTCTGGTTAAGAGTATGAAACCATAAATCAAGCTTTATTCCTGCTTGCCCAATCTTATTAATGTCCATGAGAATATAACCATAGTTAGAGTGTTAAAGAGAAACCAGATGTAGTTACTAAAGTCTCTACCCCATACATTGCCAGACATCCAACTTGAGAACCAAGTAGATTGAGCAACCATATAGAGGCCAGTAGTGAGTACTATAACCATAGTTAAGGGCTGTTTAAGGTTTATCCTTCCAGCGCCTACAACGATAATCAGAGTAGCAAGTACAAATGGTACGATGTCGATATAGTGGTAAAAATTAATCATTTATAGCGTTCCTTATAGAGTTAAAGGGTATTCACTAAAATCATTAGACACTATTTAATACTTATCCTTATAATATATTTTAAAGGTTAATCTAAAGTTATAATGATAAAACATAAACAACAAACATATTGTTTTAAACGTTCTACCTAAAGATAACCTATAAAGATTCTCCGAAGGGATAAACCCCCGCCAGAAAAATAAAGGGGGAACCTTTGGAGGGTATCATCGGGGGTCTTGACCACTTCCTCTTTCAGATACCAGTAGAGGAGCAGTTATATCATAAGGGGGCAGTATTTTTTCTTTCATATAATTAAGAAGTATTCCATAACTACGTAGATACCACCTACCAAGGTTAATCCGAAGAGTGTCATCACAATAGCACCCATAATTCCCCAAATTATATCATTCATGTTTAGTCCTTTCTTCAGCAAAAAAAAAAATAAAGGGGTACCTCCCCAACCAGCCCGAAGACCAGGTACCTCCCCAACCAGCCCGAAGACCAGTCAGAGAGATACCCCAAGGTTAATTAAACTAGATAGCCTTCTTGACCATCTACGAAGCCCTCATACATATGAGAGAAATGATTATACTTCATTGTATACTCTTGACCGTTATACTCAACAGTCATAACATCACTTATCATATCAGTATGAACAACATCAACGATAAAGCTATTACCATTAGATTTCTTTGTGTAGAATACTTCACTCATACTTCCATAACTCCATAAGCTTCTAAGTCCTCTAACATGCTTCTCAACATCCACTCTAGGTCATCTTGGTTATTAGCAGATAACTCTACAGGTTTATAAGTCCATACATCTAGTTCAGGATAGTATTCATGCATAGCTAATTGACCATCGTCTTGTAGTATAGCTTGATAATGCCACATATTAATAGTCCTCCAGACATACTAATTCAACTTCTTCAGGGTTAGGGAGTTTAGTAACCATATCCCAATACTTCTTAGCTACTACCACAACAGGATAATAACCCTCTTCAATGAAGCCTACATGAGTTTGCATTTCCCAACGATACATGCTAAAGCTTAATCCAGACATATGCCTGTTGAGGTTAGCTAGTTCTTGGTCAATAGGGTCAGTAGCGACTATCTCTTGATTAGGGTCTTTCCAGAAGTGCATAATAAGCTCTTTAGTGAACTCATCAACACCATATACAGCTAATAGACCAATGTCTTTGTACTTCTTGTAGAAGTCCTCTTTGGCTGTCTTAGGTGATGGTTTGAGTTTAATCTTCTTGACTTTAGAGTCAGAGGAGCCTTTAGGTCTCCCCCTTCCACGTTTAACTTCCTCAGTCATTCTCTTCCTCTTTCTCAGGGATATCAGATGATGGCATAGAGCTTAAGGCTACCTCAAACTTAACTAGCATATGCTTATGAGAAATAGCAGCAGCATTCATGTCTTCATTTGCTTTTTGAAGAACATCTTTTTGACGTTCATGCATAGCGGAAATAGATAAGAAGTCTTGGAATAGCTCTTTAACACTATCAGGCCAATCAGCCATGTTATATTGTCTACCATTAAAGTTTAACATTATACTTCATCTCCAATGTCAAATAGTTCTGCTTGTAAGTTATCGAAGCCACCCTTATACTCAAAGATAGCAGGAACAGTACGAACACCCATATTCCTTAGTAGTGTTAATAGGTCAGGTTGTTCTGATAAGTCTTCATAGATGTAGCTTATATCCTTAGTTTCTAATAAGTTCTTAGCCTTATCGCAGTAAGGGCAATCAGGTTTGCCTATGATATAATACATTACTCTTCGTCCTCATCCTCATCATCATTAAGAGTCTCTACGGCTACTTCAAAGCCAGAAGCGAACATCTCATACAACATGTCTTCGATTGACATAGTGCTATCCAACTCATAGTCAGACATCAGTTCATCGAAAGCTTCTTGGATTGTTTCTTCAAAGATTTCGTCTACTTGTGTTTCATTAATATCAGTCATTGCCTTCTTCTCCCATTTCTTTAACTAAACGTAAAATGTCACCACGATTAAGACCAATGTCTAAAAGGTCTTTATCGCTCATGGTGGCGAGTTGCTTATAGGTATCACGTTGAGCTTTGTTCCACATACCTAATTTTTTCAATACTTCTCTAAATGTCATTAGTACTCATTCCTTACTGAATCTAAAGCTGCTTCTAACAGCTGTATAATTGAATCTACATCGTCCATTGTTGAGGACACTTGAAGCTGTCCATCGAGTAAACCGATACAAACACCTTCTTCAAAGTTCATTTCTAAAACATCTAAGACAATATCAGAACAGTCAAAGATGGTTTCTATTTGTAAAGCTTTAGGAGTTTCTTTACGCTTACGAAAGTCAGTAAGACTCACTATAGTATTGTCCATAAACTGCTCCATTTTCTTTAATCTTCTTTTCTTCATAAGGTGCTACCACACAACGATAGTGTTCCATAGCAGCACCGCTTAAGGCACCCATAACGGCTTCCATGTTCTTATATCGAACACCGTCTTCACTAGACCATTGTATAAACTCATAATGTTTATGAATTAATGCAGCAATAGCATACTGGAGTTCTCCACCATCAACAGGTGCAAAACCTTCTATTAACTCGTCAATTTCATTACGTTCTTCTGGTGCTATATAGGGCATTACACTAATCCTAATATCATTAATACTACATATACTTGGAGGAAGAATATACCGAAGTTAACGGCGTATCCGATTAGTGCTCCGATAATATAAGACGCTTGCATTACTTCACCTTTATAATTGTTGCTTCAGTCCATTGAGCAGCCTCTACTTTAGCTGCGTCATACGATAAGAATATTAAGGGAGAACCGTAGCCTAGACGGTTCCCCTCTTGAATATACATCCAGTCACTGCCGAAGTCTCCGACATTAACCATCACTGTGTATCCATTGTACATCATTAGTAGGTCTCCACCACTTCATCAATAATGTTGTATGCTTTACATTCTTCAGCGTTTAACCAAACGTCAGTAGGGCTAAGAAGCTCACTACGAATAGTCTCAAGGCTAAGTCCTGTGCATTTCATATAGTGGTCTTCCATCCAACGAGAAGTGTGTTCAAAGGATTTAAGACGACCATATAGCTCATGTTCTTTACCAGCAGAACCCGCAGCATATTGGTGAGACATAATCTGAGCAGTATGAGAAGCATAACGCTTAGCTCCTGCCATCAGGGTTAATATCCCACAAGAGGCTGCAAGACCAGTAGCGAATGTATCAACAGGAATCTTAGAAGTCTTCATTGCATCGATAAGCATTAAGCAGCTATCAACACGGCCTCCTGGACTGTTAATATAAAGAGTGATTCGTTCTGGTTGCTGATGTTCTGGCATCAAGTTCCACTCAAAGATAGTCATTACCAATGGTGAAACAGTTTCATTCTTGAAGCCATCGTGCAACATTAAAACACCTTCCTCACGGAGATACGTTCCAGGTTGCTTCATTGGTTCTTTGGGTTTGTTACGCTTGATTACGTATTTAGCCATTCTTTATTTCCTTTTCAAACTCTCTAAGACGTTTGTATACTGACATTAACTCGATAACTGTGGGCCATGATTTAAATAGATACATCATAGACCCCTCTACCTTACCAAAGGCTCTGAGGATTTGTTGCATAGTGCCTAGTGTTATCATACCACCTACAATAGCAGGGGCAAGAACAACATAGCCAACTAATACATTAGCTTGTAGACATGATAAACGTGCTACATTAAACCATACATAACGGAAGTAATTTTTATAGTGAATTTGTCTGACATCATCATAGAAGTCATTAAAAGTCTTTGGACGAACATTATTGTCGTCTTCCGCTATCACTAATAGCTTACGATAAGCTGCCTCTTTTGCTTGAATGTCGTACTCGATATTTACTAATCGCAGTAACGCACCCACAGCAAGGAGAACAACTGTAATACCAACAGACCATATAATAGCTGCTGTAACTAAACCATATTGCCATTCACCAAAGAACATAACACGTAGTCCTTCAGTTAATCCCATCATAACAGGGAAGAATGCAATAAGTATCATAATGCTTTCTACAAAGCTAGTTCCTAGTCCTTCTAGGATACGAGAGAACTTAACAGTGTCCTCTTGTACTCGTTGAGCAGCGCCTTCTATGTGACGTGCCTTCTCATATAGCTCATGGTATTCCTCGACCATAGATGTTCTCCAACGGAACAACCAGTGAGCAGTTACAAAACTGACTGCTAGTGCAACAGCAATATAGATACCTGCAATACCTGCAAATGTCCATAGTGTGCCGAAGTATTCAGTCATAGTAATTGAATTAGGTTCAGCTAAAGCTTGCTGAATCATGTTATAGAACGTTCCAAACCACTCATTGATTTTGACATCAAGTTGAACTTGGTACCACATAGCAGCTAATATGGTGGCCCCACCGAAGTAAGACCACACTAGCCACTTCTTATCTTTGAAGAAGTTAAACATTTTTATTACCTTTGAAAGCTGGGCAAGCAACGGTCAGTTACTTTGCGTTTATACGACTTAGACTTTGTTACATCACCAGTACGAGTATTAACAAATGATTCACCATCTTTTACATAAACAAACTTACAAGGTGAAGTCTGAGCTAACAACTCACGAGCAAAATAAATAGGGTAGCCCTGACGAGCAATATACGCTACCATGTCAAAGTATACTAAACCTGCTTCTTGTTGTATTTGTTGGATAGTCTTCACAGTTCCTACACCTTGAGTGTATGGTAAATGAAACAATAGAGCGCCATTTATAATAAGTTTTTCTCCTGCCATAGCTGCAAAAGCACAGGCACTAACACACTCTTTACCTTCAGGAATGATTACTGCAGAGCCTTCTTTTTTGATTAGATTACCTATAGTGAGTCCAGGATAGTACTCCCCTCCTGGCCCTGACATGTTTACTACTAATACCTCTTCTTTTACCATAATCTTGTGGACTTCAGAAGACATGTGTTTAGTCGTTGGTCCACGTAGAGTTAAAACACCATCATCACTATTCCAATGAACAGATTTGCGCATAGGGGTTGGGTCATGATGACCTTGTACTTCTGCAATAGCTGCTGTTGAAGATACTATTGCTAATACTGTTATCAGGGATTTAATCATTTTTATTCCTTTATTAGTTTGGAACAGTTTAGAGACATGTTCAGGTCTTTGTTCTTAAGGGGTCACTATTTTAGATTTCACAACCACCTGCAGCACATGCAAGTGTTTGAGCACCTTCAGTGTTGTCGCTTTCCTCGTAGTTAGAGAGTAAAGAGAAGTCAACTTCAGGCATAGCGTGAACCGCTTTAATATAGTCTTGCTCACTACATGGTGTGTAAGGAGCTTGAGCGTAAGTATGCTCAGAGTAAGGCAAGAAGCTAACACCTGTTAAGGCATCAAAGTTCTTATAGCACCAAGCACCTACTTCCATCCATTCATGTTCTTTAACATAAACAGTAACACTGACAGAATGCTCTGACCAATGCTTTTGGTAAATCAACCAGTTCTCTAGCTGTTGGATAGCACCTTGCTCAGAGGCCAAGACTGCTCCATCAGGAGATTTGATTGGGAAGTAGAATACAGTTGTTTTAGCAGGGTTCATTACGTCTGCTTCGTTTGGTACTCCTGCATCTTTCAAGAATTCAGTTAGAGGGTCATTGTTTGCTTGACGTACAGCGCGGATATAATAATCAGCGAAGCGACCATGTATACCACTAGCGGAATCCACCAACTGAGAGACGGTTCCTGATGGCTTGATTGTTGTGATAGCCTTTGACGCATTAATGCCAAGTATTGCCGCATACTTTTCGTTCTCCTCTACTGCTGCGTTACGCATAGTCAATAATAGTTGTGGTGTTGGATTCTGTAATAGTTCACAATCCTGAATACCTGTTAAGCTTACACCCAACAGAGCTTCTTCTTCACAGTTCTTTTGCCATACTTTACGAACATATTTGAAGTCTGTCAAAGATGCTTGTAGTGTACCAAGGATAGCTGCTAAGCGAACCTTACGACATAAGTCTGCTGCTGTATCGCCCTGACGAGCTACTACTTCGGTTAAGTTACAGAGTTGCCCAGAGCGTAACTGGATTTCTGCACATGGGTTACAACCAACGATATACTCACCTTCACGGCGTTCTGGAGCCATTTGACGAGCACCACCACGGTTATAGATACCACGCTCACCTGAACCTGATTTCATAAGTGCTACCCACTCATCCATAAATACAGCCATAGAAGGCTTAGCATCATAAACAGCAGAGTTGTTAGCCAAAGCACGATGCGCAGCAGTTTCCCACCAACGACCAGACTTACAGTCACGTACTTCAGGGTCTCCAAGGTCACTTAAAGAAATTAGAGCAGAGCGGCGTACACCACCTACTACAACTACTTCAGCAATCTTACAGACAATATCATGTACTTCCAAAGATGTCAGCTTACGTCCAGCTGCTTTATGAAATACTTCTGTTACGAACTTAAACAGTTCTTTTAGTGGGTCTGGGCCAGAGGCACGACCACCCATAGTCTTTAGACGAGCGCCTTCAGGACGGATTTTAGAATAATCCCAAGTATGCTCATTACCAAGATACAACTCAGCAATCAGCTTACGGAGACCTTTAGCCCAACCTTCAGCACTGTCTTCAATAGATATAACACGCTCTGACATAGTGAAAGCGTCATTAACAATCGGTAATTTGTTTACATATTGTGCTTCAGCAGAGAAGCCTACACCTGTACCTGCCATGAGGATGTATAGGATTTCATCGAAGCAACGGATGTGGTCAATAGCAGTAAAGCTACAGTTATAACCACGGAAATGATTCTGTTCTAAAGCGTTTCCAGCTGACCACATTGCTCTCATTGAGGGCATTACTTCGCGGTTGTAGATAGCTGTTCTTAGCTCTTGAAACTCAGCATCACTAATAACATTGTTACTAATGCGTCCTTGCCAAAAACCAACCAGTCTATCTACAGTCTCCCCCCAAGTCTCACGACGACCTTCGGTCTCTAGAAAACGAGAGTAACGAGAAAGATGGATAAATGATTCGTATGCGTTCATGATTTAGTCTTTCTTTTTCTTAGATTTTTTCTTTGTTGATTCATAACCAGATAGGCTATGGCCTGTTGTCTTCTCAACTACTTCGATAGTAGCTTCTACAACTTTATGGTGATTATCCCATAGCTGCTGTAGTAATTCTTTGTTTTCTTCTGCAATATCATCTGCTGCTTTTAGATAAGCATCTAAATGCGCTCTTGATTTGATTGCTTGAAGAATCCACTCATTGAAATATTTTTCCATGTCGTCTCCTTAATGGTAATATTTGTTATGTTCCTCAGTCTTAAGGAACTTGTTAGCCCAGAAGAAAACCTTTTCTTGGTCTTCCTCTGGAGCGTCCATAAACTCGTCTACTAATCCGTCAAAAAACTCTTCTACTTCAGGGGCAAGCATATCGCCCCCACTTTCATCTCTTGAATCTAGTAATTGTAAAATCATAGATACATATACTGCGTTCAATTCTTCCATTATACCCTCATAAATCCTGTATCATCAACTTTCTCAAACTCAGTGCCAAGACTCAGTCTACCTGTATCAAAGTCATAAGATAGATTACCACTTGGGCCAGTTAGACCTGTATAGCGGCACTTCAAGACTTTGGTTAAAATGGTGTTACGTTCTTCACTACTATCAGCACTAACATTACGAGCAAAAGCGATAATATCCATAGAAATTTGTTTGATAGAGCCTGAACCTCTGATATCGTCCATTGACGGGAGTTTTCCTTCTTCAAAGCTTTTTCCTTTGTTATCTGTTTTACGCAAATGGCTAATGAGACCTATCCATACGTTATGCTTCTTTACTAGTCTGAGTAAGTCATTCATAATCTTATCGATAGCTTCATTACCTGTTAGTCCATCAGCACCCTCTGAAGCGAGAATAGTGATGTGGTCAACAAACAAATACTTAGCACCTGATAGGCACATATATTCGAGATAGTCCATGATAGAACCGTCAGAGATAGAACCCTGATGGTCTAGCACCAGAACCCTATCGTCTCCGAAGAGTTCATCGTACCCAACCCGTAACTCCTCAAGAGGAATTTCTTCCGCTGCTGGGTTTCGGTTAAGGGCCATTCCAGCCATCTTTCTTGCTGTCTCTGCTGGTGATTCTTCGAGTGAGACGATTCCGACTTTATCGTCTGTTGTCTGGAGTAAGTGTACGGCAATCTCACGTAGTAGTGTTGATTTACCGCTACCTGTACCAGAGGTCCATAGAGTAATTTCTCCAAAGCGCATACCTTTCAGTTTGTCATTGAGTCCATTCATGAACGGGGGATATGGTACAGACTCTAGAGTGTTATAGGTCTCTAGTTGAGTCCATAGGTCTTCTTTAGTTAGAATACCCGCAGGTGTATAGTCAGTAGCATCATAGATAATCTTTAGTAGATTGTCAGGCTCTTTAATCCATACATCAGAGGCATCTTTCTCTTGAGACTTGGCTATCTTAACTTTATCATAACCAATAATACGAGCAGCTTCTTTAGTAGCTTCTGCACCTGCTTCATCTTTGTCGAACCAGATAATAACTTCATCAAAGTTACGAATCCAATCGCGCTCTTCAATTAAGTCTTTAATGCTACTAGCACTACGTAGAGATACTACAGGATAGAAGGTCTTATACTTTTTATACCATGCTGTCTGTACAGCCATAGCATCAAGTTCGCCTTCTGTGATTACAAGTCTACGACCACCTGTGTAAAGTTGTTGACCGAATAAGCCACCTCTAACCTTACCTACAGAGGTAAAGTCTTTAGGAAGCTTTCGAACTTTATAACCTGATAGCTCGTCACCTGCATAGTAAGGGTAGTAGTGAGCGTCAATACCACCGTCAATATCATAAGATACTTTAACGCCGTAATGCTCACTCACTTGTTTAACAATGTTACGTTCTTTGAAACCACGGACAGCATATTCATCCCTGATTTCATCTAAGTTGTTTCCCCATGAGGAGAACTCTTGTTGTTCAAACATTAGTTGACTAGTTCCTTCTCTTGGGGCAGGGAATGATGCTCTACAGCTAAAGCAAAAGGCAGAACCTTCTTCATAAATCTGTTTAGCATCACTACTCCCGCATTTCTCACAAGGTTGATTCTTCGTTACAATACGACCCATCAATACTTCCTTTTGATTCCTTTCAGATACTTCTTAGTCTTATCACTGACTGCTTCACTAGGAACAAACCTAATAGCTGCAATCTGTCGATTATAGAAGCGAGGAGTCTTACCATCATCTAACATCTCAGTCATACACTCAGATACCATTTGACAATAAGCTTCTGCATAATACAATCCACCTTTCCTTTTGTATAAGTCAACAATCTCGAATGTAAACTTATCATGTCCATACTTAGCTATATCGGCTTTAAGGTGGACAGAAGAACCTGTATAAGTTCTCCATGTCATCTCTTTACCGTATGTAGCTGACTTCTTTTTACCACCGTGAAAGAACTGTTTCTTACCCCAATAGAATTGACCTGTTACGGTGTTCTTAATGCAGTATAGAAAACCAAACCAATCACAAGGATTAAATTTAGTTGAGAACTTCCAATGACCTATTTCACTTAGCAATAGCGGCTTGGTATACTTCTTCTTTGATTTTGAAGTAGTCATGCTCTTTTCTCCAGATATGAATAAGACGTCCGTTAGCAATGAGGTGGGCATAGCCCTCTTCACCGTGTGCAGCCTCATAAGCTTTACATACAGCATCAATTAAGTCTTTGTGAGTCTCTGCAGGAGCTAAAATCTTCTTAGCTTTTACAGGGCCACACTTCCACAACCCTGGGATGTTATCTGTAGAGTCGCCAGTTAAGACTTGCTGCCAATAGAAACGTTCTGCATATTCTTCTGTTATCTGGTAGATTGAACGTGTTCGAGGGTTAAAGTGATTACCAACAATACAATCAAGGTCTTTATCGATTGAACATACAACACGAGGAATATCTGCTTCATCACATTGATTAGCCCATACTCTTACCATATCGTCTGCTTCACAGTTGTCAGTAAATATTGCACCATCAAATGTATCTACTACCCAAGACTTCAAGTCACCAAACCAATCAGGTCTAGTATCTTTGGCTTTCTTCCTATTTCCTTTATAATCGTCAAATAGGTCTACTCGAAAGTTATCAGGGCCACCTATAGCCATGACGTAGTCTGTACTGAATGTAGATGACATAACATCAGTTAATAGTTCATTAAACTTACCTTGTGCTTCATTTAGTGTTTCATTCTTCCATATTGACATATATACTAATACATCACCATCAATAATACTTAACATATAGTTATCCTTTAATTCACCCCTTGGGGAAAGCCCCTCTGGTCATAATAGGGCAGTATTTTAGACCATAATTTGTTGACATTTTATTCCCAAGATTTCCAGAAGAACCAGACCAGCATCGTCTTTATAGTAAGTATCAAAGACCACGTTAGTAAAGCCAGACTGTGCAATAAGACGAGCACACTTAATACAAGGAGCAGTAGTGACATAGAGAGTAGCACCATTGCTGCTTTGGCCGCTTCTAGCGATTTTGCTAACCAAGTTTTCTTCTGCGTGGAGGACTTCGTCTGCCGTTCTCCCCGTATCAACATCGATATCATCGTTAGTAAACCAACCCGTCGGTGTTCCATTTATTCCAATTCCAATTATGTTGTTATCTTTTACGGCTAAGGCTCCGACTTTTCGTTTCGTTGCTTTGCTTTCCAGTGCCGCGACTCGAGCCATCTCCATAAACATCTTCTCGAATTTTCTCATATGTCCAATCCCCTAGTCTGTTGTTCTCTACTATTTGAAAGTACTTATAGCTACCCATAAGCTTAGCGCCATGAGCCATAGCTTCTGCTAGTGTCTTAAACTTCTTTGGGGGTTTTGCCATTTAGCATTCTCCTTTCAAGCTTATTAATGTTGGCTAACATGATTTCACCCAAAGATAAATCTGCATTATCAGCTAACACAGTAATATACCACAATAAATCACCCAGCTCTTCAATGAAGTTCTCACGACCAGTAGCATCAACTACTTCTTGGGCTTCCTCTAAAAGACCTCTCTTCAGGTCATGAACGTGACGGTGAGGTTGTTCATAAAAAGTTATAGCTAAGTCTGTGTACAGTTCTTTACTGATTGTTCTCATCTTGGCTCCAATCCATTTTAGTTGTGAGTACTTTATTGTTTAGGTGCTTAGTAATATAAACACCATCGTCTAAGTCTAGAGAAGTAACCATCATATTAATCATGTCAAATGACATTTCTATGACATTAAAATGACCATCTACTTCGTTCCATTGACGAATGTAACAGAAACCTTCTTTATCAACAAAAATCTGTACGTCTTCATGAAAGCCTCCTTTGTCTAAAAGTGTTATTACTTGTTCTTCGGTTGCTTCATCTAGCTCTACGGTAATCATACTTTAAGCTCCTTCGTGCTCTTCAACAATAATACCATTTTCGATATAGTAAATACACTCTTGTCCAACATAACCTTTATGGTCTGCTGCAAACTCATACATACCCATATCAGACTCTTCATATTCTTCTTGGAATGCTTCCTTGTCTTCATCTGACCAACCATAGTAGAATACAAACTCTTCCATACAGCCATCCCAGCAATCTAACATTTCCCACTCTTCAAAGTTATCTGTACAGAACTCATCGTCTTGTTCCATACAAGCACCGAGGTATATACACTCCATTTCATCTTTGGGGATTACTAAGAATGTACCTGAACGCCATAGCGTCTCTGTATTTAAGCCTCTACGTGCTTCTTCAGGATGAGCAAACATCTCAACCTCTACAACAGACTTCTTAAACTTAGGAGTTACTACTACTGGTTTACCTACTTCAATCATTCTTATATCCTACTTCTTTTCTAATTTGTGTATTTACGTGACATATTAAGCAATGGTCTTTACCTATAAAGAAATCCAAAGCCCGTACAATATTAATCTTACCTGCCTTCTTTCTTCTGTACTGAGTTGAGCAGAAGGTCTCATAAGGAGAACCCCCGCCCAACGAGTTAATAAAGAATGACAAGCCTGAGAATACGTTCCACAGGTATTGTTTCATATTAGTCCTCTATGTTATGGTCATCCATGCACTGCTCGTAGCCACCGTCAAAGCCTTCTTCATAGCCTTTCTTGTAGCCCTCATCATGACCTTCGTCAAAGGCTTCATCCCAGCCATCAGCCTTGCCTTCTTCGTGACCTTGCAGAAAGCCTTCATGCTCGCCAACTTCAAGACCAGCATCATAACCTTCATCATGACCCCAGTCATAGCCTTCTTTTTTACCTGCCTCAAAGCAGTCTTCAAACTCACTAATGCGTGTTGGGTCTGTTTGTGTTAAGATTTCTTGAATTTCAACTTCAAGGTCAGTTAGCATTTCATGTACAGGGCTAGAAACATCTAAGCCTTGAAACTTAAGCTCTTCAAAGAACTTGTCGAATGCGATTTGAACGTGTGATTCCAAAGATACTGTAATGCTCATGTTCTGTCCTTCCAGATTCTATGATAAATGTTTGCTAAGCCTTGTGTGTCGGGATGCATACGAATCCACATACCTGTTTCCGGCTTAAATTTGTTCTTAAAGAAGTTATCTAACTTCCTATTTCCAGTAGTTACTTCAGGGTCAATAAGCAATGACAGCTTATCAAATTCTTCATCGCTCATTATAGAGTCACTCATGTACTCATAAGCATAAGCAGCCACGGACACTCTTATCCGCAGCCGCCTCTGATACTCACTGATAGTTGGCTTTGACATCGTATACAACGGAGTCATCCTTCTTTGCTTTCTTAGCCTTGTTACGCATCATACGTACTTCAAGCATATGCTGTACAGTTAAGTCTTCACATATAGCTTCGAGGATGTCTTCAATCTGGTCAAGTCGCTCCTCAACAGTAAGAGAAGGCTTGGCAGGAGGGAAGTCCATAAAGGCATCATGAGAGTTAATGCGAGCACGTTCTGCTGCTCTTTGTCGTTCTGATTCATCGAAAGGTCTAATGGACGTCATAGTAGTCATCTCCTATAAGGCAATCGCCACATGTCATAATATCAACACCCAACTCTTTAGGTGCCTCTTCAAAGCATTCCATAATGATACGCTTTGCTTCTTCTGCTTGGTCTTCACGAACTTCTACAGTGTGTTCATCATGATAGAACAAAAGGTGCTTGTAGTCAATGTTAGCTTCCTTTAGTTTCTTATCAATCATAATAACTGTATACTTCATTACAACCGCTTCAGCACCTTGGATAAGGTAATTCAAGGCTTTATGAGCAGACTCTGTGTGAATAGGTCTGTCATCAAGTCCAGGAATATAACCTTGAATGTCTACAATCTTCTGCACTTTGTTAATAAGCGCTTTCAACTGAGGCATAGCATCTAGGAACTGTTGTTTCTTTTTGTTACCTTCTTTGTCACTTACTCCAAGAATGCTACCAAGCTTCTTACCCCCTGCTCCGTAAAGAAATGCAAAGATAAAAGGCTTAGCAGTAGGACGGTCACAACCAAGAATATCAGCATTCTTTTGGTGAATATCCCCTTCAAGTATAGTATGAGTAAAATCGTCGTCATTTAAGAAATGAGCAAGAAGGCGAAGCTGGCAAGCGGCAGAATCGGCACTAACCAGCTTATAACCTCTAGGGGTAACAAAGAGAGAACGAATCTCCTTGCCGAGCGTAGCTTTCCCGCTGGGGAGATTGGCAATAATCTTGTGAGTCTGACGAAAAGTTGGCGTTCCAACATTAAATACATCACCATGCAAACGAGACTTAGAATCAACATAATCGAACCATCCTTTAATAATTGAGTTTCTTGAACGGAGTGTATAATACTCCATTAGTGCTTTACCTACATCTCCGAGTCCTTCCAAGCTACTGTCTGTGAGCTTGGGGGAAACTTTGATGAATTGTCCATTAATCTTTTTCCAGTTCCACTCATCTGGTTTCCAACCGAGAGAATATAACAGGCGTTTAACAGTGTCAGTATTGCCAACGTCACCAGCAATAAAATCAACCCTAGAGAATTCTCCCCACAGAGGAGAAGAATCAACAGAGCACTTACCGCCAAGCTGAAACCACTTATCGAGGTGGCTAGCAAGTTTACCTGCTTTTGTATACTTAGGGCTTTTGGGGCCATCATCTACCTTCTTTACTCTTGCAGGAAGCTTGGGATTGATAAACTCTTCAATCTCAGTCATCCTTGTTTCAATAGTCTTTAAGAGTGCTTTAGCACCTTTAACATCAAACTGCCAGCCGTTATTACATTGTTCTGCCATAATCCTGTCCATCTCCATTTCACTACGGAGAGCTTTGAGAATCTTTTTAGAGCCCATGTGTTGAACAGCTGCTTTAGTTTCTTGCATTAGTGCTTTATATACTCTAGCACCGAGCCTAACGTCTTGCTTCATGTATTCAAACATGTCTTCGTTAAACTCTTCCCAACCACCGTTGTAGTCACCCTTCTGGTCTCCGAAGTGCTCACCCCATAACTTGAGTGAATGTCCGAAACCAAAGCGTCTGTAGTTGAGAACCTGAGACATAACCTTAGTACACTGCACCTTCTGAGGTGGCATGTGCCAAGTGTAGTTTGATAGCTTCTCTAAGGCAGGGATGTCATAGCCAAACGCATTGTGAGCTATAACCGTGTCTGCTTCACTTAAGAACACAAGGAACTTAGCGAGTTCATTTGGTCTAAACCAATACTCTTTCCCTGTGTTTATATCTATGGCACCTGCACAATGAAACTTGTCTACGGTGTCCAAGAGGCCATTTGCCTCGATGTCAAATACTAACTTCATAAGTTCTCCTAGCTTGTTAGTAACTATTTTTATTGTTTTCGGGGCGCTTCATCCAAGATAGTGTTAATCATATTAACCGCATCACGAGGTGTAGCGTTTTTAGGGTCAAGCTTCTGCAAAACCTTCATAACCAACCATACAGATGATGTGTCAATACTAATATCTCTTAAATTATCTTTTACATTATGGGGAGTCCAAAGCATTTACTTTCCTTTCACTTGTACTTCAAATTCTGCATCTCGAAAGATGTCATAAGCTTCATTAGCCTTTACTACTGCATCACGAATGGAATAATCAGGATGCAACTCACGATAGGTCTTAGCCATTTCTTTTATTTGTGATAACTGATAGTTCATTTTACAATCACCTTCAATATGTCTTTTGCTTCATCTAACTTACGAAATACTTCATCAACTGCTTCTGATTGCCAATCACCAGTCTCATGCAACCAGTGAATAGCCCCACTCAAGTCATGCAAAGCCCGTACAAGATTAGGCTTGGCGTATTTATAAGCTTTTTCTTGTTCAGCTTGTTCTGCAATTTCCCAATCATCCATTAGTAATTTCCTTTGCTAAACGAGAAGCATACCATTCAATCTTCTTGGCATCTTGCAGCTTGTTATCTTTCTTACCTAGACGCATAGAGTACTTGTATATCTGCCCTAAGAGGTGCGCCTGTACACCTTCGTGACCTTCGAGTAGGAAGGCCATCAAGTCGATGTACTCCATACCGTCTGGGTGCTTAGCGATAGCCTCCGCAGGTAGCATCTTGTAGTGCTTCGGGTTAATGATTGCGTCTTGTTGTTCTGCAGTCATCTTGTCAAAGTCACCGTGAAAGTCTACATTAGGTTCCTCACGTTCTGGAATCTGTGTAGCGAAGTCATTTAGGAATTCACTACGATAGAAACCATCATTATCAAAAGCACGAGACTGTTCCACAGTGTCCATGCCATCATACTCTTGCTCTTGGATTTCTTTTACAATACGTTTTTCTACTCTGTTCATATCTTCTTCTTTCATTAATTCTTCTGCCCACCATTTGATTACATCACGACTGCTTAGTTGGTAAATCCA
>Ga0206682_10001823_pt1 | contig 20325 bp, 17 predicted proteins | sample M240m12015metaG_FD_155444 | JGI IMG/M metagenome (GOLD analysis project Ga0206682, IMG submission 155444) | Ammonia-oxidizing marine archaeal communities from Monterey Bay, California, United States - M2 40m 12015 | ecosystem: Environmental > Aquatic > Marine > Intertidal zone | place: USA...
AACGTTAATGCGCAAATACCTGTTACGGATATAGAAAGTCCTTTTTCTCCATTTTTTAAAGCCGATGCTAATCCTTTTGTTGGGGAATTTGTTACTTCACAGGATGCTAGTAAACAGTTTGGAGTTTTAAATGAAGTTGTTAATACCAACACTTATACAGCGAGTGGCTCAGGTGCACAGTCACAACCAAGCCCAACAATACCATTAACTCTTTTTTCTCCAGGTTTTACTTTAGAACCTGGTTATAAAGTAACAGGAGGTAATATAGCTGATGATGTGTTTGTTGTTTCTTACGATCCAGCAGCATCTGAAGTTGTTATTAGTGAAGCTATAACGTACACCGCGAACACTATTTTTACTTTTACACAAGAAGATTATTTACCTATAGAAAATCTAGCTATACTAGAAACAGCACCAACAATATCTAATTTGGATATATATTGGGAAACTTCTTCTGCTGGTTTAATTAGTGAATTAAATGAAGCTATTAGAAACTCTGCAAATAGCACAGAGGCTGATATAGCTCCTTTTAACGATAGTGCTTTTGAAGAAGACTTAAGCGCTGGTCAAGATATATTAGCAGCTAATTTTCGAGTTATAGACGCTGGAACTGGCGCACCTATTGACGCTACTTTAGTAACATTAACAACTGAATCTATTACTTATACTGGAGATGAAGCTCTTGATGCTAGTGAAATACTTCAAGTTTATGAAACAGCAACATCTGGCGATTGGAATATAAGAACAAAGCAAGGTTTTGTAGACTCTATATGGTACGGTGAAGATCCTAATAAAAGAAATTTTGTAATAAACATAAGCGTTTCTGTTGAAAACAAAGGCTCTGCTGATGTAGATGGAGTTGTCACTAATTCAACTAATGTAATTATAGATGCCTTAACTACTAACTTTATACCAGCTATTGGAGCTACAGTAACCGGTGGTTCATTACCCAGTGGAGTTGAGGTTGTTAGTTATGATAATCAGACCTCTACATTGGTGTTAAATACAACTGTTAATTTAAGTGACGACGAAACATTGACTATTGAAAACGGTCAACCGTCTGTAACTCAAATAACTAAAACGGTTAGCTTAGATAATAAACCCCCAAAGATTTTTGACGGTTACAACCCACAAGGGTCTTTAATACCTGATGGCAGCACTATTGATTTAACCGTAATACCATTTCAAAACAACTACAAATTAAAATCACTAAGCGGTGTGAATGGTGCTAACACGGCTAACGCCGGTAAAGATATTGGTTTTCGGATTGTAGATGTCATTGGTGCTGATAGCGCAGAAAGTTTTTCTGATAATTTTCGCTTCTATGGCGGATCAACTGAAAGTTTATTAAGTGCTGATTTAGTTTTATCTTCTATTAGTGGTTTAGATATAAACGATACTTACACGGCTACTGTAAATTTAAAAGATGCAGGTGGAGAAGAATCATCTATAGCTTTTACTTTTGGATTTGGAACTACGCCTAGTTCTATATTAACTATGAGTTTTAGATTCCCCTCCAACAGCGACCCAATGTCAGGTCAAGATGTGATCACCTTAACTTTTACAGTTATAATAATTGGTGACCAACCTGGTAACGATACTAATGGTGTTTACTATTACAAAGGATCTCCATATAGCTTAGCAAGCAATGCAGAAAATGATGTTATAACTATAGACAGAACAAACGCATCTATTGGTAAAACCATAAATGGTTCTCAACAAATAACTTGCAGTACTAATGGAAGTAAATGGGCATTTGTTAACGAAAACGATGCTAGCAATGTTGGTATACTTGCTCTTAACACTGCTGGCGTCTGTTTAGCCGCGGGTAACAATGGTTCACTGAGCGCTGAGGCTTCCGATGCGTTAAACGGTTATTCGTTTCAAGTAGTATAACTTTAGTTTAGTAATAAATAATATAAATAAGTGATAATTAATGAGTGCAGTAATTGAAATAAAATTCTTCAACTCTTTTCTACTTAAGAAGACTAATTCTACAACTGGAGTTAACGCTCCAGCGTATGATGGTTCTAAAGGTATACCTCAAAATATTGGTGGTTACCCATCTATATCGTACCAAAGTGGTGGATATGACGACGTTTCTAGCTGGGTTATTGAAGAAGCTAGAATCACAGGTGGCTACAATAATACTAATGTTGACTACGGCGTTAAAGCTTATCTTGTAGAGGAAGAAACAAACGGTTTTATAAGAGGTAGTTCTCTTATATACTCTGGTATATTTAATTCAAGAACTGGAGTAAACAATTCAAATGTTTTTTCTGTTGGTAAAGATATAACCAAATCTCTTGATCCATCTAAAGGTACTATACAGAAACTGTATGCTGAAGATACTAACTTAATTATATTTCAAGAAAATAAAGTTAATAGAGCTTTAATAGACAAGGACGCTATATACACTGCAGAAGGTGGTGGTACAGCTGTTAGCCAACTTAATTTAGTTATAGGTCAAATACTACCATACGCAGGTGAATTTGGAATAAGTAAAGATCCAGGTAGCTTTGCTGTTTATGGTTATAGAAAATACTTTACAGATAAGACACAAAATGTAGTGTTAAGATTGTCTCAAGATGGTATAACAGAATTATCTAGTTATGGTATGAGAGATTACTTTAGAGATCGATTCAATAACATGGACGATGCTCAAGGCTCTGGTAGAGTAATAGGCGGTTGGGATATACACAATAGTCAATATGTTGTTTCCACTACAACTAATATAAACTCAACTGACAACTCTTATGAAACATTATCTTTTGACGAAAGCGTTAGAGGTTGGACAAGTTTCTTTACTTACGATCCAGATATAATATTTAGTTTAAAAAATAATTTTTATTCTTTAAAAGATAACAAACTATATTTTCACTATAGCAACAGCGTTAATAGAGGTAATTTTTATGGTAAAGATAATAATACTTCTATAACATTTTTATTTAATCCAAATGTTAGCTTAGTAAAAAACTTTAACACAGTTAGTTATGAAGGTGGTAATGGTTTTCAAGTAACAAGCTTCGCTTCTGGATTCACAGGTGAAGATCAATTTGATTCTACGTACTCTCAAACTCAAGACACTAGTAGTGTCATTAGAAGTTACGAGGGTGGTGAATACGTTATAAACCCCGCTGACGGGCAAGCTGTTATTAGAGCAGATTATCAGACTACGTTTGGAACAACTAATCCAGCCTTGAATAGATACCACGCTGGGTTTGATAGAAAAGAAAATAAGTATGTAGCTTACTTAGTTAACAACAGTACAGCTACGCAAGGTGAAGTTCGATTTGGATCTCAATTAACAGGTATAAAAGGATTCTTTGCTACTGTAACAATATCTACAGATATGGTTATAGACGCTAACACAAATCAAGCTACATCAGGAACTAATATAGGTGGACTGAAAGAATTATTTGCAGTATCATCTAACTATGTACAATCATCATATTAAATAATAAATAAAACGTTATGGATGCATTATCAATAGGTCTCTCTTTAGGTTCAACATTGATAGGTGGTTTGTTCGGTGGTGGGCAAAAAAAAGCTGCTAGAAGAGCTGCAAATGAAAAAAGAAAACTACAAAACAAATTAGACAACTTTAAAAGACAAGATATAATTAACCCTTATGCTGACGTTCAAGACTTGTCAAGCATGATAACTAATCCTTATGAAAATATAGGGGTAGCTACTCAAGCTGCAGAGATGCAGGCTGAAGAAGCTGATATATCTTTGGCTAATACTTTAGATACATTAGCAGCTACAGGCGCTGGTGCTGGCGGGGCAACTGCTCTAGCTCAAGCAGCTCTTAGAAGTAAAAAAGATGTATCATCTAGTATTGAAAGGCAAGAAGCAAACAATCAACAACTAGCAGCCCAAGGCGAAGCTCAAATGCAGCAACAGAAAATGGCTGAAGCTCAACGTATGCAACAAGCAGATGTTATGGGTAAAGAGTTTGTTTATGGTCAACAAGAACAAAGAGATCTTGCAGATATGAATAGATTACAAGCTCAGATAACAGGTAAAGCTCAGGAAGAGGCTAACCTACTTGAACAAGCTAGCGCTACACAAAGTGCTGTTACAGGTGCTTTGGGAAATGTGGCGTCTGCCTTCATGGGAAATCAAGGGTAGGTAATAACACTGTAAATCCTGTGTCAACTTTAACACCAAAAGGTGTACAAACATAATAATTAAAAACTATGGCATTACCTAAATTTTCAGGTGTATATAGAAGTCCGGGTGGAGCTTATGAAAACCCGCAAACTGTATTAGACAAATCTGGTTTTTACCAAGCTAAAACTATCACTGAAGCAGGTGCTAGGATAGCCGAGTCTATTAACGCTGTAACCAAACGTGAGAACGCTGAACTTAAGCAAGCGAGGAAAGACATTGAAGAGGATTGGAACTTTCAACAAGAACAGTCTGAAGAGTTAATGATTCAAATGCAGGATGCTGGTATAAATAATAAATCATTTTATGATTTAGGTTATAATATTATCAGTGAAAGATCTAAAGTAAATGGTTTAATTAAAAAGTCACAAACAAATAAAGAAAGATCTTACTACCAAGGATTATATAGTAAGCTTACTGGTAAGCTAGTGCAGTATCGAGGGTTAATAGGTAAGATGAAAGATGCTGGTTCTACTTACAGCGACGATGTAATTAAAGATAGTAGCAAAGCTGGAAGGCAAGGAGGTGTAGCTTTAGCGGGTGATTCTTACAACCAAACATATAACTTAGGTATGCCATCTTTATTTGGAGCAACACGTGGAAGTGACGCTTTGTGGTATGAAGATGATAATGGTCAATTTAGAGTTAAACTAACTAGTGATCAAATAAAAAGAAAAAACAAAGAAGCTGGTAAAATCGTTTCTGTTTTTAATCCAATAGCTGGTAATTACATGGAACAAGTGAGTGATAATATGGATGTAAACGCTTTAGAGCTTTTAGATTACGATCCTCAAAGAGTTCCTATGTTTGACGATGAAGTATTAGACATATACGAATCATCTAGTATATTAAAAGACGGACAACTTCAAGATGAGTTTTTAAAAACTAAAGAAGATGGAACACCTGACACTGTTATAAAAACAAATGATCAAAACACCTTAGAGTTTATAATGCAAAATACAGATGTTAGTAGAATAAACACTCTTACAAAGTCTAGTTTAGAAGCTCTTAAGAAAACATACTTAGATGATCCTAAAAAAGCCCGCATAGTTTATCATAATATATTTGGTAAACCAATGGACGATGAGCTTACAGTAGGTGGTGGTAACACAAGCAGTTTATTTAATGAAGAGTCTATTAGTAAATTTAGTAAAGCTTTTGATGAATATAATACAGCTTTAGTTTTAAAAAGCTTATCACCTAAAGTTATTAAAACAAGTAAAATAGAAATAGAAAAACCAAAAGAACCTACAGCTGCAGAAAAGAAAGCTACTGAAAAACAAACGCAAGATAAAGCTGCTGTAGAAAATATAGAAGAATTAGATATTAGCTCTGCATTTGCTGAAGGACCTTCGCAAGAACCAGGTAGAGGTGTTTTAAATTTAAACACTCTAGAAAAGTTAGTTTCTAGACCTCCATACAATGTTACTGTATCTAAAGTTGAAACTGTTGGTGGAGAAGGTACTAGAAAACTAACTAAATCTGTAGAAGGAGCTGATAGATCTGTAACTATATTTGATAGTGCTACAGACGGCGAAGTTAAAGCCGCTTTGAAATTTTTAGAAACAGGTACTAGTTTTAAACCTACAGCAAATGTAGAAATAACTAACGTACCTAATTTACCGGGAATATCTACAGGTAATTTACCTATTAAAAAACAATAAAATTATGTTTGAATTAAACGGCGAACAGTATTCACTACAGCAAGTTGAAGAAGCTGCAAAGCAGTCTAGCATGTCTTTAGGTGAGTACGTAAGTGAGTACGGTCTTGTCAAAACTGAAGACGAGGGAAATGCAAACGGTGTTGCGCAAACGGGTGCAACTGTAACACCGATAACCGGGCAAGCACCCGAGAGTATGGAATTAGAATCGGTAGATACTTCTTTGGTATCACAACCAAAACAAATTAATTTAGACGAACTAAAGAAAACTTTACCTCCCTTACCAGAGGAAGGAGCATCTAGATTACAGCAAGAGCAATTTGCTAGAGACGTACAAACTGTTAGTGCTAAATCTCAAGCTGCTGAAGAAACTCAAAACATAGAAAATATTGGCGCTAATACACCTGCTAGTGACATTACAGCTCAAGAAGCTATGGATATGTATGGTTTTGTTGAGCCAAGAGAAGCTAAAGTTTCTAAACCTGGATATCAAGTACCAGGACAAATGGCACCAACTGTTTCATATGCACCTATGTTCGATAGCGATCAAGAATATGATAGCTATTTAAAGAAAACACTAGGCGATAAATATGAATCATATGTTAATTATGTTGACACAGGCGAAATAGATATATCAGACAAACAAAGTAGATTAGACGCTAGAAAGCAGGTTGTTCAAAGACAAGCTGAGTTATATACCATAGCTAACGATATACCTGAAGATGTGCAAAAGTACATGATGTTTGAGCCTCAGTTTGCTACTGGTAATTCTAAAGAAGAACAAGAATTTGCTGTAAACGAATTAAAGAAAAGCTACGATACTAATCTTGCTAATTACGAAGTTGATATAAAAGAGTGGGAAAGCAAAGCAGTTCCACTTTCAGAAAAAGTAAATGAAATACAAAGTCAGTTACAAAGTTTTACGTATGATGATAATGATCAACCTATATTAGCAAGTGAAGATCAAGTTAATCAATATAATTCTTTAGTACAACAAAACAACGATGCTCTACAGCAATGGGAAAAAGAAGGTTTTGGTGTTCTTTATAATACATTAGTAAAACAAGAGGAGGTTTTACAGATAGAATTAGACAGCTACAACAGTATGTTAGATGATTCTAGACAAGCTTTAGTAGATGCAGAAGCTTATAACAATTCTATAGCTAAAGATTACACTAGCAGTGCTAGAATAGGTCAAGCTTGGGATAGTTTTTTCGTGCAAAGCACTAGGAATTTTCTTGACTTAGGACAGCAAGTTGCTTTTAAAGGTTTAGATTGGTTAACTGGTGGAAAATATAGTGTGGCGTTTGACGGTTTAATAGATGTAGTTAGCGAAAACAATAAAAACTACAACCTTGAAATGTCTAAGGAAGCAGAGAATATACCTGCTGCACCTACACTAGATGAAATAGATCAACAAGATGTAGACTATTGGGATTGGTTTAGTATAGCTTTTCAAGATAACTCACCTGTTATAGCAACTACTTTTATACCAGGTGGGGCTAGTTTAAAAGGTACTTCACTTGTTAGATCGGCTGTAGGCACTGCAGCTAAAAAAACTGCGTTACAACAGCAAAAACGATTGTTATTAGCTGGTAAACGTACAGCTCAATCAGTTTTCTTTACAGCAGAAACTGGTGGTAAGTTTGGTGAGTTGCAGTTAGAAAACGAAGATTATTCTTTATTTCAAAAAGCATTTACATCGTATGCTTTTGGTACATTAGCTACTTATGCTGAAACATTAGGTTCTATTAGATTGGTGTCTGGTGGTAGAAACATAGCTAAAAGTATTGGTACTAAAGCAGCTAGAAAAGAATTTTACACAAGACCAAGTAGATTTGGATTTAACGTTGCTGGAGCTACATTGAAAGGTATGAAGTCTTTACCTAAAGGTTTAGCTGTAGAACAAATAGAAGAAGTTGCTACTCAATTAGGTCATAACTATTTTGATATTGTAGTTTTAAATAAAGATAAATCTTTAATTGATGGTTTAAATAAAGACTTCTTTGCTAACGTAGCTGTTACTAGTCTTGGTATTATGTCTCCAACAACTAGTGGTAATATCATTAACGGTATTAAAAACGAATTTAGAACTAGATCTGAAATACTTAATAATCAAAAGCTAACTAAAGAATTAATAAGTTTAAATGAAGGCCCCGCTAGCGCAAATACTAGAGTCGCAAAGCAAAAGATATTAGAAGAGCTAGCTCTTAGTGACGCTATAAGTTTGCACAAACTTAGATATATGTCTGCATCTGATATAGAACGTGTTGCAGATTTAAATAGACAAATGCGTCAGCTACAAGGTCAAATGAATATGCTTGGTAAAACAGGTGAAAGATCTGAAACGGCTAAGCGCAGAAAGGCAGAAATAAAAACAGAATACGATAAACTTGTAACTGCTCAACAAGAAATACTTAATTCTAAAGAACGCAACTTAAAGCAAAGAGAGAAAAACTTAAATAAATCTCTTGGTGTTGCTGCTCAAAATAGTGAAGCTGCATACTGGTTAGGTGTAAATGATTTTTACAGTGAAATTGCTATGACTCAAATGGGTGATGGTGATTATGTTTCTATAGAAGGAGAATTACAAGAAGATGGAACTATAAACTATACAAACTTAGACGAGCAAATAAGTAAATACAAAGGTGCAACTATAGAGGTTGATGGTGAACAAGTAGATAGATTTGATTATATTAAATCGCAAATAGAATCAGGATCTTTTTATGGGGTTAGAGTTGGTAAAGATGTAATTATAAACCAACCATTAATCAACGCTAGAATAGGCGTGTCTCCTACAAGTAAAGAAGCACAATGGGCAGCTGTAACTCCGTTAGAAGAATTGTTTCACATAAGTGTAGCTGGTAAAAAAGTTAAGTTTGACGGCGATGCTAAAGCTGCTATTGACGAGGTTCAAAGTGTGCTTGATGAAAAGCTAGAATTAAAACAAATATCTGAAGAAACTTACAAAGACTTTACAGATAGACTAAAACTATATACAGATAAAAACGGTGTAGACGTAGAAGAGTTTATAGCTCAGTTAAATAACATGGCCGCTTTAGGTGATATTAATCTATCTAATATAGACGAAACTCCTAGTCTTAAAACGTTTTTAAATAATACTATACGTAGTGCGTTTGGTGATATGAGCTGGATGCTTAATTTAAAAACATCTGGTGACGTATTTAACTTAATTAAAAACTTCCGTAGCGACGTTGACAAGCAAGTTATACAAACTGCACCTGAAGACGAAGAGATAAAAGAGTCTAGAGCTTTATCACCGCGTGGCCAAGAGTTTATAAAATTAGCAAAACAAAATGTACTTACTAATGAAAGTTTAGTAGAAACTATTAAATCTCCATCGTCAAAAGCTGAAGATAAGTTTGGAGCTATAGAAGCTATTGTAGAAAACAATTTTCCTGTTATAAGTAAAGCTATTAAGTTTAATCCTACTGGTAGCATACCTATGGATGCGGTAAAAGAAGCTGTTACAGAACAAATTCAAGGAATATTTCCAGGTAGAAACACCGCTTTGTTTGATAATTATAATCCTGAAACATCTAAAGTAACTACTTTTATAGACACCAGACTTGGCCCTAGACAAGCAGAGATATTAGAGAGAGCTCAAGCTATAGGCGGAACAACACAAGCGGTTGACATAACAGAAGCTAAAGGTATTGCTGTTGAAGAAACAACACCTGTTAGCACTAGAGGCAAAGCTTTAGCTAAAAAACCTACTGAAACTGTAGTATATAGTGACGAAGTTTTAAGCAATGTAGGCGCTGCTAACACTGAAGCTTTAGAAACTAGAATTACAGATGAAATACAAACTGCATTTAAAGGTAAAGATATATTTAGGTTTAAAGAGTTAAAAGATATACCTAAAAACATAACACAGTTATATGCTGATATGTTTGGGCTTTCAACTGTAGATGGTATTGTTGATTTTAAAAGAAACTTTCCTAAGCTAGATGAAGGTGCTGTTAGAAACATACGTACATTTTTAAACAGAAATGCTGAAGATGATTTTCGTAGATTACCAAAAACAAAAGATGACAAGAATAAAGCAACTGGCATAAAGCAGACTAAGCTTGGTAAAGTTATGTATGATGCTAACGATAATCTCGTTGGTACGTTAAAACAATACAAAGATATTCTTCAAGGTAAAAACATAACTCTTCCAGCTTACGACGGTCAGATGATTGAGTTTAATAGAATTGTAGACGGTAAAAAACTACCAATATATAGAGATTCACAGCACTACAAAGCAGCGTTAAAGTTTCACATACAAAACCGTATAGCTGAAGATGTTATGCCCGATAAAGCTAAGAGATTAAGTGCTGGACTTAAATTTAGTAAAGCAGGTGAAATTATAAACGTAAGTGATACGTTTAACTTAGATTATAACGCTAAAGATAAATTATTAGAAACTTTTATTGGTGAAAAATCTTTTAATTTAAAAACAGAGGAAGGTGTAAAAGAATTTGTAGAAGCTGTTAAAACTAAGTTGCTACCTTTAATGCCTAAAGATTTTTGGTTTGGTTCTAGAGGAGGAGATATATTTACACCCAGTTACAAGGTGGTTGGATCTAGTGATAATGTTAAATTAAAACAAAAGTATAAAGATTTATACAACAATATTTATTTACCTTCTATAAGAGCTTTACGCAATGATGATTCAATAAAATATGGAAAACCTATAGATGGTATAGACGATTACTCTGTTTCTGCTTATAGTAATATTTTTAAAAATAAAGACACTATAAATAAAAATATAAAAAACGGTAAAGTAGAAGAGTGGAATAAAAAGGTATCTACGATACATAAAGAAATGTGGAAACGTTTTAATCAAGCTATGGTTGTTGATGGTAAAATAGACAAAACAACTACTAAGGCTATAGCTAATTACTTAGGTTTAGTAGCTAACGATACTGGTCATTGGCATAAATTAGGAGCTCAATTCATAGGATATTCAGATCAAATCACAGGTAAAAGAATAGAGTATGAGCATGCTATGCCAGCAACCATGGCTTACTTGTATTTACTAGACGCTTCATTATCTAAAGCTGATTTTGATACGGCTTATGATTTAATTATAGACAACTATAAGCTTATAGCTTTAGATAAAGCTATGGACGATAAACTTAGAAACGCTAGAACTAAGTCAGGTTATAGTTTACAGAAAAGAATGCCAGACGATTGGAGTGTTGTTGACGGTAAGTGGTGGCAAAGATACTTCAATAGTATAGTTGCATTACAAGAAAATGGTATTGACCCAAAGTCTATTATAGATTTAGAAGGTAAAACATTTCAAGAAGTATTTAATATAGATGCGTCAGGTGGTAACATAACGCCAGCTGTAATTGATCAGCAAGATAAAATAATAAAGTCTTCTATTAAAGCTTCTAAAGCTAACGCAGGTAAACTTCCAGACGGCTTAGATTTAAATAACCCTACGTCGTGGGATAGGTTTGATATGCTAGATGTTGTTACTAGACAAAAGTTTCCACGAACTCAATATGATCTATACCCTTACGAAGCTTTAACTATAGAGGAAAAAATACAAGTAGTAAAAGATATACCAGGATTACAGACAACTATGGGTTTAAAGTTTAGTAAAACTTCTAGCGCTCAAGATATAATAGGTGTAATGAGAGGTGCTGATGTTGCTATAGATAAAGCTAGAGATGCTGATGCGCCAGTTAAAGGTATTAGCGTTTGGGATTTTGATGACACGTTAGCCACAACAAAGTCTAACGTATTATACGAAATGCCTGATGGAACTACTGGCACTTTAAACGCGGAACAGTTTGCTAAGCAAGGTGAAGACATGCTAAGCCAAGGGGCTAAGTTTGATTTTAGTGAGTTTGAAAAAGTTACTAAAGGAGCTAAAGGTCCTATGTTTGAAAAAGCTGTGGCTCGTAATAAAAAGTTTGGTAATGATAATGTATTTATTCTTACGGCCAGAACACAAGCGGCTGCAGAACCTATACATCAGTTTTTAAAAGCAGTAGGTTTAGATATACCTCTTAAAAATATCGTAGGTCTAGGAGACAGTACTCCAGCCGCTAAAGCAAGTTGGATTGTTGGTAAAGCTACGGAAGGTTATAATGACTTTTACTTTGCAGATGATGCATATAAAAATGTTAAAGCTGTACAAGATGCTCTTAGTGTATTAGACGTTAAGTCAAAAGTAAGACAAGCGTATATTAAGTTTAGCAAAGCATCTGCATTAGATAAAGGATTTAACGATATACTAGAACAAACAAAAGGTATTGCGTCAGAAAAAGAGTACAAAAGAGTTAAGGCGGAAGTTGCTGGTGCAGCTCGCGGTAAAGTATTTAGAGGTATACCATACTCAGCTCAGGACTTTGTAGGTTTATTATATGAAACTCTTAGTAAAGGTAAGCTAGGTGATTCTCAAGTGGCTTGGTATAAAGAACATTTAATAAAGCCTTTTGCTAGAGCAATGAACGATATAGACAATGCTCGTTTAAACACAATGCAAGACTACAGAGCTCTTAAAAAACAACTAGGTGTTGTGCCAAAAGATCTACGTAAGAAAGTTCCAGGTGAACCATATACTCGTGAGCAAGCTGTACGTGTTTATATATGGAACAATCAAGGTACAGAAGTGCCTGGCATAAGTAAACAAGATTTAAAAGATCTTACTGAATATGTTCAGAACAATGCTGAGCTTCAGGTTTTTGCTGATCAAGTTATTGCTATACAAAAAGGAGAGCAATACGCTAAGCCACAAGAAGGTTGGCCTGCTGGTAGTATTACTACAGATATACTACGTAGTATCAACACTGATGTAAGATCTAAGTATCTAAAGCAATGGCAAGATAATGTTGATGTTATATTCTCTGAAAAGAATATGAACAAACTTGAAGCTGCGTATGGTAAGCCGTATCGCAAAGCTATGGAGAATATGCTGCAACGCATGAAGACTGGTCGCAATAGAACTTTCTCTGATGATACATTGTCAGGTAGATTTACCGATTGGTTACAAGGTAGTATTGGTACGATCATGTTCTTTAATACTAGATCAGCATTACTACAAACTATATCTTCTATAAACTTTATAAATTTTACAGACAACAATCCACTTGCAGCAGCTAAAGCTTTTGGTAATCAAAAACAATACTGGTCAGACTTCATGACACTTATTAATTCTGACTTCTTAAAAGCACGTAGATCAGGTTTACGTTTCAATGTAACTGAAGCTGACATTGCTAATATGGCTAGAGAAGGTGGACCAAGAGCTGTCATAAGCCAATTATTACAATTAGGTTTTGCACCTACACAGATCGCTGATAGCTTTGCTATAGCATCTGGAGGCGCTACGTTTTATCGTAATAGAATAAAGTCTTTAACAAAACAAGGAATGTCTAAAGCTGAAGCTGAAGCACAGGCGTTTGAAGATTTTAGAGAAAATGCTGAAGAGTCTCAGCAGTCATCAAGACCAGATCGTATATCAATGCAGCAAGCTGGACCAATTGGTCGTTTGATTTTAGCTTTTGCTAATACGCCAGCTCAGTACGCTAGACTTACTGACAAGGCTATACGTGATCTTAAGAACAATAGAGGTGATGCTAAAACAAACATAAGTAAAATTATATATTATACAACAGTACAGAACCTTATATTTAACGCGTTACAACAAGCGTTGTTTGCTATGGCTTTTGATGATGAAGAACCAGATGACAAAGAAAAGAAAGATAAGTATATTGGTATTGCTAACGGTATGGCTGATTCGTTGTTACGTGGAGCAGGTTTTGCTGGAGCAGCTGTGTCAGTGGGTAAAAACTCAATCATACGGATTATCAATGAGATGGAAAAGAAACAACCTAAACTTGAAAAAGTAGGTTACGAATTAACTAAAATCTCTCCGCCTATATCTGCTAAGTTATCAAGAATAAATCAAGCAGCTAGATCATACCAATGGGATAAAGACAAAATGGTTAACGGTGGTTGGGGATTAGATAATCCAGCTTACTTAGCAGCAGGTAATGTAATATCAGCATTAACAAACGTACCTTTAGATAGAGGTATAAAGAAAATAAATAACGTAGTGAAAGCCACTGATAGTGATCTTGAACTATGGGAACGATTAGCCTTGTTTGGTGGTTGGCAAGACTGGGAAATAGGAATAAAAGAAGAGACAAAGAAAAATAAACCACAACCTAGAAAAACTAGACAAACAAAAAGAAGAAGTAAAGAAAGAAAAACTACAAACAGATAAACATAAATTATGGCCACACAACTTGGAGAAAATACTAAAGTAACTCTTGACTTGAAGACCATAGGAATGGTAGTAGTTGGCGCTGTGTCTCTCGCTGCAATGTATTTTACATTGAAAAAAGATATAGAACTAGCTAAAGAACTTCCTGAACCTACAATCAGTCGAACTGAATACGATTTGAAAGATCAACTTATTCGCGAAACAATAATCAATACGCAGGACAAAGTTGAAGAGAATAGTGATAAGTTAGATAAGATTGATGAAAAACTATATGAAATAATCGAAGAAATGTAAAATGAAAACACTTGTTAATTTACTATTAATTTTAATTTCATCAGTAGTTATAGCGCAAGATTATAAGGTAGTACAAATAAACGCTGAGTGGAATAATAAAAATAAGATAGACTTACCTTACAGTATTGAAGGTGCTAAATATAGATACGCTTTACTTGAAAATCAAAGTAAGACATTTCAGAAACAAATATTAGCTGTACCTGTTGTAGTATTGTGGAAGGATAATAAAGTCGTAAGGCAGTGGTCAGCAGACCTAAGCTTTAAGTTGGTACTTACAGCTGAAGAAATAGCTTATGCTATAAGAGAAGATAAGCAGAAAATATATAGAAGAAAAACAAATTAGTTATGGGAAAAATTAGTGGACCCTGCAAAGCTGCAGCAAAAAAAAAGTTTGAAGTATGGCCCAGCGCTTATGCCTCTGGTTGGGGTGTGAGATGCACTAAAGCTGGTGGTCCTAGTAAAATGGGTAAAAAGAAAAAGAAAAAATAATGTACGTACAAAATTCACCGTTTCTTAAGAAGTCTAAAGTAAAAGGTGGCGGAACAAAAAAAGTTTGTTTACCTGCTGCTAAAGTAAAGTCAATGAGTAAGGCGGAAAAAGATAAAGTTATTAGAGCAAAAAGATCTGCTGCTAGTAAAGGAGATTATAAAAGATCTAGCAAGTCAAACGTAAAAGGTGCTCGTAAGAAAGGAGCTACACTACGTGATTGGTTTGAAAATGAAAATTGGATTAATGTGGCTACAGGAGAGCCTTGTGGAAAATGATTATGAAATACTTTCAATACGAAGAGTTTGACTCACCTGATATACAGGGTAGTGGACAGATGATGGGGAAGGAAATGTTAAGCAAGCTTGACATGATACGTGAAGAGTACGGTAAACCTATAAGTATCAATTCTGGGTATCGCACAGAAGCGCATAACCAAAAAGTTGGTGGGAAACCAGCGTCATCTCATTTAAAAGGTTTAGCTGTAGATATAGCTTGCAATAATAGTGTAGATAGATTTAATCTTATTCAGTTGTTTTTAAAACATGGTATAAATAGAATAGGTGTTGCTAAGAACTTCATACACATAGATATTGATAATGATAAAGTTTCAAATGTTATTTGGACATATTAAATAGGAACAATAAAAAATGGGCGTACCATACCCAACAGTTCCTAATAAAGAAAGGGCCCTCGAAAGAGAGCCCTTTTTTTTATTACCCATCACAAGCAAGACAATCAGGATCCATAGCGCTTGCTGCTATATCTCCTCGTAACACTGACTCAGTCCGCATGTAATACAAAGTCTTAACTCCTTTCTTCCAAGCATCCATATGGACTTGATTAATCCACTTTGGTGAAGCTTCAGAAGGAAAAGCTAAGTTTAAACTAACTGATTGATCAATATACTGCTGACGTATACCAGCTTGATTAACTAGCTCTAATTGGTTTATTTCTTTGAATGTTTTAAATACATCTTTAACCTTATCAAAGCCCGTTAGATCTAACGATTCATGCTCAGATAAGCGCACTAGCTTACTGTTAACGTAACCAAAGTCATCAAGCTCTTTAATATCTTGAACACTTCCACCATCAGCCATGATCTTATCCCATGTTTCTTTAGTGTTAATATTAGCTTTACGTAGAACTTTTTCTAGCTCTTTGTTTTTCCTAATGAACGTACCCTTCGCACTTTGTTCAGTGAAAACATTAGCGGCCCAAGGCTCAATGCCAGGACTAACATTACCGGCAAGCTTACTATTAGACACAGTAGGAGCAACAGCCCTAAGATGAGTGTTACGAAAACCAGTCCCACGACACCAAAGAGGTTCACCATAAACCTCAGCAAGTGCTCTTGACGCTCGTTCAGATTCAATCTTAATTTGGCTAAATATACGGCGCGTTTCAAATTGGGCTTGCAATCCTTCGAAGGGTATGCCATTCTGTTGAAGGTACGTATGCCAACCAAGGACTCCCAAGCCAAGTGCTCTGCCTTTTTCAGCAGATCGTACAGAGTTTCCAAAACCTTTAAGCCCTTTAGCTTTTTGAATAAACTCTTCCAGAACTCCATCAAGAAACCACGTAGCATCATAGATAAGGTTTGTGTTTTTCCATTCTTCATATTTAGTAACATTTAAACTAGACAGGCAGCAAACAAAGCTATGGCTTTCATCTGTGTGCAATGTAATTTCAGAGCAGATGTTTGTCATATGCACCTTTAAAGCATTGTCTTTGTAAGCTTCTGGATTTGCTTTGTTAGTATTTCCTTTAAACATAATGTACGGTTCGCCAGTTGACTTTCGCTTTCTAAGAAGTTTACTCCATCTATTTCTAGCATCCGCATCTCCTTGTTCAAGCTTTCGCATAAACTTATCACCAACAACTGCGCACTGATGTAGATTAAGCGACTGTCTGTTAACATCTCCTTTAGGCTCTCGTATCTCCAGCCATTCCTCGAAATCGTCATGTTCAATGTTGATATTAACGGACGCAGCTCCTCTTCTGACAGATCCTTGATTGGTAGCGAGGATTGTGCTATCATAGATTTTGCAAAAAGGTACGACTCCATCTGATGTTCCATTGCCTGTAATTTTAGCGCCAGCGGGTCTGATCATATTAATACCAATGCCAACTCCACCGCCGTGCTTTGCGAGTAGCATCATTTCTAAATTTTTACCTCCAATGTCATGTATACTATCACCAACATCAATACCGAAACAACTAATAGGTAGACCTCTGTCTGTACCAGTGTTAGATAAAACAGGTGAAGCTAAGTTCAACCAACCTTTCCATATGTAATTAAAAAAAGTATCTGCTAGTTCTGGTTTGTATAATCGTCTAGCTACTGTTGTTGCAACTCGTTGGTAGGCTTCTCTTGGGGTTTCTCCCATATATAAATATCCCCCGGATATAGTCTTCTTGTATACTTCGGTGTCTCCCCAGCTCGGGTAATCAACTCCTTTTTTCCATTCATTATTCCACATCATTTAAAAAATAGCAATGCGTATGCTATCATCACGTTTAAATTAACTATAACTAAGTTCCATTGTTTTGCAACCCAAACTTGCGGTGTGCAAAATAAACCAGCTAAAAAATATATTACTATACCTGGTGTGTCAGGTAATAAATGGGGAGCAGTTACAAAAAAACCAGTCCCCATATACCCTAATCTATTAGCTAATCTTTCCGTCGGTGTCAAACGACGTTCCATTACTAGACTCTTCAGCCACTTTCTTTTTAAGTTCATCGATCGCATTTTCGTAACCATCTAATTGTTTCAATATCTCTTGCTGACCAAACACCATGGTCTTTAAATTATCAAACTCTTTTATTAATACCTGAACAACATTAGTCATTGCAGCCATTCTTTTCTCAAGGTTATCTGTTCTACTCTGTTTTTGTCCCTTCATATAATTCTTTATATAATTCTTGTTCAGTTAATAAACTACCAAATATCCTCGAAGTCCTCACCCTCGTTAGCCTTCGAATAATCCGTTGACCTGATTGCGAAAAAGTCAGTATGAGTATGCCCGCCGGTAAGATGATAGAACCAATCAAGATTACCTGCTGCATTGTCGTCAAACTTAAAATGCGACGCCAAGTTGCTGTAACCAAGTTCAACCAGTTTTTCATTTGTTCTCTTTTTTATAAAGTGTTTTAGATCATTTGCTTTGATGCCTTCTATATCACCCATCTCAAACATCTTATCAATATAATTTGTTTCTAGCTTAACCATAGTTTCAGCAGCTACTATTATATCTTTTTCACACAGATCTTTTAATTGATTATTTTCAGAGCACATATCTCTAAATAGTTTGCAGCCCATACGGCTATGCAGTGACTCATCTCTTACGCTCCATTTCATTTGTTGACCTATACCTTTAAGTAAGTTTCTTAATTGGAAACTATAAAGTACAGCAAATGCAGAGTATAAGCTAACCCCTTCAGCAAAAGCACTAAACACAGCAAGAGACTTAGCAATACCGATAGGATCGGTGCCGCTATAACTAACCAGATTGTCAAACCTTGCAGCAGTTGTAGGCTCGTGGAGAAAAGCTTCGAAATTTTCAAGACCAAGTGTTTCATTTAAATAACTATATGCGACAGCGTGTATTGTTTCTTGCGAACCAAACATCATTGCCATTTGTTGTATCTCATGTTTAGGAAACCACGATACGACCTTCTGGGTCCAGTAATCTGAAACGGCACATTCGGTCTGCGCGAATCCAAGAAGTATGTTTCCAACAAGATTTTTCTCTTTATCATTTAATTTTTCTTTCCAGTCTTTGACATCGCCCTGCATGGGTATTTCGGTATGTAACCAAAAAGCCTGTGCTTGCTTTAACCAACCTTCTGTATAGTACTCAGGGTACTCAAACGGTTTGTACGCTATGCGCTCATCAAATAAACCCATTACTTAAATACTTCATATGCTACATCTACAAACGGTAGATAAAAAACATGAGCAGTTTGATTTGGCTCTGAGTATGTTCTCATACCAAACAATATACCTGGGTATACACCAAACGATAATGACCACGTTTTTTTAACGCCCTTGTCCTCTGTATTTTTTGACATAATTTTTACTTTGTTTATTATTACTAGTTTTTGTTTTTGCTTTAACGCCTGGACGACGTACCTTTGCCTTTTCATTGTAGGCAAATAAATTTAATTTAGCCACTTATATTTATATTATATTTGTCTTGTTGTTCAACTAGATCTTTGTACTTTAAAAAACCACGTTGTTCAATAGACCATTTAGTAAACTTATCTATCTGTCTTTCAGCGTACTTACGCCTTGCTATATCCTTTGATTTTCTAGGATCAGCTGTATTGTTCTGTCGCATTCAGCTTGATTTTGTGGTTTATATAACACAGTGTCTGGAAACTGTTGTGTAACTAATAACTTAAATAATTTCCATCGCATTGGGAAAGATTCATTAGCTCTACCTTTTGTTTCAATAATAAATCCATCACCAATAAAATCAGGTGTGTATTTAATAGGTAGTATACGCTTAGAACCTCTGTTCTTATAATCACCTTTACCATTTGCTTGACGAGCATAACACTCGTTTGGAAAATGAAAGCCATTCATTAGTACAAATGTTTCACCTTCGTATTTGGCTTTGACTTTTGCTTTTTTCAAAGCCATATACATATATCTCTCAAGGCCTGAAGCAAAGTTGATACCATCATATGATATCTTCTTTGCTTGTACCGGTCCTCTTTTTTTTCGTTTATATTTCTTCCGCACCATAATGTTCTCCATCATTTCCGTTTTGACCAATGATATTCATTCGGCGTAACATAACCTCTTCAACCTCATCAGTTAGACATCGTCGTGCCGCTTCAATATATAGCAACGAATCCATTAATTCTTCTTGAACATCAACTAAGAAACGATCTAAGTCTTTAACTTGACCTTCAATCTCTTCCATCATTGTAGCACCATATTTCTTTTGACCTATGATACTGCGCTCGTCCATCTTCCTTAGTACAGCTTGTACTATCTTATCTTCAGTTTTAATCTGCATCTTTAACAAATGTTCCGTTTACCATAGATCCAGTTCTATTGCTGATCTCATCGTAAGCACTGCTAATACAATGTTCAACATCATACCCACCGAGATGGGAAAGATTGGTGAGTACAACGATACAATCGCCAATAGCATCAACAAACTCAGCTTTATCGTCTTTAAGAATTGCTTTTCCGAGTTCGCCGACTTCTTCCATAAGTTTAACAAACTGCGTTTTAGTATCTCCACTATCATATATACCTCGTTTATCAGCCCAGTCACGAATACTATCAAAGATAGTTGCGTCTATACTTTCAGAACCTGGTTCAGCTAAGAAAGCTTCGTAATAAGCTTTGTTATAAATGTAACATCTCTCGTTGTTATACATAGACGTCTTTGCATTATGTATAATCCATGGTATTGTAGTTGAATTGATTTCGAATTTACC
>Ga0206682_10001825_pt1 | contig 20303 bp, 18 predicted proteins | sample M240m12015metaG_FD_155444 | JGI IMG/M metagenome (GOLD analysis project Ga0206682, IMG submission 155444) | Ammonia-oxidizing marine archaeal communities from Monterey Bay, California, United States - M2 40m 12015 | ecosystem: Environmental > Aquatic > Marine > Intertidal zone | place: USA...
CAAGAGATTGCTAACGAGCTTGCGGAGAAAACAGGCTCAGTGGTCCTACAAAAAATCGGCAAAATCGCCGTTTTGTACCGCAAAAACCCGAATGCAAATGCAAAACTTTCTAATGTCAGTCGCTACGTAGACGCAAAAGATTTCTAAGACCGCGCTTTCCCCAAATGACAACGGCGTTTCACAAAGGTGCTTGTACCCTGGAGAACAAGCTCTGCCACATACCGCAAATGCACCCTAACCGTGGGATACATCGGTAATCTCATACTCCATATCACCACCTGGGGTAGCGACGAGTACGACATCATCTAGCGACTTGCCAATAAGCGCTCGAGCGATGGGTGACATTACGGAAATTTTGCCATCACGCAGATTCGCTTCATCTTCGCCAACAATGCGGTAGACCTTTACTTCCTCTGAGTCAGTATCCATCAGGGTCACCGTTGAACCAAAAATCACCTTACCCGTGGCAGGAATTTTGCTTACATCGATTATTTGCGCATCCGCCAGCTTGCCTTCGATTTCTTGAATGCGACCTTCATTAAAACTTTGTTGCTCACGGGCAGCGTGATATTCGGCGTTTTCTTTTAGGTCGCCATGCGCCCGAGCTTCAGCAATAGCCTGAGTGATTTCTTGGCGTAGCGCCGTTTTTCTGTGCGCTACTTCCTCACGCAAGCTCTCAGCGCCTTCAATGGTCATTGGAATCGGCATATCAGTTACCCCTGTTGGGAGAGGTTTTGGTGCAAGTCCTGCAAACTGGTTACTCGCTCGCCGATACCCTCTCTAATCGCAATACAAAATGCTTCGCCACCGGTTAAAGTAGTTGTGTAACACACCTTATTAAGCAATGCCAAGCGACGAATAATTGCTGAGTGAGCAATAGACTGCCGCCCTTCTGTGGTATTGATAATCAGATCGATCTGCTCGTTCTTGAGCATATCGGAGACGTCTGGACGACCTTCATTAACCTTTTGTATCAGACTACACTCAACATTCGCAGCCTCTAAAACTCGCAGCGTTCCAGTGGTTGCCACCAAGTTAAAGCCCAGATCAATTAGATCTTTGGCCACTTTTACAACACCCGGCTTATCGGAATCTTTAACACTGAGGAAGACTCGGCCACCAGTAGGTAGGCGCTCGCCCGCGCCTAAGGATGCTTTGGAAAAGGCTTCACCAAATGTCAGGCCAACGCCCATAACCTCGCCAGTAGATTTCATCTCCGGCCCCAAAATAGGGTCTACGCCAATGAACTTATTGAACGGAAAAACCGACTCTTTAACGTGGAAAGCTGTAGGAATAATTTCTTCAATCAAACCAATGCTGGCAAGTGTCTCACCGGCCATACAGCGCGCGGCGACTTTAGCCAAGGAAACGCCGATACACTTAGACACGAAAGGTACTGTTCGCGATGCGCGTGGATTAACCTCGATGACAAAAATATCTTCACCTTGAACGGCCATCTGCACATTCATCAAGCCAACAACTTCTAGCTCAATGGCCAGCGCTTTGACCTGATCGCGAATCTGATTTTGAATATCCATGGGCAGGTTATAAGGCGGCAGTGAACAAGCTGAATCACCTGAGTGCACGCCTGCTTGTTCGATATGCTGCATGATCGCGCCAATGACCACATTTTCGCCATCGCAAATGGCGTCCACATCTACCTCTACGGCTTGATCAAGAAATCTGTCCAACAAAACAGGTGAGTCATTAGAAACGTCTACAGCATTTTGCATGTACTGCCTGAGTTCTTCAGGGTTATAGACAAGTTCCATGGCTCGGCCACCCAATACATACGAAGGACGAACAATAATTGGGTAACCAATTTCTTCCGCGCGCTCGATACCTTGTTCGGTATTAGACGCCACTCTGTTTGATGGCTGACGCAGGCCCAGCTTCACAACCAGTTGTTGGAAACGTTCCCTATCTTCAGCGCGATCAATCGCATCAGGACTGGTGCCTATAATTGGTACCCCAAGGCGCGCTAGATCATCTGCCAATTTAAGCGGCGTCTGTCCGCCAAACTGCACAATAACGCCGGTAGGCTGTTCAACTTCAACAATGGCCAGGACATCTTCAAGAGTAAGCGGTTCGAAATAAAGCCTATCCGACGTATCGTAGTCGGTAGAAACTGTCTCTGGATTACAGTTAACCATAATGGTTTCGTACCCGTCTTCGCGCATGGCAAGGGCTGCGTGAACACAGCAGTAATCAAATTCAATACCTTGGCCGATGCGGTTTGGACCACCGCCAAGTACCATAATCTTCTTCCTATCAGTAGGCAGAGACTCGCACTCTTCTTCGTAAGTAGAATACATATACGCACTGCTCGCCGGAAACTCTGCGGCGCAGGTATCTACCCTTCGATAAACAGGTTTAACACCATGAGCGTGTCGAGCTTCGCGCACTTCGCTCTCCGTGGTGTTCATCAGTGTCGCCAAGCGTGGATCAGAAAACCCCTTAGTTTTAGCAACCAACCATTCATCTTTAGTTAGGCTGGAGGCGCTACGCGTTGTAAGTTCTGCCTCGGCAAGAATCAGATCTTCAATTTCAGCCAAAAACCAATGGTCAATTTTGGTCAACTCAAACAGGTCTTCGATACTCATGCCGGTTCTAAATCCGTCTGCCACGTACCAAAGCCGGTGGGAACTTGGATTGCGTAACTCACGCTTGAGTACACCACGCCACTCCGGATCGCTTTGATCAATAATCGGATCAAAACCCACCATGCCGATCTCAAGTCCGCGCATGGCTTTTTGTAGCGACTCTTGAAAAGTTCGCCCTATCGCCATGACTTCACCCACAGACTTCATCTGGGTGGTCAATCGCGCATCAGCCATTGGGAATTTTTCGAAGGTGAAACGCGGGATCTTAGTTACAACATAGTCGATACTTGGCTCAAAAGATGCCGGGGTAACCCCACCGGTAATATCGTTACCCAATTCATCTAAGGTATATCCCACTGCCAACTTGGCTGCGATCTTGGCAATTGGGAACCCTGTGGCTTTAGAGGCAAGCGCTGAAGAGCGAGAAACACGAGGGTTCATCTCAATAACAACAATACGGCCATCTTCTGGGTTGATGCCAAACTGAACATTTGAACCACCCGTATCGACGCCAATTTCTCGCAGCACATCAATAGATGCGTTGCGAAGCAGTTGATACTCTTTATCAGTCAGCGTTTGCGCTGGCGCAACCGTTATACTGTCGCCTGTGTGCACGCCCATTGGGTCAAAGTTCTCAATAGAACAAACAATGATGCAGTTATCTTTATTGTCTCGAACCACCTCCATCTCGAACTCTTTCCAGCCCAACAAAGACTCGTCAATCAACAATTCAGAGGTTGGGGAAAGATCCAGGCCGCGAGTACAAATTTCTTCAAACTCTTCGCGATTGTAGGCAATACCACCGCCGCTGCCGCCCATCGTAAATGATGGGCGAATAACACACGGAAAACCTAGCTGGCTTTGCACTTGAATAGCCTCTTCCATGCTGTGAGCAATGGCAGACCTAGGCGTAGAAAGGCCGATAGATTTCATGGCGCGATCAAAGCGCTCTCGGTCCTCTGCCTTATCAATGGCATCTTGGCTGGCACCAATCAGTTCAACAGAAAATTCCTCCAGCACACCTTCGCGCACTAAATCTAGCGCGCAGTTCAATGCGGTTTGCCCGCCCATGGTGGGCAAAAGCGCGTCTGGACGCTCGCGCTCGATAATTTTGGCAACCGTGGTCCACTCAACCGGTTCCACATAAGTTGCGTCAGCCATGGCGGGGTCGGTCATAATGGTCGCTGGGTTGGAGTTCACCAATACAACGCGGTAACCCTCATCTTTTAGCGCTTTACACGCTTGAGCACCGGAGTAGTCAAACTCACAGGCTTGACCAATAACAATAGGCCCCGCACCGAGAATGAGGACAGATTTGATGTCGGTTCGCTTCGGCACCTTATACCCCTTTAAACGTGTTTTCAGTCATCAACTCAATGAACTGATCAAATAGATATTCACAATCCTGCGGTCCAGGACTTGCTTCGGGGTGACCTTGAAAACCAAACGCAGGCACATCTGTTCTGCTGACGCCCTGTACGGTGCCGTCAAACAATGACTTGTGTGTGCACGTCAAATTCTCTGGCAGGCTAGCTTCATCTACGGCAAAACCGTGGTTCTGACTGGTAATCATGACAACACCAGAGCTTAGATCTTGTACCGGATGGTTGGCGCCGTGATGTCCATGAGACATTTTCATTGTCTTAGCTCCACTGGCCAGAGCTAAAAGTTGGTGGCCCAAACAAATACCAAAAATAGGTATGCCGGTTTTCAGCAAACTTTGAATTGCGGTAATTGCGTAATCACAGGGCTCAGGATCTCCGGGACCGTTCGAGAGGAAAATGCCGTCTGGATTCAACGCCATTACCTCTTCAGCAGTCGTTTGCGCTGGCACCACTGTAAGGTCACAGTTTTTACCGGCCAATATGCGCAAAATATTGCGCTTCACGCCGAAATCAAAAGCAACAACGCGAAAAGTCTTTGCTGCATCTGCGGCAGAAAACGTGCCGTAGCCTGTAGTTAAATCCCAAGGCGTTTGCGTCCAAGGACGTGTCTCGCCAGAAACCTCTTGCGCCAAGTCCATGCCTTGTAGCCCAGCAAAACCACGCGCTTCACTCAAAGCTTTATTTAAGCCTTCTTCAGTGGCAGCTTCAGGCCCAGCCAAAATACAACCCGCCAAGGCGCCTTTTTCACGAATAACCCGTGTTAGCCGCCGAGTATCTACACCGGCAATGGCAATGGTATTTTGCTCAACCAGATAATCTTGCAGTGAACCACGCTGACGCCAGCTACTGACGCGTTTGGGTGTTTGACGAATAACTAAACCAGCAGCCCAGATGCGATCAGACTCAGCGTCCTCTTCGGTTATTCCGGTATTGCCAATTTGTGGATATGTGAGGGTAATGATCTGACGACGATAAGAGGGGTCTGTCAGAATTTCCTGATAGCCTGTCATCGCAGTGTTGAAGACCACTTCACCAACAGTAGTACCCTGCGCACCAATTGATTGGCCGCGGAAAATACTACCGTCTTCTAGCGCTAATAAAGCCGGTATCAACAACTTTCCTTAATTTGAGCTATCACCTACGAGGATTCTCCAAGCAGTCTCCTGATTCGCTTATTGGTAGACCTTTAACGATCACCAATTCACTAGAAAACAACTTAGGGCTACATCTCGCACCTATCTCGCAAGCACTCCAATAAGACGATATCGCATCCAAGCTCGACTTTGAGGGCTCAACTTTATCTGTAAAAGTTGTTTTTAGCGCCCAAGCGCAGCCTGCAATAGGCACAATGTGGCCTATAGTCTTCACTGAAAATGGAGTGTGCGGACTGGAGCAGCATTGTACGCAGACATCGCGAAAAATGCAGCAAAAATTACGCCCGAGTTACAGGCCCAATAAGTCTTGCATGTTATACAACCCGGGCGGTTTGCCATGCACAAACCCTGCAGCTCGCAAAGCACCTTGAGCAAAATTGCTGCGGCTATGGGCCCGGTGGGTAATTTCCAAGCGCTCGCCTTCACCGGCGAACATCACCGTGTGCTCACCGACAATATCTCCACCGCGAATGGTAGAAAAACCGATTGTCTTAGAATCTCGCGCACCCGTAATACCTTGGCGACCATAAATTGCATTTTCATCAAGGTCTCGGCCCAATGCGTTAGCAAGCACCTCGCCGATACGCAAGGCTGTGCCTGAAGGCGCATCTACTTTATGGCGGTGATGGGCTTCAATAACTTCCACATCTACGTCATCGCCCAGAGCCTTGGCTGCAAGCTCAATAAGACGTAGAGAAAGGTTTACGCCAACGCTCATGTTTGGGGAAATAAACAGCGGCGTATGTTTAGCAAACTGCTCCAACTGACCGAGCTGCTCAGGCGTCAGACCCGTGGTGCCAATCACCATAGACTTGTTATGGCGCGCACAAATATCCGCTAAGCCAAGGGTTGCCTCAGGAATAGTGAAATCTATCACCACATCAAAGGCATCAACCTGCGACTCTGGGTCTGCGCTAATGACGATGCCTTTGTCGCCAATACCTGCAAGAGCGCCGGCGTCAGCGCCAAGAAAAGAATGGCCCGGATGCTCGAAAGCGGCTCCCAAGCTAAGCTGTGGCGCCTCTTCAATGGCTTGCACTAATGTTTTGCCCATGCGTCCAGCGCATCCGGCTACAGCTACTCGAATCATTCGAACTCCACTACCAGAAAAAGAATCTGTGTCTATTGCCTAGCAAATTAGGCTAGGACTTAAGGCCGTCAAAGAAATTTTTCACACCGTCGAACCAGCTTTTCTCGCGCGGCGAGTGCTTTGCACTGGCGCCCAATGAGGCTTTAAATTCTTCCAGCAGCCTGCGCTGCTCATCGGTCAATTTCACAGGCGTCTCTAATACAACCTTGCACAGTAGATCGCCGACACCCGTACTACGCACCTGGGTCACACCCTTGCCACGCAAGCGGAAAACTTTGCCGGTTTGAGTTTCAGTAGGCACCTTAAGTTTTACCCGACCATCTAGGGTGGGTACGTCTAACTCACCACCCAGAGCGGCATCTACAAAAGAAATGGGCACTTCACAATAAAGGTGTTTGCCTTCGCGCTGGAATATGGCGTGGTCTGTGACATCTATCTGTACGTATAAATCTCCAGCCGGGCCATTATTCGGACCCGCCTCTCCTTCGCCAGATAAACGGATTCTATCGCCGGTATCAACGCCTGCAGGAATTTTGACTGAGAGCTTTTTACGCCGCTCAACCCGGCCCGCGCCACTACATGAACGGCAAGGATCAGTGATGACACGACCAGCACCACGACAACGCGGACAGGTTTGTTGCAGAGAGAAGAATCCTTGAGACACTCTTATTTGGCCAGCGCCGTTGCAGTCAGGGCAAGTAGATGCAGTTGTACCTTCCTTAGCACCGGAACCGTCGCAGACATCGCAACCCGCCAAAACCGGAATACTGATTTCTGTTGTATCGCCATTCACCGCCTGCTCGAGACTCAAGCGCAGGTTATAACGCAAGTCAGACCCACGAGCCGGGCCGCTTCGACCGCCGCCTCGCTGGCCGCCAAAAATGTCGCCAAACACATCACCGAAGATGTCGCCAAAATTACCGGCGCCGCCACCGCCACCTTGGCTTTGCTGGTCTAATCCTGCGTGACCATACTGATCATAAACGCCACGCTTTTGCGCATCGCTGAGCACTTCATAGGCCTCATTGGCTTCCTTAAATTTCTCTTCGGCATTCGCGTCGTCACTGTTGCGGTCTGGGTGGAATTTCATCGCGAGACGACGATAAGCCTTCTTGAGATCAGCATCAGAGGCGTCCTTATTCACACCCAAAATTTCGTAATAGTCTCGTTTCGCCATCTCTTTCCCTAAATGATCTCAGGCACCTTAACGCGCCCCTTTCTATACCAGTGCTATCAAAGCCCTACAAAATGTCATACAAGCGCTCAAAAGTAGAAGCACCAAACACTAGAGGCGTTACAAATAAGCAGACAGTGTAGCGTATTAACTTCTAATGACTTAGCACTGCTAGCAGTACTGACTAGCAATGCTAAGTTGGCCACCCACATGCAACAACGCGGCACAGTTAATGACCATAGCCAAAAACATGCGCCGCGCGTTATTCATTGCAGTTTACCTGCTTGTCAAAATGGCCTGGTTGCTCGCGCTCTTGCCCAGCATTGAGTTGGACTAGCGCTTAAGCGTGGACCCAAATTATGGTTATTGATTACCTTCTTTTTGATCCTTAACCTCTTCAAACTCGGCCTCCACAGCATCATCCGCTGGCCCACTTTCGGCCTCTGGCGCTTCCGCACCGGCCTCTTGTTGAGCGTACATCTTCTGCGCAAGCTCTCCTGAAGCTTCCGACAAAGTGTTAATCTTCGCTTCGATCAAATCTTTGTCATCACTCTTCAGCGACTCTTCTAGATCGGTTGCCGCAGCTTCAATCGCAGCTTTTTCTTCATCAGACGCTATATCGCCAGCATCAGCCACGGCTTTGCGCGCACCATGGATAAGACCATCTGCCTGATTACGCAGTGTCACCAACTCTTCGAATTTCTTATCCTCTTCAGAGTGCGCTTCTGCATCGCGAATCATTTGCTCGATTTCTTCATCAGAAAGACCACTCGAGGCCTTAATGACAATGGACTGTTCCTTGCCTGTGGCTTTGTCCGTCGCTGAAACATTGAGTATGCCGTTGGCGTCAATGTCAAAAGCCACTTCAACCTGAGGCACACCGCGAGGCGCTGGCGGAATATCCGACAAATCGAATCTGCCCAACGACTTGTTTTGCCCAGCTTGCTTACGCTCGCCCTGCAGTACATGAATAGTTACCGCAGTTTGGTTGTCATCCGCTGTTGAAAACACCTGTGTCTTCTTAGTTGGAATGGTTGTATTTTTCTCAATCAACACACTCATCACCTGACCCATGGTTTCAATACCAAGTGACAATGGGCTTACATCAAGCAGCAATACGTCTTTCACATCACCGGAGAGTACCGCCGCCTGAATTGCTGCGCCCATGGCAACTGCTTCATCAGGGTTCACGTCACGGCGTGCATCTTGCTTAAAAAACCCTTTAACCTGTTCTTGCACCATCGGCATGCGCGTTTGCCCACCGACCAAAATCACATCATCAATGTCGCTAACAGAAAGGTTGGCATCATCCAATGCAATACGGCATGGATCAATTGTGCGGCTAACCAAATCGCCCACTAGCGACTCAAGCTTGGCTCTAGTGAGCTTCAACACCAAGTGCTTAGGACCGGTTTGGTCAGCAGTGATGTAAGGCAAGTTAATTTCAGCTTGCTGACCGTTAGAGAGCTCAATTTTGGCTTTCTCTGCGGCTTCTTTAAGACGCTGCAATGCCAACGGATCATTGTGCAAATCTACGCCATGCTCTTTCTTAAATTCATCGGCTAAGTGGTCGATGATTTTAAGGTCGAAATCTTCGCCCCCTAAAAACGTATCGCCATTTGTAGAGAGCACTTCAAACTGGTGCTCGCCATCTACTTCAGCAATTTCAATAATTGATACGTCGAAAGTACCGCCACCCAAGTCGTATACCGCAATTTTGGTATCGCCACGCTTCTTGTCTAGACCATAGGCTAGGGCTGCAGCAGTTGGCTCGTTAATAATGCGACGCACTTCTAAGCCGGCAATTTTGCCCGCATCTTTTGTTGCTTGGCGCTGACTGTCATTAAAATACGCAGGCACAGTAATTACCGCCTCGGTAACCTCTTCGCCCAGATATTCCTCTGCAGTTTTCTTCATCTTCTTGAGGATTTCCGCAGAAATTTGCGGTGGCGCTAACTCTTCGCCGTTGATGTCAATCCAGGCATCGCCGTTACCGGCAGCAGCGATCTTGTAAGGCACCATTTTTATGTCTTTCTGCACCACGTCATCTTTGAACTTACGTCCAATTAAACGCTTAACCGCAAAGACTGTATTGATGGGGTTGGTCACCGCTTGGCGCTTGGCGTTCTGACCGACAAGAATTTCACCGTCTTCGGTATACGCGATGATTGATGGTGTTGTTCTATCGCCTTCCGAGTTCTCAATTACCCGAGGGTCACCACCGTCTAAAACTGATACACATGAATTGGTCGTACCCAAGTCAATGCCAATAATTCTTCCCATTTTAAATCTCCACTTAATTTCTGCGTTGAGGCTCTCTGCGCTAATGGGCAAACCCGTACCTCGCGCATAGCCTTTATATTAGGCCTCCAGCTCTTTCTTCAAGGGCTGGTCACATTTGACCTTGATCTAATTCCGTCGATTTACTCGACTCGTTTGCCCGCTAACGCAGGCAACCTAGGATGCTTTAACCACAATCACCTTGGCGGCTCTGGTCAAGCGACCGTTGAGTACGTAACCCTTTTGCATCACATCCATTACCGTATTCGGTTCAGCATCTGGGTTAGGCACCATGGCCATGGCCTCATGAAGCTGTGGATCGAAAGGCTGACCCAAGGGGTCAATCTGCTCCACGCCTGCTTTTGCCAGGGTGTCCACAAATAGCTTGAGAGATAACGACACGCCTTCAACAATGGCTTTAGTGCCCTCGCCTGGCTCTGAATTCTCCGCAGTCTCAATGGCTTTTTCCATGCTATCCACTACCGGGAAAAGGTCTGCGAGCAGTTTTTCAACGGCAAACTTATGCGCGTTCTCAACATCTCGTTGCGCCCTTCGGCGTACATTTTCCATTTCAGCTATGCTGCGCAGCAGCTGGTCCTTGGCTTCTGCCAATTGCTCATCTACTGCTTCGACGTCAGCCTCGGCTTGTCCAAAATCACCAGCCGCCATCTGTGCTTCCGCTGCGCCTGGAATCTCGTCACTATCATGTTGCTCAGCAGAGTTTTGCTGATCATCTGTTGATTGGTTTTCTTCTTGATCTTCGCTCACTCGTTTACTCCCAGATTCTTCACTGTGGCGGCATATATAAGGGTATCTAGGTCGATAACAAGGGCAAAAATAAATTAATCTGGAAGAGAGGGCGATTTAGGCGATAAAGCGTGCCCAAAAATCAAAAAAGACTTCAAAAAGGATCCTAAAAGGAGAACAAAAAAAGGCCATCTAGACCACAAAATCAGCTGTAACGCATAGCTGCACTAAGCACTCGAGCGGTAACATCTACAACAGGAATCACATCTTTGTAATCCATTCGAGTAGGCCCAATCACACCCAGCACGCCAGCAAGTTCACCATTGACCTTGTAGGACGAAGTGACCAAAGACATATCACCCAATGGGCGATAGCCAGACTCTTTACCAATGAATAGCTGTACACCGGAACTTTCAATACATTGATCTAAGAGGTGTAAGACTCTGCCCTTTTTCGAAATAGCCTCGAACAATGATTTCACTTTATCCGTATCCGGGGTGAAATCTAACAAGCGCCGCTCGCCACTGACCAAAAGCTCTTGGCCATCACCCTCTACCTCTTTTGCGTCGAAGGCTTTAGCGGCCATATCCAATGCGCGCTGCATCAGCTGATCCATGCGGTCTTTGTCATCTTGCATGCTTTCAACGACAGACTGACGCACCTGCATCAGTGGCTTACCACCAAACTCCCTATTCAGCAAAAGCGAGGCTTGGGCCAGCTCATTGTCGGAGAACGGTTTATCCAGATGGATCACTCGGTTTTGCACCTCGCGGTCACTGAGTACCAAAATGACTAAAATGCGCAGCTCATCTAAACGCAAAAATTCTATTTGCCTAAGGCTCACTTGATTGCGGCGCGGCGTAGTAATAAGGCAGGTCATTTGGGTGAATTGCGACAACACGTTAGACGCGGCGTTGACCAATTCAGACGAAGACATATCTGGATGCAGCTCGGCTTCGATTTCTTTCGTTCGAGCATCTTGCCAAGGCTCAACGCTCAACAGCGTATCAACAAAAAAGCGCAGACCAAGCTGTGTTGGGATTTTGCCTGCGGAAGTATGTGGCGAACTGACCAAACCCAGAGCTTCAAGGTCGCCCATAACATTGCGCACGGTGGCCGAAGAAACCTGCACTTCAGGCAGCATTGCCAAAGCCTTGGAAGCAACCGGGGTGCCGTCGGCTATATAATGTTCGACCAGCAGTTTAAACAGCTGCTGCGCGCGAATATCGACATCATTTTCCATGCGAGTTTTACCTGACTATTTTGTTCTATAGATTACTCAGAGGTTGGCCAGCAAATCACTTTGCCGCGTCCAGCTTCGCAAACGCACTTGGTGTCGATCCGCCCTTGAAAAAAAGCGCTTTCGTTGCACCCCTGCGTTTTCTCGACCCAGCTACGAAAAGCAAAATACAGGGCCTGTGAAGGCAGCTTTTCCGGCAGCGAAGTTAGTGACAATGAAAGTACCAGTGATAGCGCGATCATGCATCATTTGATGATAATCTAAACACCATTATTGCTGCATTGATCAAATCAAAATGTTGAAACAGCTGACCATTCGTAATTATGTCCTCGTCGACGCCCTAGACGTGTCCTTTAATGCTGGCTTAACCGGCATTACCGGAGAGTCTGGTGCTGGCAAATCCATCTTGCTCGGCGCTCTAAGTTTACTTTTGGGCGAACGCGCAAAAACAGACTGCGTTAGACCCGGGGCGGATAAAGCAGACATCAGTGCAGAATTTGAATTATTGCCGTCAGGTTTCCTGCAAACCAAACTGGCAGCGGATGAATTACTGGAAGACGGCGACACGCACTGCCTGGTGCGCAGAGTAATCAGCGCAGAAGGACGCTCGCGGTCCTTCATCAACAGTATCCCGGTGACATTGCAGTATTTGAAAGACATCAGCGAACACCTTGTAGATATTCAAGGTCAAAATGAACACCAACGTCTTTTGGATCGAAATGTTCAGCGCAGCTTGCTAGATGATTACGGCAAGCTGACCAGTCAGAGCAAGAAAGTCTCCCAACTGTATAAAACCTGGCAGAGCACTGTGCAGGAAATCTCCAAGCTACAAGAAATCATAACCGCCCATGAAGATCGAAAAACTCTTTTAAAGTATCAGCTAGAAGAATTTGAAAATTTGTCTATCGGCGAAAATGAATTAGCCCAGCTGGAGTTAGAGCAAAAACGATTAGCCCAAGCCCAAAGCATTCTGGAAATACTCAGCCGGGCCAATGGTAATTTAGAAGAGCTAGATGACCTGCGCCAAACCGCGCGCATGCTCAGCGAGCTAGATGATTCACATCAAGATCTTACAGTGGCCAAAGACACCCTAATTTCTGCACTGGCGCTGCTGGATGACGCCGCTCGAGATTTAAGACGCTACCAAGACCAAGTGGTGGTTGACCCCAGTGCACTAGAGGAAATAGACGAGCGCATCAGCGCGATTTTGGAAGTGGCGCGCAAGCACAAAATCCAACCAGAACGGGTGTCCAGCTTTGCTGAAGAACTACAGCAAGAATTCGACAACATGGCGTCTGATACCACGCTGCTAGATCGACTCACCACCAAAGAAAGCGCGCTTGAGGCAGAATTCCTGACCTGCGCGAAAAAATTGTCCACGGCCCGACGCAAGCAAAGTGGCGGATTCTGCAAAAACGTGAACAAATACATTCAAGCCCTGGGCATCAAAGACGGTGCCTTGAGCATTGTCTTTCACGACCAGCAAAGCGAACACGGCTTGGAACAAGTTGAATTCCATGTCACGACAAATGCTAATTTTGCCGCTGGTCCGCTAGGCAGAATTGCCTCAGGCGGCGAGCAAACACGCATCAGCTTAGCCATTCAAATTGTTGCGGCAGCCAATAGCGCGCTGCCTTGTTTGGTATTAGATGAAGCCGACGTTGGCGTGGGCGGCACAACCGCAGACACCGTAGGCAGAATTTTGCGCGACCTTGCGGACCACACCCAAGTGCTCTGCGTCACCCACGCGCCACAAGTCGCCGCACTTGGCCACAACCATATGCGCGTAAGCAAACACAAAGACCAAACCGTTATTGAGCCATTGTCCCAGGACAATCGTATTGAGGAGTTAGCAAGAATGCTGGCTGGCGCGGATGTAACGGAAAAAACCCGAGCCTATGCGACAACGCTGTTACAAGAGGCCCATCCCAAATAATGCACACCGCCTATCAAGAAAAAAATTCTTCTCGCAATCAACACTGGTCAGCGCCTACAGGGGTCGTTAATATCCGCGCCATGAAAAACCTAATGATCTCAGCTCTCAGCATTACCCTCTTAAGTGGATGCGGCTTGTCTAACCTTAAATTCCCAGATGTGAAAATTCCTCGGGTTTATAAAATACCTGTGCAGCAAGGAAATGTGATCACCCAAGAAATGGTCAACCGACTAAAGCCGGGGATGACAAGGAACCAAGTGTCCTTTGTTATGGGCGACACCGTCCTTCAAGACCCTTTCGAGCGTAACCGCTGGGTCTATCTTTATACTTTAGAAGTTCCGGATTTTTTCAATCAACAACTGAAAATGGTTTTAGATTTCGAAGATGATTTGCTCACAACCATTTCAGGCGATTTAGCGCCGATAGCGGAAGCGGCCGAGACAGCCGAGCAAAACAGAGAAACAGAAACAGATGCTCAAGCGTCTTTTTCTGACAAAGACGAGAGCAACACAGACGAGCTCAACGACGAAGAGCCGAGCGAGGAAACGAGCGGCGAATAATGCCGCTGACCAACGCAACAATCAGAGCGTTAAACCTCTGCCTTGCACCTCTGCCTTACACGTCTGACTTGCACCCCTAGCTTAACAGAGAGACCTAGCAAAGAGACTTAGCTCTGTGCCTTAGCCCTGAGTCTACGCGCGGTTTTAGCATCAGCGATTAACGGCCGATAAAACTCCACTCGGTCCCCGCCATTGAGCACCCGATCAGGGCCACATGCTTCGCCAAAAACACCCACTGCTAAATCGTCAATGGCCAAATCTTTACCCATTGGATGCAGGCGCAAAAGAGCTAGGCAAGCCGCCACATTACTGCCCTCAGCCACTTCTAATTCAATATGCCGCTGGTCATGGGGATCGGCGTAGACCATTTCAATGAGCACTATTTGTGCTCAGGCTGCTGGGCGTAGGTGTCACCTACGTCCTGAATTCTTTGCGTAAAAGCCGCCACCATGCGGTCGGCAACCGCACTGGCCATGGGGCTGAGTAACGCAGACAACATACCTTGAGCCACAAACTCCAAGGTCAGATCAATCCGACAACCTTCATCACTCAGCGCTTTGAAAACCCAGCTGCCTTCCAGCACTTCAAAAGGTCCTTCGTCCAACGTCATATCAATACGTTCATTCTCGACACAGGTGTTGGTGGTCACAAAGCTATAAGTCATACCCTTTGCACCCGCGGTAACACGGGCTCTGACTTGCGCTTCATTGTCTTGTCCATTGCTCTGGCCATCTGTCGCCAACAATTCCACATTATTGCAACCGGGTAAAAACTCTGGGTAACTTTCAACATCATTCACTACACCGAAAGCTACATTAGCCGGCACCATTAATAGAGATGATCGGGTCAGTACTGTCATAAATTGAACAGGCTTTGGAGCAATGGCCAAAGGGTAAATATGAATATAGCCAGCACACCAAGAGGCGCCAAAATACCAGCGACAATACGCCAGGCCCAAGACATAGCCGGACTAGAAATACCCAACTGGCGATTAACCATATCTTTAGGCAGTAACCACACCGCAAAGATTGTGATCAACATTCCGCCCAACGGCAGCATGATGTTTTGTGACAGGTAGTCGACAAAACCAAAGAAATTAAGCTCACCGACAACAAAAAAGTCTGACCAAATGTTGAATGAAAATACCGTACCCAAGCCCAATACCCAACACAGCACACCTAGGCTTATGGCAACCCGCTGACGTTTAGCGTTGTACTCTTCAGTGAGGTACGCCAGTGCCGGTTCGGTCAGCGAAATAGCTGAAGTAATGGCCGCAAAACTGATCAAGATAAAAAACACCGCGCCAAAGAAAGCACCAAAAGGCAACTGACCAAAAGCCAAAGGCAGCGTCACAAAGGTCAGGCCGGGGCCTTGGCTAACTTCCAAACCGTTCGCAAAAACAATTGGGAAAATAGCTAAACCAGCTGCAATGGCAACCAACGTGTCTAGCAAAGCAATGGTCACAACAGTCGTACTTAACTTGGCGTCTTCAGGCACATAGGCCCCATAAGCCATCATGGTGCCCATACCTAAACTCAGGGTGAAAAATGCTTGGCCCATGGCAATAAGCCAAGCCTCTGGACCAACCGCGTCCCACTTCAGATCAAACATAAAGGCCCAACCCTGGGCAAAACCACCAGAGTTAAAACTGTAAATGAGCAGCACAATGAGCAATATGAAGAGCGCGGGCATAAACCACTGAATGGCTTTTTCAAGACCCGCAGTAACTCCACGACCCACAATCCAAATAGTCACCACCATAAAGGCAGTTTGATAAGCAATCATCTGCAACGGATCAGCTTGTAGATCGGTAAATGCTTGAGAAACAAAATCACCGCTGGCGCCGTCAAAAGTGCCATTGGCTGTGAGCCATACATAGTTCAATGCCCAACCGGCAATAACGGCGTAGTAAGAAAGAATAAGAAAGCCAGTGACTACACCCAACCAACCCAATAGGGCCCAACGCGGACTGCGGCCAGCCTTTTTCGCCAAAATACGCATTGCATGAATTGGACTAGAACGGCCCTCTCGGCCCATCAAAACTTCTGAAATCATGATAGGAATTCCGACTAAGGCAATGCAAACCAAATAAATGAGAACAAAGGCGCCCCCACCATTTTCACCCGCAATGTATGGAAACTTCCAAATATTGCCCAGGCCCACAGCAGAGCCAGCAGCAGCCAAAACAAACAACCACCGGCTAGACCAGCGGCTCTGTGAGGAATTATTTTGTAAAGCCATAACGCGTTTTAAGTTTCCTAAAGAGGGTGCAGTTTACTACTGATGTCACAGAGTAGCCTAGAGATTGCTATGTACGGATAACAACCTGATATACTCTCCGCCAACAGCCTTCCTAACCACAACAAAGAACCAAGCCATCATGGCCAAATCAGCAAAGAAATCCAGTCCGGGCACCATCGCGCAAAATCGAAGGGCTCGGCACGACTATTTTATCGAAGATCGCTTTGAGGCGGGGCTGATGCTGCTTGGCTGGGAGGTAAAAAGTATTCGCGACGGCAAGGTTCAGTTAGCTGAAGGTTATATTAACTTACACCAAGGAGAAGCCTATTTAGCCGGCTGCAATATTACCCCGCTACTCAGCGCATCCACCCATGTCATTGCTGAACCCCAGCGTGTGCGAAAATTACTTTTGCACGCCAAAGAACTGGCGCAACTGTTTGTTGCTAACCAGCAAAAAGGCTACACCATTGTGCCACTGGCCATGTATTGGAAAGGCAATAAGGTAAAAGTTGAAATCGCCCTAGGTAAGGGTAAGAAGCAACACGACAAACGCGCCACTATGAAAGAAGGGGATTGGCAGCGCGACAAGCAGCGGTTGTTTAAAACTTCAGCCCACTAGCATTAGTACAAGTACTAGCCCCTTGCGGCATCTCTAGCTGGCTAAAAAATTGGACTCAGCTCTAAAACAGATCCCAAAACGATCTAAGAACAAATAGACCGACGCCAAGCAACCATTTCAATTGCTGCTACCGCAGCCTCAATGCCTTTATTGAACTCATCATTAGATGAGCGATCAATGGCTTGCTGCATTTCAAATACTGGCAAAATCTCAACCAATATTGGCCGACGAAAGTCGTGCATCACGGACCCGAGTCCGCGCATGCTCTCTTCACTGATCATCTCAAAGTGCAACGTATCGCCTTTGACGATAATGCCAAAACACACAATGGCGTCTATTTTGTTTTCGACTTTGTTTTCGGCTTTATTGTCAGAGAGGTCGCCTAAATTTCTGGCGTCTTCCGCCAGCAAGTCTCTGGCGGCTAAAGGTATTTCAAGACATCCGGGCAAGGTGTATTCATCGATTTTTGTATAGCCAGCGTCTTCAAGCACGGCGCGACAGGCATCTGCCATATTTTGCACATGTTGCAAATGCCACTTGGACTTCAAAATACAAATTCTGCCAGGGTGAGTGACCTTTGGCAGATTGGAGATGTCGACTTTCGCTTTCAATCTTTCACCTTTTTAGCTTTTACCCTTTTGCCTTAGCCCACGTTCTTTAGAGAAGCATGGGCAAGGGTCCAAGCGCCAGTAACGTCATCGCATTGAATACGACCCTCGCTGGCAAGCTCGCTAAAATCTGCTCTAAGTTGCCACATGCCACTTGGCGCATTACGCGCGCGCAATACATCCGCAACCGCGCCCGCCTTAATGCCGGACTGATTTTCTTTTATAAGCTCTTCAATAATTTGGAAAACTTCTTCGATTCTTCTACGCTCAGTACTCAATGCCCACTCCCAGTGCTCAATATTCGACGCGAATTAGTACCAGAAAGTACCTATTCCCGCCAGGGTTCCTGCTTCTGATAACTCAGAAGGTGCTGCTCCAATTCTTGTCTAACGCCTTCATCCTCATCCAAAGCCGCCGCTGCAATGGCCTGCTTTTGCGCCGCCAACGCGTCTTCGAATAATCCAGACTCGGCATAAGCTGCGGCTAGCGTGTCTAAGTATGCTGCGGAAGCGTCTAGGCCAACAGCTTTTAATGCATGTTGCAGAGATAACTCGCCATTGCGCAGTTCGTCAATTTTACTGGTAGCCAACAACCACGCTAGGTCATTATGACTTTGCGCGCCACCAAATTGAGTCGCCCTTGAGAACCACTGCAGCGCGCGATCATCTTCATTGATGCCCAGCAGCATATAGGCCAAAGCCGAATGCGCATATTCATCTCCAGCCTCAATGCCACGCATGTACCAAGACTCGGCCTGCTGCAAATCTACCGAGCGTCCCAAGCCAGCTTCAAACATATGCGCAATGCCCGCAAAGCTCTGAACCTGACCCAATTCAACCCCAGCCATATATAGCTCAAAGGCCTTGTCATAGTTCACCACGGTGCCAATGCCTGACAAATGGGCGTAAGCCAAGCGCGCGTAGGCAGATTCTGCCCCTGCATCCATGGCTTGTTTTAGCAAACTGAATGAGCGCTGGTTAGCGGCTACTTCACTCAACTCAAATTCGCCTTTGCTGTACATATACGCTAAAGCCACAAAAGCATTCGCTTCGCCTGCGGCGAAAGCGCGCTGGTACCACTGCTCAGCCAGTGCAGGATCTGGTGAATCGGTTACCTCTTGTCTATAGCTGCGCGCCATTTGCACCATGGCAAATGCATCACCCTTCTCTTCAGCCACCACCGACAACAAACTTCGCGCGCGCGGCAAGTCTTTAGTAATACCGCTACCTTGGAGTAAGGCAAACCCCAGATAAGCAGATGCGCCCTCATGGCCAGCGTCAGCCGAGCGCTGAAATAAACTCACACCCAATGCCGGATCAGGCTTGGTACCCAGTCCCTCGTAATGTGCACGGCCCACCATAAACAGTACAACAGGATTATTTGGGCTGAACTCTAGCGCACGATTAAAGTCTCGCAGCGCAGACACTGGCAACCCTTGGGCATAGTAACTATAGCCGCGCAGGTAAAAGGCCTTACTGCGCAGATCAGGCGCAATATACGGATCCACTAAAGCTGGCTCTAAGTAGCTACGGGCAAGACTAAAGTCGCCCTCTTCGATCAAGACCACGGCGCGATCAATATAGCCCCGGCTGTCTACGGCAACAGACTGTACTGAGGTAACAAGCCCGATTAATACGCAAAAACTCAAAAAACATTTCTTCATCTCATAAGCTTAACATTGCAGCGAAGTCTGCCAACCGACGTATAGGCGAAAAATGATGACAAATGGATCGACATAGCGTGGTAACATCCGCTTCAACGTAAGATAGAGGACCTGTTCTAAACAACAGATTACCGAATCGAACATGTTTATTTGCTGAGCAAAAGATGCACGCTCATCACCTCAAGAGAGTCGCTGTTAAGACGCAACTTTTGAGCAATGGCCGTGACATCAAAGTACTGCTACAAGAGTGCTCTGGCAGAGACACTGCAAATAAACACATGTATTCCAATAGAATTTAGGGCGACATGGTTTCGGACCGCCCAAGACAGCCAAAGCTGGATTGGGTACTCCGCGTCAAACGCGAGTTAGATGTGGATGGAATGAACCATCTAGTCAACAACCTTATTGGGGGCGACATGGTTTCGGACGCGTACCGCGTCGAAAGTTTTTCTTTCGGCAGCGACACGCCAAAAAAACCATCTAGTCAACAACCTTATTGGGGGCGACATGGTTTCGACGCGGGTATCAAAATTTGAGGTGCATGCCGAGAGGGTAGTGACTCTCGTAAAACAATCGCTGTAACTTTATAGTTGCCAACGACGAAAACTACGCACTAGCGGCCTAAAAAACCCGCTTACGTCCATGATTCGTTTCTTGCTAGGAGAAATGGACGGCAAAGCAGCAAGATCGCGCGGATACCTCGCCCGGGGTTGAACCGTTAAAACCAATCGGGATCGCAGAAAGTACCCTGACCGTCGGGTCACTGGACGCTAAATTAATAGACGGACCCTAAGCATGTAGAGCCAATAATGGCGAACCAGCGGACGCGGGTTCAACTCCCGCCGCCTCCACCACTATACGGCCCTGGGATATACGAAGTTAAATAAAAACTTTATATATTACAGGGCCTTATAATATTTTTTGTCCTGATGCGATTTAGGGCGTATTGCAATATCCAACACCCAATGTAACACTGAATGTAACATTCTGAAGAGCTCAGGAG
>Ga0206682_10001826_pt1 | contig 20280 bp, 8 predicted proteins | sample M240m12015metaG_FD_155444 | JGI IMG/M metagenome (GOLD analysis project Ga0206682, IMG submission 155444) | Ammonia-oxidizing marine archaeal communities from Monterey Bay, California, United States - M2 40m 12015 | ecosystem: Environmental > Aquatic > Marine > Intertidal zone | place: USA...
TGGTCGCGGAGGGTCTGATGAGCCTCGGTGGCGGCGACCACACCAAGGAGGACGGCACGGAGGACTCGGACGCCAACGCGAACAAGGATATGCTCACCTCCCCCGACATCTGGATCAACCAGGGACACATCCAGATGGCCAAGGGTAACTACGTCGCCGCCGCGAGAAACTACGAGCAGGCGCAGCAGCGATTCTTCTTCGGCATGGACGCCCGCGTGGCGCTCTACCAGGCGAGGAACTACTACGAGGCCAACAGCATGGAGGAATCCAAGGCTGCGCTCAAGAGGGCGCTTCACGTCGCGCCCTGGGACCACAGGGTTCGCTTCAACCTCGCGTACGTGTACCAGGAATACGCGCACCGGACCCTCAACCGCACCCTCAAGGGTGCCGAGAAGGGGAAGCAGCAGGGCGAGGGCGACGGCAGGCTCGCGCAGGTGCTCAACGCCATCGAGGACTTCAAGCTCGCGCTGCAGCTCTTCCTGCAGATACAGGCGGCGCTCCAGGCTGACAAGCAGAAGGAGGGCAAGAAGTCGCTCGCGCAGGAGATTGGCATCGACAAGAAGCGCCTCGGCATGCACATCCAGTTCTGCAACAAGGCGCTGACGGACTCGCAGCCCCACCTCGAGGCGGCCAAGGCTGAGGAGGACGCCCTCAAGGCCCGCCGCGACGCACAGGCGGCGGCGAGGAAGAAGGCGGAGGAGGCGCGCGCCGTCGCCATCGCGCAGGCGGAGGCTGCGAAGGAGCTCGAGAGCAAGGCTGCCGAGGCCGCCGCCGCCGCCGCGCAGGAGCGGTTCAAGCACAACCAGTCGAAGTGGCTCAAGTCCCAGGCGGAGGAGAAGGCCATCCTGGAGGGGATGGAGGAGGGCGAGCCCAAGCGGGGCAAGAAGGGCAAGAAGGGCTCGGGCAAGGCGACCAAGAACGAGTCTGTGTACAACGAGGACGACGACGACATCTTGGTGCCCGAACCCAGGCCCATGTCCAAGGAGGAGAAGGAGAAGCTCAAGGCAACCGGCCTCTTCGACTCCGACTCCGAGGAGGAGGCCGACGACAAGGAGACGGACGCGGACGAGCCCGACGAGGACGCAAAGGCGAAGCTCAAGGCTGCGGGACTCGCCTCGGATTCCGACGACGACGACGACGACGACGCCAAGAAGGAGGCATCCCCCGAGAAGGAGGAGGAGAAGGTTGAAGAAGGAGGAAGAAGGAGGAAGAAGGATGACGACAAGACTTCTAAGCACGCCAAGGCTAAGGATGCCATGGAGGCCATCAAGCGGAAACGCGCGGCGGCGAAGAAGGACGACTCCGACGACGAGGAGGCTCCGGCGCAGGAGGAGGAACCCGACGAGGAGGAGGGCCGCAAGTCCGCGAAGAAAAGGAGGAGGGCCGTGATCGACGACGACAGCGATGAGGATTAGGCTCTCGCTGGCGCTGCATGTTGATATTCAAAAACTATGATTCTATTCTTCGCTCTATCCCGCGTTGTCGCCCGGGTCCGTTCGGGCCGCTATTCGCCCCGCCTCTATGTCCTCGCCCGCCCTCACCCAATCGACCCAGAAGAGTATCTCCTCGTTCGGGTCCTTGCAGCACTGCAGGGCATTCACCGCGAGCTGCCAGGCCTCTCGGTACTTGGTAATCCTCCCCTGTATCCGCACAAGAGCCCCGACCCGCAGTCCTTCCGGATCCACCCCGAACGCGTCCGCACCCACGGTTCCGTCCACCCCGGCGCCTCCCACGGTTCCCGTCTCGTCGATACCCATCCATACCACGCACTCCACGCAACCCGTGCCGTCGTCGAGCGTGAACACCGTCTTGCCCGGCTTTGGGTTCACCGCCACGACGTGCCCGAGCATCTCACAACGCCGCACCGGACGTCCCCGATACAGGTGCACCGCCCCGTTGCCCTCCGGCGCGGGGACCCACACGTCATCACCGCCGACCAGCTCGCGGATCGCGAGCTTGGGGTGCGAAAAGAACAACGGGTCCAGGCCCCATTGAGAGACCGGGGGTGCTCCCGTCATGTGTGGCTCGGGTGTGCTCATATTTAGAAGGAGTTCAATAATTCTGGCGATCAGACTGAGACTGCGCGGCGCTCGACAAGGCCGCGATGAGTAAGGAGGGCGACCAGTCCTCCGGTGGATGGGGATGGGGTTCCGACTGGGGCGTCGGGAACCTGGACATCACCTCCACCCTGAACTCCATCGATCTGAACTCGGTGATGGAGAGCGCTCAATCGATCGATATATCCTCCACGGTGAACTCCCTGTCGGAGCAGGCCAGCACCATGGCGGAGCAGGCTAGCACCATGGTCAGGGAGATGGAGCAGACGGTGGAGCGAGAGTACAAGGCGATGGAAACCAACGAGGTCGGGATGGCGGCTGCGGGCGCCGCCGCGGTGGGAGCCACCGCCGCCGTCGCGGCGGCGTCGTCGTCGTCCCCAAAATCCTCGGGAGACGCGGGCCTGGGCTGGATGACGGGAGGCGCGGCCGAGGAGCCGAAGGACGACGCCGAGACCGTCGCTCCGGGATCCCCAACGTCCCTAACAGCCCCTGTGGCCGTGCCGGAAACGGGCGGGAAGGGCGAGGAAGAGAAACCAGCCACCCCGCCGGCCCCGACGCCGACCCCACGATCCCACACGAGGGACGACGCGAAGGGTAGGGTTGACGCGGAGGCGCCGGTCGCCGAGCGGAAGCTCGTCCCGGAGGAGACTCGGGTGGCGGACGAGGATGTTGTCGAGGATGATGTCGAGGAGACCGAGGAGGCCGCCCCCGAGGCTCCACCCCCGCCCGCCCCGGTCCCACCCGAGCCGGAACCGAGCGCCCCATCCCCGACCGAGTCCGACTCCCCATCCTCTCGCGTCGCCGCGCTCGAGAGTGAGCTGGCGGCCGCGCGCGAGACTCTGGACGCCCGCGAGGCGCAGCTGCTCAAAGCAGCGTCGAAGGCGACCGCCGCGGCCGAGATGGAGCTCGCGCTGAGCGAACTCCAGGATAAGCTGGGCGCTGCGGAGCGCGAGGCGGGCCAGGCGGTGAAGGAGCGGGACCAGTGGAAGCGGCAGTACGAGAAGAGCGGGGATAACGCCATGCTGCTCAAGGAGAAGGACGCGATCATCCAGGAAGTCATGGAGGAGGGCGAGAACCTTTCTAAGAAACAGATGGAGATGGAGATGCGCCTCCGCGAGCGGGCGAAGGAGATTAAGGATCTGAAGGAGAAGCAGGGTGACCTCGTGGAGCAGGCGGTTGCGGCCAAGCGGATAGAGTTCCAGGCTGACCTCAAAGCTGCGATGGCCAAGGCGGCGAAGGAACTGGACGAGCAGAAGGCGTACTACATACAGCAGCTGACCAGCGCCAAGACGGCGGCAGCCGCGGCGGAGGCGGCGACCGACACCGCGGCTCGCCAGACGCTCGGGGCACAGCTTAAGGAGGCGGAGGGGTCCATCGAGTCCCTCAAAGAGCAGGTGGACGGCCTCCAGCAGGCTCTCACGCGGGCATCGGAGAAAGCGGCGGCCAGGGAGGAGCGCCTCGCGGAGGACCTGAGGGACGCCGAGCAGAGGCTGCAAGAATCCGACGCCCGCCACGAGGAACTCGCGCAACGCCTACCGGAGAGCACCCGCCCCTTGCTCCGACAGATCGAGACCATGCGGGCGCAGGAGAGCGAGCGCGCGGAGGCGTGGTCGGGGGCGGAGCGCGCCATGCTCGCGCGCGTGGCCGCCGCCGAGGAGGCTGCCGAGGCTGCGACGGCGAGGGAACGCGCCGCGATGGAGGAGGCGGGCGACGCCAAGTCGAGGGTGCACGACGCCGAGGTCGCCGCGGACCGCGCCGGAGCGGAGGCTGAAGCCGCCAAGAAGAGGCTCCGGGAACGAGAGGGGCAACTGGCGGACGAGCGCGTCAGGGTCGAGGCGGCGATGGAATCCGCCGCGGCGCAGGAAGGGAAGCTCCGCGCGCAGGAAGACCAGGCGAGGGAACGCGAGAGCCGGCTCAAGAAGCAGCTCGCCGAGGAACGGGGCTGGCTGGAGGCGGCCAAGTCGGCGCGGGACGGCGAGAGGCTCGAGCTCGAAAACAACCTGGCCGACGTCAAGGACAAGCTCGCTGTCGTCACCAAGAAACTGGAGGAGCGCGAGGAGGAGCTCAGGGCGGCGACACGGGCGAAGATATCGAGGGTCGAAGAGCCGGCGGAGGGGGTGGATTCCGTGGTGGTCGCGTTGACTCGAGCCGCTCGAGGCGTCAACGCCGAGGGTTCGGGCGGCGCCGAGCTGGCGGTCATGCGCGCCACCGAGGAGCTCCAACGCCAGGTCAGGAGTAAGGACGTCGAGATCACGATCGTGCGGGACAGGGTGAGGCAGCTCGAGGCGTCCGAGCGGGCGCTGTCCGACGAACTCGTGCGACAGACCCAGCTCATGGACGAAGCCGGCGACCCGAGGGAACTCAGGGCGGAGCTTCGGACGCTTGAGGGGAGGCACGTCGACGCGCTGGAGATGATGGGCGAGACGAGCGAGGAGAACGAGGAGCTCAAGGATAGGGTGCAGGGTCTGCGAACGGAGGTTGACAGGCTGACGGAGCAACTCGCGGCGGCGATGGCGTAGACGGGTCCGAGGGGGCTATTTTAAAAATCTAATTAAGCTCTATGCGATCCAGGAGTGCCTGGGGGGCCTCAGCGAGGTGCACCGCCACCAGTTTATCGATGTCTTCCTCCACCAGAGCCACGAAAACTTCCCCGCGCGCCTTCCCGCCACGCCCCGAACCCCCCCGGCGCGCCCCTTCCTCCAGGATGTCGTGCAAAAATCCAACCATCGCCCCCGCCGCGAGAAACTGCTCCGCCGGCTCCCTCTTTCTGATCGCACCGTGGTCCACCGCGAACGCGTTCGGTGGAGTCGGAAACACGTTCATCCCTACGAGCTCCTCGGCCACGTCCCACACCCTCGCGCTGAACCCTGCGGCCCCGTCGTTCACCCTGAGCGCCTCGAGGTCCAGGGGAAGGTCATCCGCGCCCGCGCCGTCGGACCTGACCCGACCGCCCTCCCGCAGCCAGACGTACGGTCGGTCGTATTTGGCGTACGCGCCGATTAAGAACGTGGACGCATCCGCAGCCGCGGACTTGGCACGTGGCGGGGACGTGGGAAGCTCCTCGGCCTGGAGCTCTGTCCTGCGGGGCCGCGCGCGAGGCGACTCGGGCTCGCCCTCGTCGTCAGCCATCTTTGCCTCCCTGCGAACATCGTCGGTGATGAGGGTGATGAGCGTGGGGCACGGGCGATTTGTGTACCTCGCGGGTGGGTACTCATGTGTCCAGGTATATCAAACGCGGGCGGTGTCGGTCGAAAGTATGCATCTCGTCGCATCAGGCGGCGCGTTGGTTCGCACCCTCAGAGCCCTTGCGCAATTTAAGATGGCCTTGTATCGTCATCCACCGCCCGAGTGGAGGGTCCGGGGGTCGAGTTTGGGGTCTGGGCGACATGAATTCAGGTCAAGTGGGGTGCGTTGGAGTCGACGCACCTCTTGGATTTTGCCCTCGGGCTCTCGGGCTCGTCGTCGTCGACCGAGAAGTCGCGCGGTCTGGGCGGGGGTGCCGTCACCGATGGGCCGGGCGACAACCCGAGCGCGTCGTCCCTGTGCTGGACGGTCACGAGGAGCTCCTCCTTGCCACGCGGGCGCAAGGACATGTGCTTGAACCCGCGGAGGCATCCAAAGCGAAGCGCATCCTGCTGGAAGCTCTCCATCGACTCGGAGTCGGTCCACTGATTGCGCTCTCCAAGTGAGATTCTCGGCTTCACTTTTCCTCGTTGGCTCGCGCGGCGCGATATGTTTCAGCGGATTTTGGCGAACTCTCAGACATTGAAATAGAAATAAGCAGTCGAGCTCATCGACTCGTTCTCTTTGTCTTGCACCAAGCACAGACCAGCCAGCCAATATGTCCACCGGCAACATCTCCAAGAAGCGCAAGGTGCGTACACATGGCACCATCCGTTCATCAGAGCGTGTCGGCGATGCGCGGGGCGCGTCGCCGGGGGCGCATCCGGCGATGACCGGCGTACGGGTCGCAAACAGGGTTTTGCGGCCCGCAGCGCGGTCTCCACCGGGCGTCAGGGATTTCCAGCGCGTCGATCCGACGATTTCGCGACGGATACCTCCCACGCGATGTCGACGACGTCGAGACGTGTGTCGCGGACCCATGGCGTCGTCGTCGTGGTCGCGACAGCCGCCCCGCGCGCTCGATCGACGTCCGGCTTTTTCTAGGGTTTTCCACCACCACCCGCGCTCTGCTTCGCAACCCACGCCCCCCGACTCTCGCTGACCTGGACGTTCTCTCCCCGCCTCCATTCCAACAGTTCGTCGCGGACGGCGTCTTCTTCGCCGAGCTCAACGAGCTCCTCATCCGTGAGCTCGCCGAGGATGGCTACTCCGGCGTCGAGGTCCGCGTGACCCCCATGCGCACCGAGATCATCATCCGCGCCACCCGCACCCAGAACGTTCTCGGCGAGAAGGGCCGCCGCATTCGCGAGCTCACCTCCCTCGTCCAGAAACGTTTTGGCTTCGCCGAGGGCTCCGTCGAGCTCTACGCCGAGAAGGTTGCCAACCGCGGTCTCTGCGCCATTGCCCAGGCTGAGTCTCTCAGGTACAAGCTCCTCGGAGGCCTCGCCGTGCGCCGCGCGTGCTACGGCGTCCTCCGCTTCATCATGGAGAACGGTGCCAAGGGTGCCGAGGTTGTCGTGTCCGGCAAGCTCCGCGGCCAGCGTGGCAAGGCTATGAAGTTCAAGGATGGGTACATGATCTCGTCCGGTAACCCCGTCAGGGAGTACATCGAATCCGCGTGCCTGCACGTCCTCCTCCGCCAGGGTTGCGTCGGCGTCAAGGTTAAAATCATGCTTGACTGGGACCCCAAGGGCCGCACCGGGCCCAGCACCCCCATCCCCGATGTCGTCACCATCCACAACCCCAAGGATGACGACGAGTCTGGCGTCGCCAAGCCTTTCGTCGGCAAGGAGCTCGAGATGTAGACGGGTTTTGGGAACGACGCGGGTGCTTCGATAGAAGAACGCGGCCGACTAGCGGCCGCTTGGCTTGTAACGGAAACGTGCGTCGCGTGGGCGAACGCGAATTAAAAAATAATCCACCTGGCCCTCGTACCGTCCAACCCCCAACCAGCGCCCACGCCTCCCAGACCCTCCCTTTTTGAAGGCAGGCCCAAACAAAATGCGTGAGGAAAATCGCCCCGAGCGGAAAATACTCGTAGGAAATGCCAAAAGGAGCAACACCAGTCAGAGGGGCGCGAGGGCGACCCGGCACGGCGCGCGACCGTCGTCACTCACTGTAAATCTCCAAACCATGCCGCCCACGCTCGAGCTCCAGATCGAGCGCGCGGGCGACGGGAAGAACTACCCGCGAAAGGGCGACAACGTTTCTGTCCACTACACCATGAGGCTCAGCAGCGGGCGCGAGGTGGACAACTCGTACAAGCGCAAGACCCCGTTCCGGTTCAGGGTGGCGAGCGGGCAGGTCGTGAAGGGATGGGACCAGGCAGTGACACAGCTGAGCGTGGGAGAGAAAGCCACCACGACGTTCCCATCCAACTTGGCCTTCGGCAGGACCGGCTTGCCCGGTCTGATCCCGCCAAATCAAGACTTGAACATTACCCTCGAGCTCGTCTCCATCGAGACCGACGCGGACGTGGAGGCGATACTCACCGGGGAAGATTCAATGGAACTCGCGGAGTGAAGGTAGAGCGCGAATGGGAAGTGAGAACCCTCGTGACGGGTCAAACCAGCTTAGCTCGATTAGACAATTTAGTAGTGAGATCTCTCTGTTCTCTTCGTGTGCGTTAATTCCCTCGGGGCATTGCGGGGCGCATCTTGATGTCCTTAGCCGCCTTGACCGCCTCCGTGAGCGAATCGGACCTGGTGAGCGCCTGATCGTCCCAGTCCTGAGACGCCTGCAGCATCCCGAACAGGCTCTGGCTTCCTCCGCCGAGCTTGGACTTGGCCGCGGGCTTGGCGGCGGCTTCCTTCGCCCAGCCAAAGTTGGCGTTGTCGCCGCCGCCGAGCTCGGCGAGCACCGTGGGCGCGGGTGCGGTTCCGTTCTCCTCCATATCCTTGTCCCACATCGACTGCGAGTCCCCGCCGCCGCCGAAAACGAACGAGCGGGACGCGCCGCCGCCGAGCGAGAAGGAGCGTTGGAGGCCGTTGGAGCCGTGGTTGGACCTGCTCCCGCCGCCGCTCTTGCCGAGGAAGGACATGGAGGAGGCGCGGTCGAGTCCGGGTGCCTTGGCGTGCCTGGGCGCGGGCGCGGGCATGGAGCCGGACGGGTGCGAGGGAAGGCTGCCCGCGGACGCCTGGGTCTCCATCGCCGCCGCCGCGAGCCCGGTGCCGACGCGGCGCCTTCGGGATTTCCCGGCAGCCATCATGCTCTTGAAGTCCTGGGAGCCGAGGAAGCCGAAGTCCTTGGCGCTCATGAGCTGCGAATCCTCGTCCACGTCGACATCCTGCGAGTCCAAGCCCTGGCTCTCGCGCTGCGACTCGCGCTCCTTCTTGGCAGCCTCGCGCGCGGAGGCGGCTTTCTTGCGTCGCTCGGCTTGCTCGGCCCACTCCTGCGCTGCGCCGTCGTCGTCGTCGGAGAGCTCGACAACCTCCCAGGCTCGGTCGGGGATGTCGATCTCGAACTCATCCCCCTCGCTGTCGCCGTCCTCCTTCTGCCGCATGCGTCGCTGCCAGTAGTCGGGCCCGTCGTCGAGCTCCCCGTTTTTGTTGGGTCGGCGGAAGCCGTTCTTGAGCGCCTCGTGCATCTTCTTGAGCTCCTCATCGTCCCTCTCCTCCTCGAACCTGGCGTGTGCGGCCGCGCGCTTGGCGGCGCGTCGCTCGTCGTCGTCCTTGGACTCGTTGAAGTCGATGTAATCCACCATCTCCTCGAGCTCCTCGCGGTCCAAGAGGCCGTCGCCCCGCTTGGCGCGGACCCGGCGGATGACGCGGTCCTCGCCTTCGCCAACCTCAACCTCGACCTCCTCCTCATCGTCGGTGTGTCCGCCATCGTCAGAGAGTTCGGCCTCGTCCTCGAGGACCTCGCCGCGGGCCGCGCGATCGGCAGCCTTGGCGTCAGCCTTGAAGAACGCCTTGGCCGCCTTGAGCTGGCGGAGGCGCTCCTTGCGGGTCATCTCCACCGTCTCCTCCTCGCTAAGATCGTCCTCGGAGTCAGCCTCCTCCTCCTCCTCCTCCTCGTCTTCCTCGTCCTCGGGACCGGCAGCCTCCTTGGCAGCCTCGCGCTTGTCGCGAAGGTTCTGCGCAGCCTTCTCGCGGAGGATGGCTTCCTCGTCGTTGAAGTCAACAACTGGGGCGGCCCTGTCCTTTGGCTCTTCCCCAGCCTTGGCGGCGGTTGGCGCGTCGGCGGGGTCGCCCTGCCATTGCCCGTCACTGACGTGTATCGGGTCCGCCGTCTCGCGCTGCACCTGTTCGATGACCTCAGCCTCGGCTTCGGCAGCCGCATTCGCCTTGCTCGCCGCCGCCCTGGCCTGCACCTCCGCCAGCATCTTGTTCAGCGCATCCTGATCGTACCCGAGGTCGTCGTCGTCGTCATCGTCGACCACGTCGAGCTCCACCATCATCTCCTCCTCTTCGGGCTTCTTCTCCTTCTTCTTGGCGGGGCCGTCCTCATCGTCGCCCGCCTGCGAGTCGAGCTCAGCCTCCTCGTCGTCGTCGAGGAAGTCGCCGTCCTCGTCATCCTCCTCGCCATCAAAATCGCCGGCGTCCTCGTCGTCCGACATCGTGGGGGAGGGCGGGGGCGGCGGGAGGTTGAGCGCATCCTTGACCCTGTTAAGCTCCGCGAAGATCTTGCGGTAGGCGAAGGGATCGCGGTCGGGAACCTGGTGGTAACCGGCAAAGTGCGCGCGCTTGGCAGCCTCGCGCATGATCTCGCGCTGCGCCTCAGCCGTCTCGGACTTCTCGCGCGCCATGCGCTCCTCCTCGGTCTCGTTCTCGGGGGGAGGCTTGGCGGTTTTGGTGGCGGCCATGCGCTTGGCAGCCTCGGTTTTGAGCCTCTGCACCTCGTCCTCCAGCTCGCGCTCATCCTCGGAATCCTCCAGATCCGACTCGTCGGACTCCTCCTCTTCGCCGGAGCCGTTGGCGGCGTCTTCTTCGAGCCCGAAGCCGTCGAGGGTACCCTTCTTCTTCAGCATGACTTCCATCTGGCCCTCCTCGTCGTCGGAGCCGTACACGACGTCCTCTTCCTCGTACTCGACGTCGTCCTCTTCGCCGTTGGCATCGTCGAGCTCGAGGCCGTCGTTGTCGAGATCGGCCATCCACGCCGGTTCGTTCGCCTTCTTCTCCTCCTCCTCCTGAATCGCGCCCTTGCGCCTCAGCTTGAGCTTCTTCTTGCCCGGTAAGCCGTCCTCGTCGTCAGCCCGCTCGTCGTCGGAGGACTTGTCGGGGCTGTCCGCCTGGCTGGCATCGATTGGACCACGCGGGGAGGTATCCTCCGCATTTTCGTCCACGGCGCCTTCGGCGTCCTTCACGACGGGCCTCGAGCGCTTGTGGCGCTTGACCACCAAGATTTCCTCATCATCATCGTCATCGTGCATCGCCGCGGGCATCACCGCCGGCTCCTCCGTGGCCATGGCGCCCGTCTTCGCTGTGTTCGGGACCGTTGTGATTCAAGAGATTCAAACGTAGCCGGGGTTTCCTTTTGAACCTGAGAATTGGGATTTGAATTGTCCAATCACGCAACCGACCGAATGTCTGACTGGTTTACGTGCGATGAGCCGATTCCGGTCGGACAAGACCGACAGGATAAAAAAAAAAAGCTCGGAGCAGCCGTCTTCGCAAGCACGCTCAACACTCACGACGACGCCGCGAAGCACGCGTATCGCTGACCACGAAATGGCGCTTCCGTCTACTCTCTCGGTCCTCGTGTGCGGCGGCGGCAACGCGGCTCACGTGTTCGGCGGTCAGGTGAGAGAAAGTTCCTTGGGGATAACAACCAGGGAGAAAGTAACTTTTCCATACCCACCGCCTTCCGCCCCCGCGCGTATCGCGGCGCGCGGGGTTCGTATCTGCCCCGACCCTTCTCCCATCTTCGTGCGACCGCGCACTAACATCCGATCCACGCGAACTTTTCAGCTGGCCAGCAGGGGTGTGGAAACTACTATGCTCACGACTTTCCCAGGAGAAGCAGAGAACATATCTGCTGGAAATATGAGCGACCACCTCCAAGACAGAAGCCACCCCGGCTCACAGCATGCGCTCCGTGCCCCACACATCACCGTGAAAAATTGGCCACTGGACGCCACAGGGGCGAAGCGCGGGATATTACGCGGTTCACCGGCGCTCGCGTCGTCGTTCGAGGAAGCTTTCGCAAAGGGCACCACCCGATACGACGCGATAATACTCGCGCTGCCCGCCTTCGCGCACGACACCTACCTCGCGGGTATCGCGCCCTATCTGAAGCTTCAGGACACTCAGCACACGCCCACGGTGATCTGTGCGGCGGTCGCTCAGGGCGGATTCGACCTGGCTGCTCGGGCTGCTTTAAACGAGGCCGAGGTCACCTCGCCTGTCGTCATCGCCGGCTTTGAAACTCTTCCTTGGGCCTGCAGGCTCCTGCGCCCTGGTCGAGAAGTCGAAGTGCTCGGCGCCAAAGAGACAGTCGACGTGGCAATCGCATCGCACCCGAGTCAAATGAAAGCGTTTGAGATCCAGAGCGCCCTCGAGACGCTGCAGACGATAATCGGACATGTTCCCACCGAGAAGCTCGCCAGTGGTTTCCTCGGCGTCACCCTCATGAACATCAACGCTTTGTGGCACCCCACGCTCATGTACCACAGGTGGAAGGATTGGAACGGCGAAGAGACGTTCACGGAGGCGCCCCTGCTTTACGAGGAGTGCTCAGACGAGACCGGTGAGTCGCTGACGGCAATATCGGCTGAAGTTGCGGCAATCTGCGATGAGTTGCGAAGGGCTTACCCCGGCGTTCTGCTCGACGACCTGAGTTCTGCGCGCTCCTGTGCGGAATGGTTTGTTCGCTCCTACGGTGACGAGCCAGGTCTCGACAAGCAGTCCGTCGCAACAATGATGAGGACAAATCCTGCGTACAGAGGCCTCCGTCATCCTACGAAGCACAGAATACAATACGATGAAAGCGGTTCAGCCGTCCCGGAGGCAAACGCGCCGTTGATCCCTGACTTCTCGCACAGGTACTTGACCGAGGACGTACCGTTCGGGCTCGTTGTTCTCAGAGGCGTGGCTGAACTCACCGGCGTTCCCACGCCGACCATTGACAAAATTGTGCTCTGGGCCCAAAACGCGTCTGGCGTGAGATACCTCGTTCCCGCACAGGCTGAGCTTGACCAATCCGAGGAGAACACTTCAAACTTCATCTTGCGCGGTGAGCACGTCTTTCGCACGCGTTACCCTCAGAGGTTCGGCTGGTTTGAGCTCAACCACTTCATGGTCGACAACGGATACATCACTCCCGCCGCCGATGTCAACGCCGGTGCGAGCAGCCTGTTTAGCGCCAAAACCTCCGTCGCCGACATTACCAACTCTGCCGGCGCTGCATGATGACACACGACACGAATACAAGTACGACGTAGCGTTTGACGAGAGAAAGATGAAATGGAATTTGTTCCTTACGAATCAAAATCTTCTATCTGTGCTATACTACTAGAGGCGTCGGCTGCGTTTTCACTCATCGACTTGGCTGTGCCAAGTCGGGTTCACGCAGCTTACTCGCCACCCTACTGCTAAGTTAGTCGCTTGAATCAAGGTTCGAGTCATCGGAGCTTCCGCCGCGACCCGCGTTTGGATCGCTGGTCGTGTACGTCGGATCCGTGCTCATTTGCGCGACGGGAAAGTTGTCGTCGCTGCTGTCTGTGAATTCATCGTCATCGGGGAAGCCGTCGTCGCCGGTTGGCGCTTGCGGTAGCTGCGAGCGCGCCTGCTCGATGGACTCAGCGATCATCCGCTCGCCTTCCTCCGCCATCCGCCTCCTCAGGTTCACAAGCCACCAACGAATCAGACTCTGACCCGTGGCGCTTATTCTGGCGGGACCGTCGAACCCACCAGTCTCCGTGTCGCTCTCGCCGCTGGAGCTGCTCAGCTCGGAGCGCATCCTCGTGACCAGTTGGTCGTTGCTCGGACCGCGGCTGCGTGCGCGGACAGCTGTGATCCACTGGCGCATGACCAATGCTGACGCAGGTCTGATGCTCACCGGTCGATCCAGGTCGCCGTCACTGCTACCCGAGTCCGAGGAGGAGGTCAACCCGCCGCCCTTTGGCGCCTCACCAACCTTCTTCTTAGCGCGCTGAAGCCAGTCCCTGAGCAGCGCCGCAGACGCGGGTGACACGACGGGCATGCCCCACTGGCTGCGCAGGCCGCCGCCATCGGTATCCGTGTCGGAGGATGATAACTCTCCCACGGGCCTGTCGCCGCGAGCGGCTCGCACAGCCTTGACTGCGGCGAGCCAGCCCTTGGCGAGCGCCTGAGCCTCGGGTGACAATTTCGCGGGTGGCCACTTGGGTCCCCGTTCCATGTCGCTGTCCGAAGTTTCGGATAGTCCCAAACGTCTCGCCATCCTTCCTCCACCCGTTCGCTTGGACGCCTCGTGGAGCCACATGCGCATGACATGCGCGCTCGTGTCCGCGAGTATGACGTCACCCTCGAAGCGATCCCTCTCACCCTCGTCACTGTCGCTATCCGAGATTCCTCCAGTGCCGCGGATCTTTCCGCCCATCTTCCTGAACTTCTTCGCCGTCCTCGGAGTGAGCAACTCCGCAAACTGATCGAGCAGCCACATGCGGTTATGCTCCAAGAACTTGCGACGGAAGGAATCGGTGGTGAGGTCCGCCAGTGTGAACTCGCCTCGTTCGGATGCCTCCGTGTCGCGCTCCGTGTCCAACTTGTCCCCAAACAGCTGGAAATCTGTTGGGAGGTCGTCCTCGTTGATCATGTCGTCATCCATCTTGCTATCAATCTTCCAGAGACCCACAATGTCAGCAATGAACAGTGCGACCCTGCGTGTCACCATGCAAAGTCCCAGAATAAGAGCCACGACAAGGCCAAAGAGAATATCTTCGAACATGTTGTAGTTTACGCGAAGCATCATGGACAGCGACAGCACGAAAAGGAACGAGCCGGAACCGCCGATGCCAAGCACAAAGTAAAATTGAGAGGAGAAGCACAGCTGGTCGACTGTTCGGAGCGAGTAATCGATAGACTCGTCGTAGGTCTTTTCCAGGCCCTTCCACCTCGCCGTCCTGTGCTTGTACCGGTATCTGGCGTACTTCATGTACTCGTACACCTTCCAGCCGTGGAACAACTCCTGAATGTTGAAGATGAAGATGTCCATGATAATCTGGAATGGGATAATGACGAGACCGAAGAGCAGGTAGATGATTAAATCATTCTTCCTGAAGCCGAACAGGAACGACAGCTGCAGGTAGTCGTTGAAGTCCCAGTAGAAATAAATGAACACAGGGGTCATGTACAGACCGGCAGTGGAGGCACCGTAGGCGGTGAGGAATCCCATGAGATCCTCAACCACCGAATCCTCGCGTTGCACATTGCCCTCCAAGAGCTGCTGTTGGATCGTGCGTCGGCGCAAGCGGAGGCGCAGAGAAATCTTACGCTTCAGTAAGGGCACCATCCGGGAGATGTACGCGATGAACGCGTCGAGGTAGACAAACTCGAGCAAACCAATGATCAACTCCAGGTAATAACCAAGGGTGAAATCGGTGAAGTCATCTGCGGCGATGGTGACCAGACCTGCAGTGAGTGATAGGCCGACACTGATCGGAGTCAGTAACATCACCTCACCCAAAAATCCCTCAGCCTGCATCTCAATAATCAGATGGAAAGCCTTCATCAGGATGAAAATCAAGAAGAAGTAAACACCATAGGTGTCGGTGTAGGAGAACTCCATCAGCGCGAGGTTGGTGATGTTCACCATGATCGTAGCTAAAATGAAGTGGCTCCGCTTCCAGCTCTCTGGTTGCATGACACTCTCCTCGTTATCCTCTCGCAGAGCGTCCATCTCAGGAATGGACGGGACCAGAATCTCTGATGCAGACGAAATCATGTAGCCAGACACGGTGAGGAAGCAAAGCGCCAGTCGACCCGCCGTGGCTTTTTCGACGACTGCTGTATCAATCTCGCGGCCCATGTCATCGATAGAAATCGGGAACTGGGTGAGCAAGGTGATGTTTTCCATGATCCATCGCACACCGACTTGCGCCAGAAGGAAAGGGATCATCGCAAGGAAAATTCCGGTGGAAGGCGCCTGGGTGACGATACCTAAGTACGGCATGAATTTGAACCGAGGCGGATCCTTCAGGGTTGTAAACAGCCGGATGATCAGCCAGAATCCAACCACGATGCCTACCGACAGAAGACCGAGCGCGTGGAATAGTGCAATGTAGAAGACTTCATCGAAGGCGAACGCGTTGAGAAGTTCGAACCAACCCAGGGGAGTGGTACTGATTGTGAGGATATACGAGCCATCGTGCTTCTTCGCGTTGGTGTAATCACCAAACTCACCCTCGGCTACTACCATGCGCTTATCAGTCGGTGACGTTTGGAAATAAGAGAGCGAAAGAGATATATCGGTGGGAACAATACCACGCGTAACCTCAACGCCCTCTGCGGGTCCAAAGTTCACAGGAATAGCTAGATCAGTCGCGATAGCGGTAACGAATGCTCCAAAATTCACTTCAGGTGTTGTCTGATCATTTGCCAAGACGGAAGCCTCAAACAGACGCTCACGCTCGCTTGCTTCCTGCGTGATGTAGAAGAGAGTCTCGCCCTCGACTTCGAACCATCGAGTGCTCGCCGCAGCCTCTGCGAAGGCTTCCTCGTAGAAGCATGTGATCTCAATCTCGCAGCTGTCTGCCTTGGCCATTGCAACCTGTGGTGCCCACTGATCAATGAAGATCGTCTCGTTGACTGGCACGAGCTCACACTTGCCGTAGTTGACGAAGTCCTCAATCTCTGTGAACTCTGTCTCTGTGAGGTACCAGAAGTAGATGTGCGAATCGAAGCCACGGCAGCCAGAGAAGAATGGCAGGTAGTCAATTGCCAAAAGTGGCCTGCCCTGGGTCCAGTAATCCTCTGTGAAGATGAACTGCTGCTTCTCCAGGATATCGGGCACGTGCATGTCTCCATTTTCCTCGATGATGACATCGTCAGTCATTTCCTGATCCGCGTCTTCATCTAGGAGGATTTCCATGCCTGCCATAGCGGCGAGCTCCTGTGTTTTGATGTACTGCTTCCACTCGGATGCCAGCGTGGAGTTGTAATCCAGCGTCACCTTGGGGTACACGTACCTACAGGACGGGTCCATCTGCGCTTCCGAGCACAAGAAGTAGTCGAGCTCGATGGAGCGCTGGTAGGGCTCGCGGCCCGGGACGTTGAGCGGGACTTGCAAGTCGTCGCTGTTCTCCAGCAAAATGTGGAACGACGAAAGTTCTTTCTTGTTGCCACGCTCAGGGTACACGGTATCGATGCACATGGAATCGAGGAAACCACGCCTGGTGGCGTTTTGGTACAGACCGTGGAGCATACGCACCTCGAATCTGAAGGTAGTCTCGTCCTGGCCTCCGATGTTGATCTCGTGCAAGCCCCGCTTCCACACGTAAGTCCCCATTTTGGGGTTTGCAACGTTGTAATTGTTGTCGCCGAAGACGCCGTTTCCGCCGAACCAGTACGGGAGCTCCAAAGCCTCGGTGGACTTGGGACACTTCTCCTCGAACTCACGACCTTCAATGACACCCATAGTCTTCAGATTGACGCCATCGCCTGTGTCCCAAGGGGGACACGGTACTTTTTCGAAGTCTTCCTCGTTGCACATCATGTCGTTGACGCGATCGTCCACAAAAATTGCAACCTCGTATTGTTGACCATGACGGATGAAATCATCGATGAAACGGAAGTCTAACTTCACCTTCGCGATGTGGTTGCGAGGGACTGTAAACTTCACCATGGGCGTGCCCTCGATGTCCGTCGCGGGCATGCCTTCGTCATCCATGACAAATTCGGGTTTGAGCAGGTCGAAGTTGAGGCCCATGCACTCGCCGAAATAGCTTGTGTCGAAAGTACCAGTTCCTTCGCCATCGGTAGCATTGGTACCGTCGTCAGTGTTGAGGTTGGTGCTGTTGTCGGGTGTGACCTCTCCAGTATCCTGAAGCAGTCTGCGCCTATTCCACTCCCATGTGAAAGGGGAGGATTCTTCTCGAATCCTCGAGACGTGTTCGCCCAGCTTCTCCAGCGCGGCGGGTGAGATCTTCTGGCTGTACTTGTTGATCCTGGGAGCCCCGAATTCGTCTCCATACGCGTTTCTGTCATTTGCACCTGCGGGCGACGGCGCGGGCGCGATCTCGAGGAGAGATCTCCTGCGATCGGCCTGCGATTCGTTGTACGCGAGCAGGAGCATGGCGTAAGCCTCGTCGATGAGGGTCGTCTTGAGCGGCTGAATGCGCCAGAACGTGATCCTGTCTGCGATGCAGTCGTCGATGTCGTCGGCGTTGGGATCCGATCGCGTACCCTCGGGGCACCTGGGCAAGATGACGCCGGTACCCTCGGGGCAGAAGTGGCAAGCCGAACAAGGGAACTGGTAACGGCCGGACGCGGCAGTACCCTCCGGACAGAAGTATCCAGCGGGGCACTTGTTCACAAACTGCGTCTCCGGGGATGTGCCGTAGCCGCAGAAGTATCCATCCGGGCACTTCACCGCCGCGACAGTGGTCCTCGCGTCGCACACGTAGCCCTCTGGGCACAAGTTGGCGCGACCCAGAGGCTGAAGCTCCACGGACACGCACGTGTCCAGTTCAGCTTCGCAAGGCCCGATGAACTCGTTGACCACCTGCGCAATGTTGTCGCCAAACGGTTTGTTGTTCTCGGTACCCTCCGCGGAACACACGAGACCGGGGTTGCACGGTATGCACAAAGCCTCGTCGGTGAGACCGCGGAACGGGTTCCACGTACCCATGGGACAATTCTTGCAGGTGATGGAGTCACGGAGTGAACGTACAGCACCGGATCGGCAGATGGTTGGCTTGAAGGTACCATCCTGCGCGCACTCATAACCGGCGGGACACGAGAGGCAAACCTCGAAACCTTCGTAGTGGGTGTACGAACCGGGCAAGCACTGCGCCGCCTGCGCGTTGCCCTCGCCGGGTGCGAAGTAACCACGGGGCGCAGGTATGGGGATATACGTACCCTTTGGGCAGTAGTTACCCGGCGGACATCGAAGCATAGGGTTGGCAACGTCCCCTTCTTCGGCGAATGTCTTGTCCGAGGTTGCCCACTCGCAGAAGGAACCTTCCTTGCACGGCTGCGGCTGCGTGAATACTCCCTCCAACGTCAGGTTGCTCATCACACCCTCCATGCAGTACGTCGCGGGTAAACACGGCAGCGGTCGGAACGACGTCACATCCAGTGAAACCGGCGAAGACCGAAGCAGCTGGTCGATGTCCAGCGCGCTGAGCGGATCGGGCGTGAGAGTGTTCTGCAAACAGAAGTGTCCGGCGGGGCATCGCTTGGACGGAATCGGTAAACCGACCTCGTCGCACACGAAACCCGGGGGACACAGCTCTGGAAGCTCTCTCGCGAAACCTGGACAGATCGTACCGAGAGGACACTTCTTGCACGTGGACTGACCGTACTCCTGCTGGTAGAGACCGGGGACGCACGGCTTTGGCTCGGTGTTGGCCACGCCGGGGCAGTAGGTCCGGCTCGGGCACGGGATGAGCTGGCCGGGTGGGCAGTAGTGCCCAGAGGGGCAAGGGCCCGAACCCTGAGGCGATACTGAGCCGGGCTCGCACATGAAACCCGCGAAACAGGTCTGCGGGGTCGTGAAGTTGTTCGCGATCGTCCTGTTCGTGGTGACTCCGGGGCCACAGTACATGCCGAAAGGACACGGTAGAGGCCGCTCCGGGGTGCCAAAATCTGTAAAATTTGCCGTGCGCGTGCCCGACAAGCAGAAGTGACCGGGTGGGCACACCTTGCCGGCGGCCGCGAGACCGGTGACATCGCACACAGCACCGCGTGGGCACGGACTGGGCGTCGAAGTGCCAATGTCCGGCGAGATGAAGCCAATTGGGGAGGGCAGGCACGACATCTGCGTAGTTCTGGGCTGGAATGTGCCAGCGGGACAGAGCGTGAAGTTTGTCGCCGCACCACTCCCACCGGTGCAGAACGCGCCTCTGGGGCACGGCATGGGCTCGCCATCGGGGCAATAGTAGCCCGCAGGACACGGCGCAAAGTGGAACAACGTGCGCTGGGAGGTCCAGTCTCGGCCGTTGTTGGAAACTTCCAAGAAGACTGTGCCTGAGCTGGTGGGTTGCTCCGGCGCGATGCACAAGACGGCGAAGGGCGTGATGTACAACGACTGCACAACCTCCTTGCCGAACCTGCATGCCAAAGAAGTGGAGTTGACGAACCCGAATCCGGTGATGAACACGGGGGTCCTGCCACCCGTGACGCCAGATCTGGGAGTAACTGCTGAGACACGGAGGTTGGCCTGGAATGAGAGCATGGCACTCGAGCCAAACAGGCCGCCGCCGGGTGTGTAATCACGGCCGTTGCCGGTTGCACCCAGGGGTACCGTCGAGCCAGCATCGCGGGCAGGAGATGAACATTCGATCTGTTCAGCCGTGATGAAGCGAGCGGCGACGGGGAAGGTCGTACCGAACCTGCACGCAAGTAAGGGGCCGTCCTCGAAACCGATACCGTTGAGTGCGATGGCGGTTCCGCCAGACTCGGGGCCAGCCATCGGGTTCGACCCGGTGACTCGGACGGGTTGCGCAAAGTAGTGCATGACACCCGCAGATCCAGTGAGGGCACTGTATGTCTTCCCACCGTCGGATAATGACGCAGATAGCTCAGCGAAGCCCTCAGGATGTTCCGGAGCCTCACAAATCATCAACATTGACGAAATGACCTTTGCGGGCGCGCCCTCACGAGGCTCCCTTCCAAACCTACACAGGGGAGCAGCGGACTGGTCACCTGGGCGCATGTGCCTGCCCACGACGAACACGAGTCCGCTGCCCTCGCTCGGGCTCTCACTAGGGAAACCCAGTACAAGTGATGCGGGCACGTCGAACGAGAAAGTGAACCAATCGCGGCTCATCTCCTCACCCTGCATGCCAATGCCGAGTGTCGCAAATCCAGGCTGGCCGGGAGGAACCACACAAGACAGGGCTGACCATCCCATGCATCTACCAGTCGCGCACATCTCCGGGGGTATACGGTACGAGTCTCTGGTTGATCCAGATACCTCGTGCGCTTCCACCTGCTGATCATCGAAGCGGCACTGCCAG
>Ga0206682_10001829_pt1 | contig 20273 bp, 41 predicted proteins | sample M240m12015metaG_FD_155444 | JGI IMG/M metagenome (GOLD analysis project Ga0206682, IMG submission 155444) | Ammonia-oxidizing marine archaeal communities from Monterey Bay, California, United States - M2 40m 12015 | ecosystem: Environmental > Aquatic > Marine > Intertidal zone | place: USA...
ATTATATCACCACTCAGAACGCTGAAACCCAAGCATGGGTTGATGCTGCTGAGGGACGTTGGGCAGGAATGATACCTACCGACCCTGCTTTCTTTGAAGAGAATGGTTGGACTACTCTCGTTAAATACAAGCGTGCTATGTTGGAAGAAGACGCTTACTATACACTTGCAGAAGCATATAGTAAGAGTTATGCTAGAGCTCACAACTTCAGTAGTATGACTGATGCAGAGTTAAATGATCTTTGTGAAAGTGCTTGTAAAACCATTGAGTCGAATATGAAAGAAGAGGCTGAGTGGGAGCAAAAATGTGTCGATACATTCAAGTCTATTCTTACTAACGCTATCAACTATGGGGCTCGTGATGAAGAGACTGCTCTACGTTGGTTAGTAGAGGGCGAAGACTTTTGCCACAGTCAAGACGTTGAGTCTTTTGTTTATGGATACGGTATCCTGTTCACAGACTATGGTAAAGAAATTGTCAAAAAAATAATGAACATTGTAACCTACAAGGAGTTTGTATAATGGTAGATGTAATTCGTGATATCAATATCCTAGAGTCTTTATTGATTGCTATGGATGAGGGTGCGTCTGATGAGAAGCGAATGGCGCTTCAGTCAGTTGAAAATTTGATTGCAGAGAAGAAAGAAATTATCTCTGCGTTTGAAAAGGAGTTTGCAGATGATACGCAACAAGAAGCCTAATGACAAAATTGTAATTGATTTGACAGGCCCACAAGGAAATGCATTTTTTCTTTTGGGTACTGCAAAGAGGTTTGCAGAAGAGTTGGGTGAAGATGTAAACGCTATCATTACAGAGATGAAGTCTAGCGACTACGAAAACCTTATTTCTGTGTTTGATAAATACTTTGGACACTTTGTAATTTTGGAGAGATAACATGGGTGCAATTGAACATTCTATTTTGGCGACAGGACTTCTTGCCGCCGCATATTACTTTGGCATTTGGAAAGGTAAGCGTGATGTTATAGATGATGTCGTAACATCAACCCTTGAAACTCTAGAGAAGGGTAACTATGTAAAAGTATTCTATAACGAAAAAACAAAAGAAAAAGAACTAATACCTCTTGACAAACCTTTGTGACTGTGGTATTGTAGTTTGGTAAGTGAGAAATAAATTATGTATAAAACTTTAGAAGAGGCAGTAGCGGCTGCCCAAGAATTAAGTGAGACACTAGAAAGCTATGTCAAAATTACTCTTTGTCCAGAAGGAAAAGGGTATGAATTGTTTGGTACTGGTGAACTTGTAAAAACCGTGAAAGGGTAAATAAAAAATGAAACGAACTTTAATTATCACAACTGCGTTAGCAACAGCGTTGTTCACAACATCTGCTTATGGACAAGATGCGTCTGTTGAGGATAAATACAAAGTTGTGGAAAAACGATATCCACACACAGAACATGTATGTACTACAGTTGATGTTCCTATCTATGGTAACGTAGGTGGTGGAGCTTCTGGTGCAGATGTTCTGGGTGGAATGATTCTCGGCGGGATACTTGGTAAAGGTATCAGTGGAGATGATAAAGGTGCTGCCGCTGGTGCAGTACTAGGTGGAGTTTTCTCTGCCGATAAAAAGAAAAAAGGTAATCAACAAATTGTTGGTTATAAACAGGAACAGCGTTGTCAGCAACACACTACATATACTACTGAGAGAAAAGAAGTTTACTCTCATAGTGTTGTAACTTTCTGGCATGAAGGAAACGAGTACAGGGTTAAGTTTAATCGTTATTAATGATTAATTCTGCCCGTAGCTCAACTGGACAGAGCAACAGCCTTCTAAGCTGTAGGTTATAGGTTCGAGTCCTATCGGGCAGGCCAATTTGAGGAAAATATGAGGTACAACAAATATAATAAAAGAAAAAACTTTAAGCAAGAACAGCAACCACAAGGTTTAACTGTGATTGTTCGTGATAACGATGTGAATAAAGCATTGAGAGTTCTGAAGAAGAAATTGTTGAATGATGGATTCTTCCAAGAACTTAGGGAAAGAACATTCTATGAGTCCAGAGGTACTAAACGTAGAAAGGCAAAGTTGGCTGCTACGAGAAGGTACAAGAGGAAGATGGAAAAACGTAAAGAAGAACTTGGATTTTAAGTAAGGATTTAGAAATGGCAAGGCGTGCTACGAAAACAGAAAACGATTCAACTCTACCGAAACCACGCAAGAAGCGTAAACCAATGACTGCCGAGCAGAAAAAGGCAGCAGGCGAAAGACTTGCAAAGGCTAGAGAGAAACGTCTTGCAGAAAATCCACCAGAGTATAAATCAGTTCATCCTAGTGTTCTAGCTCGAGGTGACGATGATGCTTGGGCGCATAAGAAAGTTAAAGAGTGGATTAAAACTCAAAAGAGTTTGATGTCTGCTGAGCGCTCAAACATACGAGCAAAGGTTAAGGGTGCAATTGCACGATACGAATCCCATCGTGGATATATCAGAAACTTAGAAACTTATCTAAGAACTGGTGAATACCATGATATGTTTTGGGGTGAGTATCAAGAGCATCGTTGTAAGTCAATCTGTCTTGTAATGGCGTATCACCCAGACGGCACACCAAAGAGAAGTGTTGGCACATGGTATCCAGATATTAGGTGCGAGTGGACGAAAGAGATGGAAAATGAATAATGACAACATAATCAATTTCCCCTTGAAGTTTAATAAGACTGTTAAGGTTGATAATACTGGTGCTAGGGTTCGTGAACATATGTTGTTTACAGAGAACCTTACAGAATCCCTTGTTGTGAACATGATACATAACATGTCTGAAAATGGTATTGATGTTGACAGGCAAGCGTTCCTTAGAGATACATCATTCTTAATTGAATTGATTAAGAGTATGGTGTATAGAGATGGTGGACTTGACCATCCACTACAGGATTTTACAGCGATGTTTACTCAGTACATAGAAGAAGAGGACGGTAGCAGCACATTAGATATTGACCTTGATTTGATTAAGGAAGTTTCCCTAGAAGTTGGTGGTGATGATGAACCAGAACCACCAAAAGTAAGTTAGCGCCTGTTTAGCTCAGCTGGTAGAGCAACTGATTTGTAATCAGTAGGTCGGGAGTTCGATCCTCTCAACAGGCACCAGATTATTTTAACGGAGTATAGCACAGTCTGGTAGTGCGCTGCGTTTGGGACGCAGAGGTCTAAGGTTCGAATCCTTATACTCCGACCAAAAATCTATTGACAATGTGTTTTATATCTGGTATGATAGTACATAAATAAAAGTGAGAATACTATGATTTTAGTGGACATGAACCAAGTAACTATCAGTAATCTGATGGTACAAATAAACTCTACCAAGAGCAAGACGGTAGATGAGGATTTGGTTCGTCATATGGTTTTGAATTCTTTACGGATGTACCGTTCAAAGTTTTCTGAAGCATTTGGTGAACTTATTCTTTGTTATGATAGCAAGAAGTATTGGAGAAGAGAGTACTTCCCCAACTACAAATCAAACAGAAAAAAAGATAGAGCGAAGTCTGACTTAGATTGGAATACAATTTTTGATACACTCAACTCTATTCGTGATGAGATTCGTGAGACTTTCCCCTACAAGGTATTAGAGGTGGAAGGTGCAGAGGCAGATGACTGTATCGCCGTAGTGTGCAAGCACATATCTGAAACACCAAACGAGTTTGAACATATCTTAATTTTGTCGGGAGATAAAGATTTCATACAGTTGCAAAAACACAACTTTGTAAAACAATATAGTCCTGTATTGAAAAAGTTTATCAACGGTATTGATCCGACTATATATATTAAGGAACATGTGTTAAAGGGCGATAGAAGTGATGGTATTCCAAACTTCTTATCACCAGACAATACATTCGTAGATGAGTTGCGACAGAAACCTATGTCGAAGAAAAAGATTGCTGGTTGGATTGAGTCCAATCCAGATGATGTTTTTACAGAAGAGATGATGCGTAACTATCAACGAAACAAAACGCTAATTGATTTGGAGTGTATTCCAGAAGACTTGACAAGTAAAATCCTAGATGAATATAGGAAACCACCTCAAGGCGACAGGAGTAAACTTCTAAATTACTTTATTAAAAAGAGATTGAGAAATCTTATGAACGACATTGGAGAATTTTGATTATGGCAATATCAACATACACACCGTTACTTTCTGAAGTATTGAAGAAAGTACACAACGCTAAGACTAAGAGTAAGAAGATTGAAATATTAAAGGAACACGATTGTGATGCTTTAAGAATGATTATGAAGTCTTCTTTCGACCCAAACATTGAGTGGGTCATCCCAAACGGAGAAGTTCCCTTTACTGCAAACGAAGCAGAAGAAGGTACGGAACATACTGTATTGCGTAAGGAAGCAAAAAAATTGTTTAACTTTATTAAAGGTGGAAACAATGCAATTGCTGGATTCAAACGTGAGAATATGTTCATTCAAATGTTGGAGGGATTGCATATATCTGAAGCAGAAATAGTTATCGCTGCTAAAGACAAATCCCTTCATAAAGTTTACAAAGGACTCTCTGACAATGTTGTCAAGGAAGCTTTTAATTGGAATGATAACTACATGAAACAGGAGTAAACAACATGAGTTTCAAACTATCTAACAGGTCGAAAGGCAAACTAGAAGGAGTGCATCCAGACATGGTTGCAGTCGTTGAGCGTGCCATTGGGTTGACGAAGGTCGATTTCGGCGTAACATATGGTGTCCGTGAGCTTGAGGAACAAAAACGCCTCGTAGCATCAGGACGCTCACAGACTATGAAGTCTAAACACCTTGTCCAAGAAGACACTGGTTATTCACATGCAGTTGATGTTGTCGCTTATGACGGTTCAGATGTTGTGTGGGAAATCAATGTGTATGACGATATCTGCGATGCTTTCAAACAAGCTGCAGAAGAGTTAGGTGTAGCAGTCAAGTGGGGAGCTGCATGGAGTGAGGGCGATATTCGTTCTTATGACGGTACAGCAGAAGACGCTATGAATGCATACATCGACCTACGGCGCTCACAAGGCAGACGCCCATTCATTGATGGGCCTCATTTTGAGTTGATCGTATAGCGGATGCGGTGGCGCTCTATTTCTCCTCTCTCTTCTTACACCACAGAAATGAGCGCCACCGCCAGAGGCAGAATTAATATGACAGACATAACACCAATTCTTCCAGTGCAAGTAGTGAGTAACTACACACGAAGTCACCATACAGGAGAAAATACGACTACATCCGTAGTCAAATATACTCAGGTAGGGGATGGCCCAATCAGGGTAACGGAGACAACCTACACTACATATAATGCTAGAGGCGAATCAGTAGAGTCTTCAAAACAGACAGGACAAGTACTAGATGTGACTGTCTGATAAAAAAATAATTAAAAATAATTTCTAAGTCCCTGTTTTTACAGGGATTTTTTTTACAAAAAAGACTTGACTTTGTTCTCAAAACATGTATAATATAGGTATAAGTTGATGAAAAGAGGTATGTATGAACTTTATTGATGTAAGAGGCGGCACTAAGTTCCAGAAGGAAGTCGCTTTCAAAGTAGTCTCTCAAATGATTTCAGAACTGATGCCCCGAATGAGGACGCTAGAAATATCAGTTCGTATCCGTAAGTTCTCTGATGACGCAATCGGTTACTGTATGATGGAAGATACCAATCGACAGTTTGAGATTGAGGTTAGTAAAGACTTGTCTCTGAAGGACTTTGTTACTGCCCTGTGCCATGAGATGGTACACGCTAAGCAGTATGCACGAAATGAAATGTCTGATGATGTGAAGAACAGACGTTGGAAGAAAACCACTGTTCCAAATTCAGTTGGTTATTGGGACTTGCCTTGGGAGAAAGAGGCATACCGAATGGAAGACAAATTGACACAGATTGTTTGGGAAAAAAATATTCTATAAACCCCTTGACAATCTATTGACAATTTGATATTATAGCTATGTTGACAATGAAATGGAGTACTAAATTATGACACAAGTAGCAGTTATTCACGCAGCGTTTGAGGATACACCACATACAGTTGCATTTGTAGATGTTCCTGATTTACCATCAGATACAGAAAAACTTGAGTATGCTTATCGTTGGACTAACAACGTAATGGGTTCTTGGAGTATCAAAGAAGAATACTTTGAGGGTGGTGAAAAGAATGGTGACTATAATCCAAACGTCACTGTTATGGCTCCGCTTAAAGAAGTGGATGGACAAACATATGGTTTACGTTCTACAAGTATGAACGACCAGATGTTATTGGGTACTAGGAAGTACAAAGTTGCAATGATGGGTTTTGAGGAGATTGTATAATGGGTAAAGTAAATGCATATCTGATGGATGTACAGGAATTTGTTTTTGATTTCTATACAGACTCAGGCGAGTTAACGAGTGAAATCAGTACTACTGATGATATTATCAAAGCAGTGAAAGAAGAGTTTGGTAGTGGAATGGCAGTAGATGCTGCAAGGGAACAAATCAGCCAGATTGAACATGGTTGGTGGTAAGGATAATTTATGATTAAAGAATTAATGCTGGCATCTTTGGTGTCATTTCATGGACATCCCATATCAACAGAAGACTTAACACAAGGACAGATAGATGAACTGGTGAGAGTGGAGACACAGTGTCTTGCTATGAATGTCTATCACGAGGCAAGGAATCAAGGAACAGCAGGACAAATTGCTGTCGCACAAGTTACTGTCAATAGAATGATAGATAGTAGATTTCCAAATACAATTTGTGGAGTAGTCTATCAAGGCCCACATAAACCAAGTTGGAAAGGTACTGGTGAGATGATACCAGTTCGACATAAGTGCCAGTTTAGTTGGTACTGTGATGGTAAGTCTGATGATATCTATGATAACGAAACTTTTAGTAGGATTTATGACTTGACAAGTCTAATGGTTGATGATACAATAAGATTTGTAGATATCACTGATGGTGCTACACACTATCATGCTGACTACGTTATGCCTTCTTGGGCCTCAACAAAGACTAAAACAGTTGAGATCGAAGATCATATTTTTTATAGATGGGAGAAGTAATGAATGTATTTTACCTAAGCGCTTACGAGGACATGTGTGCCCAGATGCACTGTGACTCTCATTGTAGTAAGATGATTATTGAGTACGCTCAACTTATGTCTACTGCACATCGCACAATGGACGGTGAATTGTATTATGGACGTACCAAGAGCGGTGCAAAAATCAAGCGTTGGAAGATGGACGATGATGTTATGGAAACAACTCTATACAAAGCATCACATGTAAATCATCCTAGTGGTATTTGGGTACGACAATCTGCAAAGAACTACAGGTGGTTGTATCGTATGTGGACAGAACTCAATACAGAGTTTATGTGGCGCTATGGTAAAGATGCACCACATGAGAGTTATCGTAAACTAAATGATATCTTGTTCAATACTCCAAAGAATATGAAGGAAGGTGTATGGACAGAACCAACACCAGCGATGCCTGATGATGTAAAGAGCAATGATTCATTGGTTGCATATCGTGATTACTATGTGAAGTACAAACAACACTTGGCTTCATGGAAACGTAGAGGCGCTCCAGATTGGTATGAGTTTCAAAATGCAGCGTGAGGGGTATTACGATTATATGCTTCGTAGAAGCAAGGAAGAGGATGAAAAAATGAAAGAACCAGTATTTGAAAAGGGCTATCCTTCTTTTGAGGCGGTGAATTCAAAAACTATAACTGAAACACAGTTGTTTGAAGACCAGATAAGAGAATTGAATTCCAGTTATTATTCCTGTATAAATAGAATAAAGGAGTTGGTTGAAGAAAACCTTCGCCTGAAAAATGAAATTGAAGAATTGAAAAATAATGCCAACGTATAGTGTGAGAGATAATGATACTGGTGAGATGGAAGAAGTCTTTATGACATACTCCGCTCTCCAAGAATATCTAAAAGCAAATCCAAACAAGGAAAGTGTTATAACTTCTGCCCCAATGATTATTGGTGGTACAGGGATGAGTGGGATAAAGGTCGACAACGGATTCAATGAAGTGCTGCAGAAGGTGGGAGAGTCTCATCCTAACAGTAACCTTGGACAGAGGTATGCCAAGAGATCAGCTAAAGATATTAAGACGCAAGCGGTGGTGGATAAACATCGTAAACGACAAGGGAAGAAATAATGGGTAAAGCAAAAGAAATTAGACTAGACAGTCTGGTAAAAGTTAAACCGATTACTGACAATCAAACAAAGGCCTTTGAAGCATATCAAGCTGGGAAGAACCTTTTTATGTATGGTGCTGCTGGTACAGGTAAGACATTCGTATCACTATATCTTGCAATGCAAGAAGTGTTGAAGAATGATACACCATACGATACTGTATACATTGTCCGTAGTGCAGTGCCAACTCGTGAGATTGGATTTCTGCCCGGCGATGAAGAAGATAAGACAGCACTGTTCCAAGTGCCTTATCAAAATATGGTTAAGTTTATGTTCGAACAACCAAACGAACAAGCGTTTGATAATCTGTATGAGAGATTGAAGTCACAAGGAAGTCTATTCTTTTTGACTACATCTTTCTTGAGAGGTATCACGCTTGACAATGCAATCATCATTGTGGATGAATGTCAGAACTTGAACTTCCATGAACTAGATACAATTGTAACTCGTGTAGGACAAGATTCCAAGATTATGTTCTGTGGAGACTTCTTTCAGACTGACTTGATTAAGTCCTCTGATAAGAGTGGACTGGCACAGTTTATGAAAATCTTAGAGTCTATGGAGGCATTTGAGAACATTGAATTTACCATTGGCGATATTGTTCGTAGTGGATTTGTAAAAGAATATCTGATCAATAAGATTAGATTAGGAGTTGAATAATGGCAAGAAGTGCTGTAGGCGGAAGCCGACATGAAGGTACATCTAAAGGTACATCAATGGGTAGAAACCCGATTACCTCTACGATGAATAAAAGTAAAAGACGGAGTTATAAAAAATATCGTGGGCAAGGGAAGTAGAAGAAGAATTCAGCAAATCGCTGACGAACAAATGAAAGAGAATTGGGATTCTGTATTCAGTCCCAAACCTAATCCACTAGTAGTGGATGCACTAAACAACCTCGCAGAAAGTGTGGATAATGAAAGAAGTGTCTCTAAAGGATTTAAGAAGAATTCTAACCAAAAATGAGTTAGAGTATTATATTAGTGAAACAAATGGTAGTGTTGTGAAAATAAACTTCATGGTAAAAGATGAAGAAACTTCTTGACATAATGCATTGTTTTTGTTATAATTATATCATTGTAAAATAATTGAGGTGAAATATGTTCAACCATAAATCAGTAGATATCCCAGAGGTATCAACAAAAAATATAAATCGGAAGCGTTTCTATGATACGCCCACTGGTTTGTATCCATCTATCACAACAGTGTTGGGTGTTCGAAAAGAAAAGAAGAAAGGACTCGCAGAGTGGCGTAAACGTGTAGGTAACGATGTTGCTAATCACATTATGCGTACTGCTGCATCTCGTGGAACTGCCGTACACCATATGTGTGAGGACTTCCTAAACAACAAAGAAGTTGCCAAGGATGAACAAAAATTCTTACCTTGGTGTTTGTTCTCACAACTAAAACCAACTCTAGAGAAAAGTATAGATAACATCTATGCACAAGAGTGTGGGTTGTGGAGTGAGAAGTATAGACTTGCTGGTCGTGTAGACTGCATTGCAGAATGGAATGGTGTTCCTTCTATTATTGACTTTAAGACTTCTCGTTCAGAACGTAAGGACGATTATAACTTTGAATACTATATGCAAGCATCTGCATACGCAGAGATGTTTGAAGAAAGAACAGGGATTGAAATCAATCAGATTGTTATCCTTGTTGTAACAGAAGATGGACTTGTACAAGAATTCGTAAAAGATAAGAAGGACTATCTTCAAGACTTGGTTGACACCATCGACCTGTTTACAGAAGAATGGATAAAAGAAAATGAAACGGACTCTTCAGATAGCATTAGTGATGGGAGCGTTGCTGCTACCGCTTGATGCAATAGCACAACCATACTGGGCACAAAAACCTGTACAGTGTGGTACACATGAAGAAATTATTAATATCACGAAAAGATTTGGTGAGATTCCATTTCTTGTTTTGAATGAAGGATTGAGTATGAACAACACTGGTGAGTATGTTAGGACTAGACTTGTTGTTGCTCATAACCAAGAAACTGGTTCATGGACACTGATTGAATTCCCTATGGGACAATCAATTGCATGTATCTTGTCAAGTGGAAATTCTATACAAAAACTTCTTGACATTGGAAGTTCAACGTGATATAAATATATATGTAGTCGTTGATACAAATCAACACTTGGACAGGACGAGGGTGCGAATCCCTCCGCCTCCACCAAAAGTACATTGCGCCTTACTGCAATAAGGTGTCTTTGCAGAGATACAGACCTCACGAGGGTCGAAGACAATGTATTTTTGATGGGGGCGAATTAGGAATCGACTGACAAGATGAGAGGCGAGTAGATTACCGTGGTGACTTACGATATTCGGTCAACAAAACTAAACGCAAACGATAACTTTGCACCATCTGATTTCGCCTTAGCGGCGTAAACGCAGGGAGTTGTCCACTTACTTAGCAACAGAAAAGTGGAATTAAGCGGGTGTCGTATAATGGCATTACTTGAGGTTTCCAACCTTATGACGGCAGTTCGATTCTGTCCACCCGCTCCAGTTTTTATGAAGGGTAGCGCCTTAATACGCTCGTGTCTCTTTACTGTTAGAGAGACTTGCACCCCGAAGTAGATACACGGGCTCTGCTACATTTATCGGTGAGGGGCTATCAACGCCTCTCACCACTTTATTAACCTGTAAACAGGAGTTTGTGATGAACCTAGAAGAACTAGTTGTGATGACACCAAAAAAGTTTGCTCTTCAAATTGAAAAAATAGTTAGTCAAGATGATGGCGTAACCTACATGGACGCAATACTAGACTATTGCGAAAAGAATCAGATGGAGCCTGATGCGATAAAACCTCTTATCTCAAAACCACTCAAAGAAAAAATAGAAGCAGATGCAAGGAAGTTGAACTTCTTGCCCAGAGTAGCAACCCTACCAGTATAAGGAGAAATCCATTGGAAGCGTGGGAATCCTACCAAATGTATCTTGGTCTTAAATTACACTTTACTAGTGATTATGACTATACAAGATACGGTGGCAAGACTTCTGCCTCAAAGGCATCTTTTCTAAAACGCAGAGATAGATATTTCTTTGCAAGAGTAGCAAGAAAGTATGGAGATAAAACACAAGAGTACTATATTGCAAACTTTGTGAAGTCGCCGAAGGGATGGTTGGGTGACTTTAGTGAAGAGAATTATTTGGAATGGTCTAAAAACAAACAGGCACTTACATATAATTTTCTACAGGACATGAGTTTTTTATTTGCACAAGTTGAAGATTTTAATGAAATTTTCTCTTTACAAAACGGAAAACATCCTGTATTATTAAAGAACATACTCGCAAAGAGAGTGAGTATTGAAACGGCAGTAATCTTACAAGGATTACTTAATTTTGTAAAACGGTTTGATGAAGGATTGAAAGATGACTTAATATGGCCTGATACTAGACGTTTAATCGTCAAATACGCCGCATTTCTGCCGTACGATAAGCAGAAGTGTAAAACGAAACTACTCCAACTGGTAAAGGAGACATTCTAATGGAAATCGAAGTACAACTTCCAAATCCAGCTCGCTCAAACGAGATGAATGAACTTATTAGGGAACGAGATTTCTATCGTGCTAAACTCGCAAATGCGAACACACGAATTAAGTCTTTAGAGGGAGATTTGTCAGAGTTACAACGCCGTGACAATATTCTCTCAAAGAGACTTGCAGAGATTGCTAATAAGCCTACGAATGGTTATCGCCCTCGATATCGCAAGGCGGGTTAACCGAATATCCTGAGTATGATATAAAACTACTCAATTTTGAAAAGGGATTGTTATGAGATATAAACAATTGTCACAGAATAAATGGTTGGTTGAAGTCCAACAAGATGGTAAAACAAAAGAGTTGTTTTTTGAATTTCCAACAGGTTCACTAGATTCAGTGGGTTGGGATACAGGCGATACTCTGTTATGGGAAGAATTGCCACATGGCGGTTACAGTTTGACAAAAAAGGAAGATGATGGTGACAAACTATAAGGAAGTACCACAGATGATAACATCAGCAAGACTGATTAGTTATAGTCAACCACCAAAGGATGAAGATAAAATCATCGGCATAGATGATGTGCAAGACTTGATTGCATATTGTGCTCGTGTATCTAATCCAGCAAACCAGATGAACTCAGAAACATCTGAAAAACTTATCAAGTATTTGGTTAAGCACAAACATTGGAGTCCATTGGAAATGGCAAGTGCAACACTAGAGATTGATACTACTCGTGACATTGCTCACCAGATTGTAAGACATCGTAGTTTTGCATTCCAAGAGTTTAGTCAACGATATGCAGAACCTTCTGCAATGGGCAATGAATTTACGACACGAGAGTGCCGTTTGCAAGACCCTAAAAACAGGCAAAACTCTATTGAGATTGAACGTGACCCATCTATTCAAGATAATGCAAAGATGCAAGACTTGATTACTGAGTGGGGTCGTAGACAACACGGACTTATTAATCGTGCTAAAGAAGTATATCAGTGGGCGATTGATAATGGTATTGCAAAGGAACAGGCTCGTGCAGTTCTTCCAGAAGGACTGACCAAGACTCGACTATATATGCAAGGTTCTTTACGTTCTTGGGTTCATTATATTGAACTTCGTAGTGCGAATGGAACTCAAAAAGAACACATGGAAGTTGCACAGAAATGTGCAGTAGAGATTGCTAAAATCTTTCCACTAATGGAGAAACTATAGTGTATAAATTTATACATGAAGAGCCTGCACAAGAAGATGTGCATGGTTTCAAAACAACACACCACACCAACAGGATTGAATTCAATGTTGATGACAATGCTGATTTGGATGAAATGTGTGACGCATTTCAACATTTCTTGATGGCGAATGGATATTCGTTTGATGGGAATGTTGAGATAGTTCCTAATGAAGAAGATGAATTGCGAGACTATAGAGCAATGCAACAGGACATTACGGAACTAAATGGTGATGGTAACAGAGAGCGTGGACGATACGGTGAAGATACACATGATTATAGTCGTAAATCTCTTTGGGACGCAACACCACAAGAATGGGATGAGGCAGCAAAGAAGTTGAAAAACTACGAAAAAATCATTAAAAATAAATGAATTTATCTGTTGACAAACAGCCCATTTTACGGTATTATAAATACTGTTACATAATGAATAATGTGAAATACTTAAACATACGAAAACATACGGAGAAAAAAATATGTCAATTTCAGCAATGAGAAACCAGAACAGTCTGGATAAACTGTTACAACAAGTCCAAAAGGATGAAGCACCATCCACAGAAAAGAAATCATACGTTGATGAACGTCTGTGGAAACCACAGGTGGACAAGGCAGGCAATGGGTACGCAGTACTTCGATTCCTACCAGCACCAGAGGGTGAGGAACTTCCTTGGGTACGAGTATGGAATCATGCTTTCCAAGGCCCAACTGGACAGTGGTTTATAGAGAACTCTCTAACCACACTCAATCAGAAAGACCCAGTGAGTGAGTACAACTCGCAACTGTGGAACTCTGGTGTCGAGAGTGATAAAGAGATTGCTCGTAAACAAAAACGTAAGTTGCAATACTTTGCAAACGTGTACGTTGTGAGTGATCCAGCAAATCCTCAAAACGAAGGTAAAGTTATGCTTTATCGTTTTGGTAAGAAAATCTTTGACAAGTTGATGGAAACGATGCAACCAGAGTTTCCTGATGAAACACCAATAAACCCATTTGATTTTTGGGAAGGTGCTAACTTCATGTTGAAGATTAGGAAAGTAGATGGTTATTGGAACTATGATAAATCAGGTTTCGAAAGTCCATCTCAGTTGAAACAAACTGACGATGAGTTAGAGTCAATCTATAAGACTCAACACTCACTCGCTGAGTTTCTTGCGCCGTCAAACTTTAAGTCTTATGATGAATTGAAGGCTCGTCTTGATGCAGTTCTCACTGGTACAGTTGCTACTGGTAAAACTGCCGCTCAAATGGTAGATGAAGATACTGTAGACTTTACGCCTACTTTCAAATCTGAATCTGCTCCAGAACCTTCTACGGTGGCTGCGGCATCTGATGACGATGATGATGCCATGTCATACTTTGAAAAGTTGGCAAACGAATAAGCATCTATGCTAGGGTAGGGGTATAACATACAGACCCATAAATAGATAAGCAACAACGGTGGTGTACATGAAACACATCAATAAATCCATCAGTTGCCGAATATAGAGAAAACCATTGATGTGGGGAAAGGGATAGAGTGCAAACTCTGTCCCTTTTTTTTTAGCGTCAAATACCATTAGTGTCAATTTCCCGACACCTTATAAATAGTTGTAAGAACAACTAGTTTGGAGGGTTCGTTATGAGATTTGTTATATTATTGACGTTAATGTTAGTAGGATTCTTTGGGATTGCAAATGCAGACGAGGTGAGTCCAAATGACATGATAAAAGCATGCTTGGATGTATGGGGATTTGATAGAGAAGAATCTAGTCCTCAAATAAGACTAGACAGTTTTGATTTTAGTCATGCCTCTAGTTGTATATCTGGTTTTAGACATGATGAATGGATGGAACGAATAGAAGAAGACAGGAAGGTAGTGGAAAGAAAACCTTGGTTGAAAGGCACTAACTGGAAGTGGGAACAACGTGCAGAATATACATGCACAAAGGAACACCATACAGGTAGAACTGTTTGTCGAAGACCATACTACATGAATTAAGGAGAAGCAATGGAACAGTATAATGATGACCATTATTTTACCAGAGTACAGAAGATTTACTTTCTGATTTGTGGTATAATAATTGCTTTGACTATGGCATATGTAACACACATATGGTTTGAGTATAGATTGGTTAATGCAGAATGGAACAGGACATTTGAATCGCCTGAGACATTTTGGATTATCGAAAAGAAATTGTAAAGATTGCTTGATTAGAGCGACTTTTTTATAAATAGTATGTATTGAGAGAAGAGAAGTATGGATGTATTAACATTTATTGGCGATGTAGGAACACCTATTGCGGGCGCTCTCGCAGCTGGATATTTCGTCTTCCTAACAATCCGATTCATATTAGCAGGCGTTACTGATAGTGTGAACACAATCAAGGGCATGATAAGTTCTTTGGATAATCGTGTTCAGACTATGAATAATGATTTGGTGAAGATAGATGCTCTGATGAGTTATGCTTTTGGAGTGAAACCTAACATTGATAGGATTGCGGCGAACGAAGGCAAAGAGGATGCGAGGCGTGATTGATGGAGTTTGATTTAGTTACTGCGATAAAGGACTATGGATTTCCAGTTATTGCAGCAGCAGGCCTTGGTTACTTTGTTTTCTTCATATGGAAATGGGTTACAGAGGTTATTGACCCTGTGATTGGTGAAGCAATGGGTACGCTTATTGCATTAATTGATAGAATAAGAATGCTTGATAATGATATGATACGTCTGAATACGAAACTCTCAATGTTATTAGAACATTATAAAAAAGAAGGCAAACCCATTGATGGGGATGTTGAAGAAATATTACAGAGGTATGGATCAAGACATGAAGACGTTAACACTAACATTGATAGGAGTACTCCTAACGACAATTCCAACGATTAGTCACTCAAGTGACCTAGTCCACTCATTTGGAAGTCCATCGTTTAGCGGTATTGGACAATCACAACACTTTCTCTCTATCGCTCAGATAGAACACAATCGTAAACAAAAGATTAAGGATGAAGCTGAAGCTGAAGAACGGCGATTAGCAAGAGAGGAAGCGAACGAAACAATTAATAAATTTATTACAAATGTTGAATCTAGAATTTATGCTCAAATTTCTAAGAATCTAGTCGATAGTATGTTTGAAGATGATGGTGCTTTATCTGGTACTGCTGAACTAGAAGGTGCTACAATTTATTGGATAAAGGATTTGACAGCGGGCACCATTACGGTAACAATAACTGAAGAAGATGGTACAACTACAGAGTTGGTTGTTCCCCTAACAGGGTTTGGATTCTAAATGGAACAGGCAATTGTATTCTTTATTATAACGTGCTTATTGGGAGGATGTACCTCAATGGCAACGCAAGAACATTTAGACATACAACCACCCCAGAAATTTGAAAGTGGGGTACAGGAACGGTTGGAAGACCTTCCACTTCTAGATGCGCCACCGATGACAATTGCGGTGTATTCGTTTCTAGACAAGACAGGGCAGCGAAAACCTAACGAAAGGTTTTCCTCATTATCATCTGCTGTAACTCAGGGCGCAGACTCTTGGGTTATTGACGCACTACAAAGCGCAGCGAATGGTGATTGGTTTATAGTCATAGAAAGAGGTGGACTTAACAACCTAGTTAAAGAACGACAACTAGCAAAGTCCACATATGAACAGTATGAACAAGGTGAGAACAAACCAGAGCTTAAACCCTTGAAGCTAGCTGGTTTAATATTGGAAGGGGGTATTGTCGGTTATGACGCTAACATTGTAAGTGGTGGTGATGGATTACGCTACTTTGGTGTTGGGGGCGATACCTCATACAGAACAGATCAAGTCACAGTTTCTATGAGACTTGTTTCTGTAAATTCTGGCAAGGTTATTCTAACAGTAAATGTTACGAAAACAATTGCTAGTGTAAAGGACGACTTCAATGTCTTTAGATTCTTTGAAATGGGAACTAGGGCATTTGAGATGGAGAGTGGAGCAGCGGCAAATGAGCCGACTTCCGTTGCAGTGAAAGCTGCTATCGACCAAGCTGTTATTGATATGATCAGAAAGGGCGAAACTAAAGGACTGTGGGATTACGAAGAAACAGACCTTTACATAAAGGAGAAGAAATGACCAAAAGCGTATATAGGTTATTCTTTGTTATGATGGTTTTTATGATGGCTCCTTCCACCCAAGCGAATGATATTTACATTACACAGGTGGGGGATAATTTAGATTTAGACATTGATCAAGATGGTACAGATAACGAAGTCGGTGATTCCAGCGGTGCTGTTGTACTTAATGGTGACACCATGAACTTTGACATCACACAGACAGGTAACTTGAACGTAATAGTTGCAACTATTAAAGGTGCAGATTACACTGGTACTTGGGCCTTCACTGGTGACAGTAATACAGTTGATTTAGACTGTAGTTCTGGTAGTGCGGGCAAATGTGATGATGTTACTCTTAACATAACTGCTACAGGTGACGATAATGAATTTACTTTTGATATTGGAGAATCAGCTGATGCTTCAGATGCAACGGTGAGTTTTACTCTTACAGGAGATCACAATATTGTTAACTCTACTGTAAATGGGACTAAAGCAGAACTTGCTGTAACAATAAACAATGCGTCATCTTTGGCAACTACAAGTGCTAATTCAGATGAAGGTGTTGCAGTTACAACAGTACAAACTGGTAATGGTGTAGATGGACACACTCTAAAATTAGATGTAGTTGGCGGTGGCGGTACTGTCGATATAAGTCAAAGCGGGATTAAAAACCAAACTGTTGATTTAGACATACAAGGCGATAGCTTTGACGTTGATATCACGCAAACTGATTAGTATATTCTTCTTGTTGATAACACCTCCGGCGTTTGCTAACATTGGAGAGGTTATTGACCAGAAGGGTATAACTAACATCGAAAGAGGAAACGATGGGTTTGAATCAATCGACAAAGGTTTTAGCATGGAATCAATGGATACTGTTCGTACCAAGAACGGACGGACTTCTATAGAATTCATTGATGAAACACGAGTAGACGTAACTGAGCATTCTAAATTAGTTATAGACTCGTTTGTGTATGACCCGAATAGTCGTACAGGTGCATTATCACTAAAGGCATCCTTTGGTACAATGAGATATGCGTCTGGACAGATAGCAAAGAATAGCAGACAGAATATTAAAATCAAAACCCCAACCGCCGTAGTTGGTGTGAGGGGTACTGATTTTTCAATGACGATTGATGAGCTTGGTAGCAGTACTATTGTTCTACTGCCTTCATGCAACTCAAATGGAGACTGTATAGTTGGGGAAATATCAGTTGAATCTGAAGTAGGTTTGGTTATTATGAACCAAGCGTTTCAGGCAACTGTTGTTGCGAGCCCATATACAGAACCAACAGAACCAGTGATTCTAGAGTTAAATGAAACTGATATTTTGAATCTGTTGATTAGAAAAAAACCAAAAGAATTAGATCCAGATTTAGAGAGCAAAAGAGCAAAAGAACTTGCAGACTTTCTTGGTATGGATTACCTATCGTTTGATGTTTTCAAAACAAATGAACTATTAGAGGTATCAGATAGTACTTGGGCTACAGAGTTAGACATGGACTTTCTTGATACAGATTTATTGAGAAATATTTTGGATGTGTTAAATGAACAGTTAGCACTTCAAATGAGAAGTGAATTTACAAAGATGAAGGATGGGGTACAACTAGGAAAAAACCCAGACACAGGAGTTGAGATATACGATTTTACCACAAACTGGAAGTTTAGAAGAGAAGGTGGTAACAACATTGTTGACATAGACATGAGTAAAAATTATGACTACAGAATTAATTTGAAACAGGACGAGATAGAACTTTACGATATCCCCATTGGGGAAGGAAGCAATAATGAAATTAATATTAGACAAGTTCGCTAAATCAATAACTGGTACTCACTTAGGGGTAGTCTTAATTGTATCATTTTTTTATGCACAATCGTGTATGGCAAATGAATTGTATATAGACCAAGCAGGGGATTTACTTGAACTAGAGGTTGTACAAGATGGTACAGATAATCAAATTGAAGGTATATCAGGCTCTGGTGCTGCTGAAATTAATGGAAACAATAAAACAATCACATTCAATCAAACAGGTAGTTATAATCAAACAAGAGTATGGACTCACGGTGGCAATCAACAGATGAGTCTTGCACAGGATGGAAATAATAATATATCCAAAATGGACAATCATGGAAATAATAATAATATGTCCGTTGATATTGATGGTGATAGCAACATTACTCATAGTGAAATAGGTAATGGTGGGGACAATGATAATAATATGAGTCTCACTATTGATGATGGAGATAGTAATGTTGTATATTCAGAAATCTTGAATGGGGATTCTAATAATGTTGATATACAAATCCATAAACAAGACAGTAATTATGCATATGTAATAGTTAATGGTAATAGTAATAATGTAAAAGCCTGGCAGGGTAAACATGAAGATGGTAATGTAGATACTGACGAAACAGGCGACAATGACGTTTACTGGATTGTATCTGGTAACAATAATAACCTTGCAAGTTATCAAACAGATGATAATGGTAATGGTGGATTACACATAGCAAACTATATCACTGGTGATGACAACACAGTAAAACACACACAGCGTGGTGGTGGTGAACATGACGGATTTGTTGAAATAGACGGTGATGATAATGATGTTGAAGTGCTGCAAAGAGGTAATTCAGATACACAGTTTGCAGACATTGAAATAGATGGTGATGGACACACTGTTGATGTGTACCAGCGTTATGGCGACCATACTGCAAACATAGACATAACAAATGCTGGTGGTGCTTACAATTTAGATTTAGATCAAACTGCAACTTCTGCTAAGACATATTCTCTGACAGGAATATGTACAAACACTAGTGGATGTAGTGTTTCAGTGAACCAATACTAACACCTAAATAGGTGTATGAGATGGATTACGCACTGGGCAACCGCCCTTTTAACCCTATTTGTTATTTCTTTTATTGGATGGAGTGACCCCTTTGTTAAGGAAACTCTGCGCCTAAAGTCATTCGACTTAATCCAACAATACGACCCCCCAACATTATCTTCTGACATTGCAATACTAGAAATAGATGAACAGTCTATAGAAAAGTATGGACAGTGGCCTTGGAAGAGAACTGTGATTGCAGATATTATCTGGCAACTCAGAGATGCTGGTGCTGGAGTAATCGTTCTACCAATCTTGTTCTCAGAAGAAGATAGACTTGGTGGTGATATGGACTTAGCACAAGCGCTTGCCCAGAATGGTGTTGTGATTGCACAGACAGGAACTTCACAAGAGACATTTCAAATCAAAAATCCAGTTCCACGAGGGGTTGCAAAGATAGGCGACCCACTTCCTTGGTTATTTG
>Ga0206682_10001840_pt1 | contig 20158 bp, 30 predicted proteins | sample M240m12015metaG_FD_155444 | JGI IMG/M metagenome (GOLD analysis project Ga0206682, IMG submission 155444) | Ammonia-oxidizing marine archaeal communities from Monterey Bay, California, United States - M2 40m 12015 | ecosystem: Environmental > Aquatic > Marine > Intertidal zone | place: USA...
AGGCATACCTAAAGCCTCTCTACGGGGCTGCATAATGTATTAACATAATAAGGAAGATAATGGGGTAACATTATCACCAATATCTATATAATGATAAGTAGATTAAGTATTACCCCAGTTTCAGGGATAATGTTATAATATAACGTATTTACATAATGTAGTTAACAGCTTTAAAAATACCCCCCGCTGTCATTGGCTGTATACGCTACCTAGTACCCCCCGTCTGCCCCATGCCCCCTCCCTTTTGTTCCTGTTCTGTTCTTATCAAGAATTTATTTATGTTTATTTCTAGCTAAGTCATTGAAATTATTACATTATTTATATAATTATGAATTATCTATAAGGTAAATACGCAATGAAATATGTTATGTTATACTATAACACCTCTCAACAGTAATTTAGAAGTATAAACACCACCTATCTAAATGCTTTAATATTAAACCATACCCCTAGTAAAATAAGGTTCAACATTAAACTAAATTATAATGATAGCTTAATACTAAACCATAATCATAGGAACGAAAAGAGAACATCCCATAGAGCGATTTTAAAGGGGTCTAGACTGGCTCTATATCTTTTTGGCTATCCAACATTATAAAATAATCCAATGCCAATTTTTAGGTTTTCAATTACCATTTTATAGGCTGTTTTTAGTTATACTATATAATAGCAAAATAAAAATTACTTATAAATTAACAGCTGGTAACTTAACCTATTGAAAACATTATATAAAATATTTATTAATTTTTTTATTGACCTTTATAATATACTCTATATGATCTACTATAATTATTAATCGAAAGGGCTTTAGCTATGACAAAAAAACCATATTATATATTATTCGTTTATAATACTGATACTCAAACTTGGTTTGATGAATTCGGAGATTATACGAAAGCATCTTTAAAAACCGAAATTGAATATTCACATTATGATATTAAAAAGAAACATATTAAAATAATCAAAACTACTGATGATAAGAACGCAATTAAAACAGCCTATAAAAACTTAGAAAAGGAAATAGCTTAGTTTAATTAATAAGCACTATATTTTTTATAGTGTTTAGATAATCAAACTTTATTTGATTACATAGCTATTTTTTGGTTATGGCTCTTTGACATAGGTTCTAGTTTTTTATGGGTTTTATTTTCTATTAGGTAAAACGAAATAAAAGACATGTTGAAAAAAGAACCAGTTTTTTGCTTTCGGTTTGGGCAAAATTCGGAATTCATTCCAACAGGTAAGACAATCAAACTTAAACGAGACAATAAAAACTAGCAATTTTTATCTATTGTTTATTCCGAATAAGGTAAATGAATTTAGACTATACTATTAGAATGATAGATAGAGCTTTCTAAATTCCTCTTTATATAAAAGGGAAAGCCCAAAGAGGTGAATAATTTATATGGCTATAGGTGGTAAAGGTATTAGACGACAGTCTTTCTTGATTGAACAAAATTAAAGATATTGATAGCACCTATTAATAAAATTCAGTTGGTTATGCTAAACTGGTTTTATTATTAAGAAATATATCTAATGAATATTAAAAATTATTAATCAGTTATGACAGCGGTTTCAATTAGGCCGCTGTTATTGATGTTTAATGATAGCATTAAGCAAAATGAAATAATATAAAAAGGAAAGAAATATTATGACTTATACAACTTTAGAGACTGCTTTTAATCGTGCTTTAGGCAATGGTGCAAACTTAGGTTTTACATTTAATGAATTAATTAAGAATGTAGTAACTGGCAAAAGTAAAGGTGATACAACTAGTATCGTGAATGTAATAGCTATGGCCAACAGAAAAGGTGATAAGATTGAACAAAGAATTAAATTTGTTTTTGGTTTAGTTTATAAAGGTGCTACTTTTAAAACTGAAAAGAATAAAAAGACTGGTAAAACTACTAGTAAAATGATCATTAAAGGTATCAAACCAAACCAAAAGGTTTTAGCTATACTTGAACAACTAGCACAAGATAAAGTATCAATGCGAGGTGATAAATATTTGCAAGCCCTAGTAGGTAAAACAAAAAAGAAACCTACACCTTTAAACGTAAAATCTTTTATTGATACTTGTTCAAAACGTTCAACAGACGAATTAAAAGAAATGGAAAAAATAATTAAGGCCGCAATTAAGCACCAAGAAAATAACATAGTTGTTGAATTACCTAATAAAAAGGCCGCTTAATATAAATGAATATCGAATAAGCACCCTATACAATCGTATGGGGTGTTTTTCCATGTTCAACTATAGAAAGGGAATGAATATGAGTGTTAGACAAAGGCGTATTGACGCAGAAAATAGAGCAAATAGGAACGCAATATTTGCGATTGTTTTTCTTTTAGTAATCACGTTTATTATAGGCGTGATGGTTGGAGGTGAACTGCTATGAGTATGGATGTTTGGCTAGGTGAATGGGAGGGTAATATTACCTATAACCTTTCGCCTATGATGCGTGAAGTTTTTGTAATTCCATTGCGTGATATGTATGGAATGACAGGTAATCAAATCTCGCATTGTCTTAAAGTAAGTATACAAAGCATGGTGTTTAAGCACGAAAAACTAGAAGAGCTAAACCCTCCTAATGGTTGGGGTAGCTATGATGTTTTGTTTAATTTTATATTGGATTTGAAACGGGCTTGTGATGAGTACCCAAATGAAAGGTTAAAGGTGTATTGATATGATGAATTATGTTTTGTGTGGTTGGATTGAGACCGAGTTTGAACTGGAAGAATTTCATATAGAAGGTCTTGATCTAGAAGCATGTGTGGCACAACTAGCCCATGATTATGATGAGTTAGGTGATGTAGATATGCGAGTAAATGGTGGCTATGGTACGCCTGATTATGATGTAACTTCTAAGGTTATTGAAATGGTGTGTGAACCTACCAAGAAACCAACCTATACTAAGGAGGAGTTGATGCTAATAGGTAGATGGAATGTTATTTGTAATTCACCTAGACCTGAGCTTCCTATTGGTGAAACAGAAACCATACCTATAAATATAAATGAGTTTGTGTGGCTTAAAAAAGAAGGGTTCGTATGATGAATAGGGATAGCTTCAATCAATGGTTAGATACATGCCCCACTGATGGTTGGCGTGTGGTGTCGGATACCTATGGCTTCATTCATGTAGCCTATGGTATAGAAGAAGATCATGAATGGGTGGAGGAATCCTCATGGTCTCAATTTAAGTTAGCAACACTATGGTTTTTGTTTGGTGGTGTTGTATCTTTAGGCGTGTTCAGTATGTTTATATCGTTCATGTCGTGGTGGTTAAATTAATAAGTGAAAGGAATAATATGACAAGTTTTATTATAGACTGGTGGAATTTAATAATGGATCATGAAAGAAATCCATTGTCTAACATTAAAGATTTAAGGGTACGGCATTTAGTTATGCAGATACTCGCATGGATGTGGTGTATTGTGTTCACTGCAATGACAGGTACTTGGATGTATCTAGGTGTAAACATACTATTCCATGCACTCTTATTGTGTGGTATCTTTATAACTGTATCAGTATTTGAAGCCGCTAAACGTAAGCCTCAAATCTTTTATACTTTACGAGGTGAAGGTGGAGAACACGAATAATTAAACTATTAGTAAACGAAAGGAATAAATATGAGTTATGAAATTAGAATTGTGAACAGGGAGTTAGCTATTAACTCTCAATTCATTCGTGAGAATGTACAACACTTGGCGTTGATACCTGATTATAAACCCTTCAGTGTTGATGATGACGACATGATCATCGAGTTCAATACACCTACAGGTGCGTTCGTTGAGGTTGGTGATGTTAAATTCAGAATTAGTTTTGGCCACGACCCACAGTCAAATGGGTTTGTGGTCAAGCGTATCTTGGATAGTGAACACAGTGACCCTGTAATACAGGCATGGGGTGACTGGACATTACCTGCAAGGCAACCTGATGGTGCTTTGCATCAATGGTTGTTGGAGAATATAGGGCATGTGGATAACCCTATTCTAAATGTAAACGCTTTACCTCATAGGTTATCTTTGTTTGCACCTATGCGTTCCAAGAGAAGGCATGGGTACATCAGTATCTATCAGAACAGTGATAAGTATTTAGCTGATCTTCATACACCTATGAAGCCTGGGAAAGCTATGTCTACTATAGTTCCAGAGCTAGACAACAAGGCTGTTGATATGCTAGTCACTAAGTTTCTAGATGCCTTTGCACACAGAGAGTACACAGTCAAAACATCTAGTAAGCCTGATGACTTTCGTAAAGTGTATACAGGTAAGATGGTGGGTACACAGAACATTAATACTACAAGTATTTACAAGTCACTAGCCTCTAGTTGTATGCGGTATACCTTTGATGATGGTGATGGCCCGATGAACCTACCTATACATCCAACCGAGGTGTATGGTTCTGGTGATTTCAATATCATATGGGTAGAAGATGCTAGGGGTTTCATAGGTGGACGTGTGGTTGTCTACATGAAGCATGACTCAGGTAAGCCGCAACCATCCTATATCTATGGGGCTTGTCAACAAGCATTGGACATGCTAAAAGATCATCTGGATAGTATAGATGCCTGTGATATTCATGACTCTGAATGGTCAGGTGCTAAACTATCAGCGATCAAAGAGTATGATACTCAGGCTTACATCGGCCCATACCTAGACCTAGAGCCTAGGGCATTAGATGTTCGTCAAGATTACGATGGTACTAAAGACAGTGATGGTAATCGAAACACCAAAGAATACCTAGTTATAACTAGCTGTGGTGAGCTTGATGGTAATGGTTACTGTGGTATATACAGTGAAGATATTAATCGTTGTTACAACTGTGAAGAGAATGTGCATGAAGATGATTCACGTTACTCTGAGTACACAGGTAATGTATACTGTGACTGTTGCTTTCACGATGAACACTTCTATTGTGATTGGTCAGATGAATACTATCACAATGACCAACACATCAACGTATGGTATACCGATAGTGAAGGTAGAAAGAGATGCCATGATGTTGCAGAATCTTGCGATGGATATACATGGTGTGAAAGTGAAGAGGAGTACTGGGATTCTGATGAAGTAATATATGTAGATGGTGCATATATCTCTCCAGTTCTATTTGAAGAAGACTACTTTGTATCTGAATGGGATGGTGAAGTGTACCACAATGATCAGATGGTCAGCACTATTGAAGATGAGATTGTATCTGAAGATGAGATAGATGATCACAATACTAATAATGATGAATATAAATATGTAAAGAATGACTTCGGTATATACATGAAGTCTTATGAAAAGGAAAACAATAATGAAAAATAATCTAATAGATATGTTGCAGTACATGCGACCTGAAGGTGCTAAGACACAGAAAGAATTTTGTCTTGAGTATCTCGAACCTGTGTTCGGTAAGCCTGACCCCTATGGTAATTACATACACCAAGTTGGTGTTAAGCCACGTCTATGCTTCACAGCACACCATGACACAGTACACAAGGCTGAGGGTATGCAGAAAGTTGTTGTCACTAACAACATAATATCTGTAGCTGACCCCAAGGTATCAAGCTGTCTAGGTGCTGACTGTACCACAGGCATATGGCTTATACTCAAGATGATTGATGCAGGTGTTGAGGGTACATATGTAGTTCATGCAGCTGAAGAGATTGGTTGTCAGGGTAGTAAGGCATTGGTCTATGACAATCCACCTTGGTTAGATCACACTGATGCTGTTATATCTTTCGACAGGTATGGTACTAAGTCTGTGATCACACACCAGATGGGTATGCGTACTGCATCCAATGAGTTTGCTAAATCATTTGCTACTGCACTAAGTCTACCACAGCTAGTAGCTGACGATGGTGGTTCTTATACAGACAGCAATGAGTATGCTCACCTAGTACCTGAGTGTACTAACATCAGTGTAGGTTACTACAACCAACACACAGCCAAAGAGACACAGGATATGTCTTATGCAGAGCTGTTACTCAGTAGCCTACTACAAGCTGACTGGACAAAGATTGTCATCAAGCGTGACCATACCATACAAGAGTGTATCTACACTAAGTATGCAATGAATGATGACTACTATTACTCTAACAACCCTGACTCTACAGAAGAGATTGTCAATCTAGTATTAGATTATCCTGATAGGATTGCTGATATGCTTGCTACCTATGGTTATTCTGCAGAAGAAATCATGAGAGAGTGTAACATCTCACCCGACTACTACATCAATGACTATGTAGCTACTCGTTATATGTGACACGTTGTCACGGAGGGTTGATTAATTTTAAATAATATGTATTTTATAGTACTTAAAGTATACTTAAAGTAACCTTAAGTTTCTATTAATACTTATAAATAATAATACTTTAAGTAACTTTAAGTAAGGAAAGATATGAAGTATACGATAAAGACTACTCGTAAAAGTGGCGGTACGTCTTGGGTCTTTAGGCCACCACAAGATGCTGTATCAGCAGGTATAGTTAAGTCTCAAACATTTAGAGATGGACGTACTGCAAGAGTAGAGATACCTAAACTGCTAGATAAGATAGATGCCTTTCGTAGAGGTGAGTTAGTAGCAGGTGATATAGGTAGACTATCAAACCTTAATCAGATAGTGACTTACTACTTAAAGACAAAGCACTTTAATTCTTTGTCGCCCAATACTCAAGATAACTATACTCACAACCTTAAGTGTATCTGTCGTACAGAAATATATGGTAAAGAGTTTGGTAGTTTTAGAATTGACAGGGTTACAACTCCAGTATGTACTGAAGCCTACGATGCTTGGGAAGAAGATGTAAGTACCAACACAGCTAATGAGTACAGTAGGTCTCTGTCTATGATCATGAACTACTGTCGTTCACTAGACATTGTTAACAACAACCCTGTTACCCATGTTAATAAGAGAACTCATGAGACACGTTCAACTATATGGAATAATGAACAGGTTGAAAAGTTCTGTGATACAGCCTTCTCAGATTTTAAGTTTAGGAACATAGGTCTGTGTGTACTGATGGCCTATGAGTGGGCGCAAAGACCTATTGATATCTACACTCTTAAATGGGACAACATACATTTTGATATCAACATGGTAAAGATACGTCAGAGTAAACGTGGTGCTACAGTTGAGCTACCATTAGAAGAACCTTTGACTTCCATGTTACTACAACAGAAAGGTGACTGGGACTTCCAAGAATATGTAGTACCTTTTCAGAGGCCTTCAGATGGGGCATACAGGGCGTTTGATCATGCCTCTGCAGGTGTACTAGTCAGGGAGATCAAGGAGCTATCAGGGCTACCTTCTGATCTACGTGTGGGTGATCTTAGAAAGACAGCCATCAACCAAATGATTGACAGTGAGATAGACCACCTTGCAATCATGTCTGTTACAGGGCATAAGAATGTGGCAAGTCTTAACCCATATGTTAAACACAATTTAAAAGCGGCTAAGTCCGCATTGAATAGGAGAAGTAAGAGTTGAGTATAAGAAAACATATTACTATGGAAGAAAGAAAACACTTAAGTCTACCTCTAAAGTATGGGGATACTAGATCTGATGGTGCTATGTTTATATCTTATTATTACAATATAAATACTAACACTAATTATAAATCAAGACCATTAGAACAATGGATTGTTAAAGAAAACATAGAAAAACAAAGACAAACTAAAGCTGAACATAAAAGAAAAACTTCAATAGCTAATAGAAATTTTATTAAGAGGTTAAAAAGGCTTTATGGTTGTTCTGTATGTGGTTACAAGAAATCTTTAGATGCACTTTGCTTTCATCATATACGTGATAAGAAATCTATAGTAAGTAGGATGCTACAGTACTCAAGGAAATCTTTAAAAGAAGAAATAAGAAAGTGTATATTAGTATGTCATAATTGTCATAGTGAAATACATGAACAACAAAGAAACAACCAAAAGGAGAATGAATAATGGATGTTCAAGATAGACTAAGGCTAGCCCACATATCAGTGTGTAAAGCTGAGAATGAAAGGATGCGTGAAGTGTTCAACATGAGAACCTATAAAGAAGGTGATCAATGGACACAACAAAAGAACAGGCAAGTAACTGGAGCTAAAGGTGGTAGACATAAAAGCCTTAAGAGACTTTGGGTTAAAGAGAGGAGAATATAATGCAATCAATAAAATCAATTTACATTGACCACATGGGTAGTGATTTATCTATAGTCAATGCGGCAAGAGTTAGCTATGGTAAGATCAGTTCTTGGGAAACGTATGAAGAGTATTCGTGTCCTAACTGGCCTAACTGTGACATGATGGGTTGTCACGATGATATTTACTATGAGTTGTCTAAACGTGACACTAAACTTATTAAGTTCCTAGCTAAACATAAACACATGTCCCCATTCGGTCATGCCTTTGCTACCTTCCATGTATCAGCACCAGTGTTTGTTGCACGTCAGCTAGTAAAGCATAAGTTCCTACGTTGGAATGAGATAAGTCGTAGGTATGTATCAACAAAGCCTGAGTACTTCGAACCTACAACATGGAGGTCTAAAGTAGATGATAAGAAGCAGGGTAGTAGTGAAAGTATTATCATAAGTGATATACATATTAGTACAACATTAGATTACGTTACATCTTTGTACAAACATATGATTGACTCTGGTGTTTGCGAAGAGCAAGCACGTATGGTACTACCACAGAACACTATGACTGAGTGGTATTGGAGTGGTAGTCTCGATGCCTTTGCCGATATGTGTAAGCTTAGGTGTAGTCAAGATACACAGTACGAGACACGTACAGTAGCTAATCAAATCAGTACTAAGATGTCTGAACTATTTCCAGTGTCATGGGAGGCATTGACAAATGTTCACAGTTGAATTTGAAAAGGATTACTCTGTCGTCACCAGTATGGATGAACAGAATAATTTTGATGATGTTGAAATGTATCTTGAGAACAATGGTGTTGTTTACTTAAGACAATACGTAGAAGATATAGATACACATCAGGTAATTGAAATATCATATAAACAATTACTTGACTTGTGGTCTTCCATGAGGCAGACTGAAGGCCTATTTAAACTAGAACTAATCGGAAAGGAAAAACGATGAGTAAATCACAACATGAATTAATTATGACACACCTTAGAACAACTAAGGGTATTACAGTACGTGAGGCTATGATAGATTATAGCATCAGTTGCTTAACCAAACGTATACAAGAGCTACGTAACTTGGGTCACGACATACTTAGTGTGAAGAAGAAACACCCTGTTACAGGTCAACGTTATGTACGTTACGTATTACAAGGAGAAGATGGATGACACTATACCTCTGGCCACCTGTCATCATGTATCTACTAGGTATGATGCTAGTCATAGGTATGTTTGAATCAATGGATGATAACAATAAAGGTACACTCAAGCTAGCTATTGTGTGGCCTTTTATTTCAATCATGTTTATATATGAGATGATAAGGGATATAATTTATGGCGACAGGAGATAACCCACACTTAGCTTGTCCGTATACAGAATGCGGTTCAAGTGATGCGTTTAATTGGAATGATGATGGCTATGGTCAATGTCATTCTTGTAGTAGATCATATCCATCTAAGGATATGTCACAGGTATATGATTGGGTCAAGCAGGAGTACCCTCTCAAGGAAAGGAGAAAGCCTATGGAAATACCCGTAACGGGTGGAACTTACAATGGTATCAGGTCTATTGACGCTGATGTTTGTGAGCTTTTTGGAATACAATTACAGACTGGTGATAAAGGTGAGGCAGTCAGGTATGCGTACAAGTACCCACACACAGTCAAGTACAGGCTAGTGTCAGATAAGTCTAAGACTTGGACTAAAGATAGAGGCATGGGCATGAATCATTTATTTGGCCCAGAGTTTAACTCAGGCTCAAGCAAACGTATCTACCTTACTGAAGGTGAGTTTGATGCGGCAAGTCTATACCAGATATTAGGTAAGACATTTCCAGTTAAGTCATTGCCTAGTGCATCTATTGGTGAGAAGTTTATCAAGCACAATCACATCTACCTATCTTCATTCAAAGAGATCATCTATGCAGGTGAGCTTGATGATGCAGGACGTAGAGCTGCAGATAAACTATACGCTGCATTCCCTGATAAGTTTTGGTATGTACCAATGTCTAAGCACAAGGATGCCAATGACTTCTTACAGTCAGGTGATGCTGATGATCTAATGTGGGCGGCACGTAAACCTCAACGTTACTCACCAGAGAACTTCTTCTGTTCCGATCAAGATGTAGAAGATGCTATCCTCAATGAGAACCCATACGAGTATGTACCTACAGGTCATACAGGTCTTGATGATAAGATCAGAGGTATGGTCAAGGGTGGTATTACATTCATCAAAGCACCAAGAGGTACTGGTAAGACAGAGGTGATACGTTACTTCGAGACAGGCCTACTGCGTGACGAAGAGAGCCGTGTTGCTTTACTACACATGGAAGAGATGAAGTCTACTACCTACAGATCAATGGCTACATATCAACTAGGTGTCAACGTCAGGACTAAAGATGATGCTAAAGAAAACAATGTGTCTGAGCAAGAAGTTATCACTGCCGCTAAAGAGATGACTAAAGGTGAACGTACTATTATCTTTGAGATGATGTCGCATGACGATCCACTCAAGCTACTTGATTACATACGCCTTGCGGCTACTGTATATGGTGCAGGGTTTATCTTCATTGACCATGTGCAACGTCTTGCTTACTTGTCTAGCTCAGGTGTTGATGGTGCTACAAGTGTACTTACTACACTAGGTTCACGAGCCGCACAGTTAGCCAAGGAGTTAAACATTGGTGTGATCTTTATATCACAGGTGAATGATGATGGACGTACAAAGTATGCGGCTTCACTAGAAGAAGAAGCAATCATTTGTATTAAGATTGAACGTGATGTCGAGACTGAAGATGAGGTGCTACAAAATACCACAAACTTTATTGTTGACAAGAACAGACCATTCGCTAAATTAGGTAATGCAGGTTCAGTGTACTACGATCCAGACACTACGATCTTATCTGAAGATGCACCATATGATAGGAGTGAGATTGCGGCATGATAGTATTCGATGTAGAAGCTGATAACCTTTTGGAAGATGCTACTAAAATACATTGTCTATCTTATACTGCTGATGGTTCTAGCCCTACAACTCTATTCAAGTATGATGATATGCGTAAGCTATTGTTATCTCAACAAGGATTGATTGGTCATAATATAATTGGCTATGACATACCCTTACTAGAGAAGTTACTTGGTATAAAGATAAAAGCTAGACTGTTTGATACCTTACCTATGTCTTGGGTTCTCAACTACAACAGACCTAAGCATGGTCTTGATAGCTTCGGTGAGGACTTCGGTATACCTAAACCTGTGATAGAGGATTGGCACAATCTTACTCAAGAAGAGTATGCCCATCGTTGTTCAGAGGATGTACGTATTAACTGGGCATTGTGGTGTAACTTACTTAAACGTTTTAAGTTTATCTATAACGACAATATGTTACTAGATAAATTCTTTAGATACCTAGAGTTCAAGATGCGTTGTGCTTCATCAGCTGAGAGAGTTGGTTGGAGATTAGATAAAGCTTTAGCTGAGTCTAGTATTGCAACATTGGTTGATCAACAAGTGTCCAGAGTAGAAGAACTTAAGACTGTTATGCCTAGACGTAAGGTCATGGCAATCAAACGTAAACCTAAAGTTTGTTTCAAGAAAGATGGTACACCTTCTTCTCATGGACAAAAATGGTTTGACCTGTTGTCAGAACACAACCTACCTAACCATCATGACGATCCTATATCTGTCGTCAAAGGTTGGGAAGAACCTAACCCTAACTCTTCTGAACAGGTTAAGGATTGGTTGTACTCACTAGGTTGGAATCCTTGTACACATAAGTATGTTAAAGAAGATGATGGCAGTGAGAGAACTATACCTCAAGTGCGTAAGGATGGTGAGCTTACTGACTCAGTAAAGCTACTGACAAAGACTAACAACTCTGTCTCTGTCCTTGATGGTCTCACTGTTATACAACACAGACTATCTATCTTCCAAGCATTCGTTGAGTGTGAACGTAATGGATATGTTAAGGCAGGTATTGCAGGTCTTACTAACACGTTACGCTTCAAGCATAGGAAGCCATTAGTAAATCTCCCAGGTGTTGATAAGCCTTGGGGTAAAGAGATACGTGGTTGCTTGATAGCTGATGATGGTTATGTATTGTGTGGTGCTGATATGACATCCCTAGAGGATACGACTAAGCGTCATTACATGAAACCTTACGACCCAGATTATGTTGAAGAGATGTCTAAGGAAGGCTTCGACCCTCACCTTGACCTAGCTAAACATGCTGGAGCTGTAACTCAAAAGCAAATAGATGATCACAACTCAGGCAAGACTTCACTAAAGTCTTTACGTAAGAACTACAAGGTGGTGAACTACTCTGCTACCTATGGCGTTGGCGCACCTAAGTTATCACGTACCACAGGTATGCCAGTCTATGAAGCAGCTGCTTTGTTATCTGCATATTGGGATCGTAACTGGTCAGTAAAAGCTTTCTCTGAGTCTCAGTCAGTTCGTACAATCAATGGTGAGATGTGGGTACAGAACCCTGTCAGTCAGTTCTGGCACAGTCTAAGGTATGAGAAAGATGTATTCTCTACACTCAATCAATCAACAGGTGCTTACTGCTTTGACAAGTGGGTAGCATACTACATGACGAAACGTCCCAATATACTTGGGCAGTTTCACGACGAGTCAATTAACCAAGTTAAGGTAGGTGATGAGAGTGATCATACTGCAACACTTAACTGGGCTATTGAAAAAGTTAACCAAGAACTCAAATTAAATGTTGACCTTGGTATTGACGTACAGTACGGTAACACGTATAGTGAAATACATTAACAATAATGGAGGCCAATATGGCAACAAGAAAAGTAAAATTAACAGGCATCGGTGAGTGGGCAAAGGTCTTCACTCAGAACCGTGATATGCAAGGATACCAAGGTGCTTATGAAGCATGTGGTGGTGCATGTACTATTGATGTTATCTTAGATGAAGATAATATGATGGCACTAAAAGCATCTCGGTCTATTAAGAAAGGCTCACCTGATCTACAAGGTAGAGGACACAAGGTAAAGTTTGTACGCAAGTTTGATACAGGACGTGACTGGGATAGTGGCGCACCTGTAGTTGTTAAAGCAGATGATACAGCTTGGGACTATGAGTTAGATGGAACTATTGGTAATGGTTCTACAGTAGAAGTATTACTATCAGTATATGACACTAAGATGTCAGGTATTGTAGGAACACGTTTAGATAAGGTTAAAGTATTAGAGCATGTTGAATATGTTCCAGACTCAGATGATTCTCCTCCATCTGATACCCAATCTGAACCTGTAGCTGGGAACGAGGTACTGTTCTAAGCACAACTTGTGGGGTAGGTGTTTCCTTTCCTTTCTTCCTACCCCACTTTTTAACTGAGGAGTTAATATGAAAACAATAGATACATTAATAAAAGATCTTGAGGGTGTTCTCTTGGGAGTTGGTGGTTGGAATGAAGCTATCAGTTCTGAGATGGGTAAGGCTGTCTCTGATACAGCTCTTGCAAGATTTAGTAAACCCCAAGCACCAAGAGGATACTTATCTTTATCTGGTGTTGGTACAGACTGCGACAGAAAGTTGTGGTACAAAGTAAACAAAGCACAAGAAGGTATCAAACTCAAGGCTGAGAAGTACTTGATGTTTTTCTATGGTGATATGATAGAAGAGTTAATACTAGCTATGGTGAAAGCCTCTGGTCACTCTTGTGTAGGTATGCAAGATAGACTATCTGTGCATGGTATTAAGGGACATCGTGATGCTGTTATAGATGGTATGACTGTGGATGTTAAGACAGCTAGCCCCTTCTCATTCAAGAAGTTTAAAGAAGGTAAGCTGAGAGAAGAAGATCCGTTTGGATATGTGTCTCAGTTGTCGTCCTATGTTTATGCAGGTAAAGAAGATCCACTTGTAACAAATAAAAAAGAAGGTGCATTCCTTGTAATCAATAAGGTTACAGGTGAGATGTGTCTAGATAGGTATGATTTCAGTAAAGAACTGAAGACTAAGAAGAAGGATATGCTACATGCTAAATCATTGGTTGCAGGTAAAATACCTGATGAACGTATATCACCAGTACCTGCCAGCAAAACTAGTCCTAATACTAAGTTAGCTAGGGCATGTACATTCTGTGACTTCAAGAACCTTTGTTGGCCTAATGCACGTAAGTTTCAATACTCTTATGGTGTTGAGTACTTAGTACACGTTGAGAAAGAACCTAATGTAGAGGAGATCTTTGATGTCGAGGGCGGGTAAAGCCAAAGGTAGAACTGGTCAACAAGAAGTCAGGGATAAGTTACTTGAAACATTCCCTGAGTTTGAACCAGATGACATCAAGTCAACCACTATGGGCGACTCAGGTGAGGACATACAGTTATCACCTGCCGCACGTAAGACTATGCCTATTACAATAGAAGTTAAGAGGCGTAAGTCTGGCTTCAAGACTGCGTATGGTTACATAGATCAAGCAAGTAATCATGCCAAAGGTGAGCCTGTAGTTTTTTATAGATCCGATAGACAACCGTGGATAGTTATGATAAGTATAGATCATTACATGGAGCTATTAAGGAACTGGAAAAAATGAGTGTTAAAATTTGGGGTATAATATCTGGGCCAACATCTAGAGATGATACTCCTGATAGTGATGATTGGCCTGATGATGCTAACTTCGTATTAGTATGTAAGGCAGAAGTAGACGGTGATGTGTTCGATGGTAACTTTTATTTTGAAGAACTCAATGACGCATACGAATGGTCATCTTATTTCTATGACAGTATAGAACCATTAATAATATCAGGATACACAAATGATTCTTGACTTGTCTATCAACTTAAATATAACTAGGAGCTTTCACTTTGCTCTATGAAATTAATTTAATAATTAAGGTTGACCCCACTGCAAACTTTTTAGAGGTTGACCCTAAGTATAATCTTGCCGTACTAGGTGAGGTGATCCGAGATCATCTGTATGATATAGATGATATAAATGTAACTGACTGTGAGGTAAAACAGCATGACTAAAATAACTATTGACGATAAAGAATATGATTCGGATAACCTATCTGAAGATCAAAACAAAATCATTCAGACTTTAAATGTAGGTCAGAATGCTATCACTTTGTTTAACCACATGTTACAATGTGCAGATGCTATTCAAACTATAAAGACTAAAGAACTTAAAGATTCTTTAGAAGAAGTAACCGAAGATAAAAAATAATAGTATAAAGCAAAGGAAAAAATATGGCTATTGGCTTTAGAGAATACCAAAGAAAAGCTGTAAGCTTTGCTATTTACCCTGCAACCCACAAAGTCCTATACCCTACGTTGGGGCTTTGTGGTGAAGCTGGTGAGGTAGCTGAGAAAGTTAAGAAACAAGTACGTGATGGTACTTTTAACAGGCATGAAGTTGCTAAAGAACTAGGAGATGTTCTGTGGTATCTAAGTAATCTTGCAAATGATATAGGGTATAACCTAGATGAGATTGCAGATATAAATATTGAGAAGCTTACCAGTAGGCAAGATAGAAATAAAATAAAAGGATCAGGAGATAATAGATGAACAACATACTACCAACCGATTATCAATCCTTTATACATAAGTCACGTTATGCACGTTGGCTTGATGATGAAGGTCGCAGGGAAACCTGGAGTGAAACAGTGGATCGTTACATGAAGAACTTAGTACGTCCAGCATTAGGTGATAACCCTAAGCAGATAGCTGAGATTGAACAAGCTATACTAGGACTAGAAGTAATGCCTTCTATGAGAGCATTAATGACTGCTGGCCCTGCTTTAGCTCGTGACAATACAGCAGGTTACAACTGTTCTTACCTAGCTGTAGATGATGTTAAAGCATTTGATGAAGCTATGTTTATTCTACTGTGTGGTACTGGTGTTGGCTTCTCTGTTGAACGTCAATCAGTACAGAAGTTACCAGAAGTTCCTGAGCTTTTGTATGAGAGTGAAACAACTATCGTAGTTAAAGATAGTAAAGAAGGTTGGGCTAAATCACTACGTCAAATGGTTGCATTACTTTATAGTGGTGAGATACCTAGATGGGATGTATCTAAGGTACGACCTGCAGGTGCAAAGCTAAAGACATTTGGTGGTAGAGCATCAGGCCCAATGCCTTTGATTGATTTATTCAACTTCGTTATTAAGACATTCAAAGATGCTAAAGGACGTAAGCTATCGTCACTAGAATGTCACGACATCATGTGTAAGATTGGTGAGGTAGTTGTAGTAGGTGGTGTACGTAGGTCAGCTATGATCTCTCTATCTAATCTATCTGATGATCGTATGAGACATGCTAAGTCAGGCTCATGGTGGGACAATGATCCTCAACGTGCCTTGGCTAACAACTCTGTGTCATACACTGAGAAGCCTGACAGCTTATCTTTCATGCGTGAGTGGATGGCTTTGGTTGAGTCAGGATCAGGTGAACGTGGTATCTTCAACAGACAAGCATCTAAGAAACAAGCAGCTAAGAATGGCAGACGTGACCCTAACTTTGAGTTTGGGACTAACCCATGTAGTGAAATAATTTTACGGCCTAATCAGTTCTGTAATCTAACAGAGGTAGTTGTAAGAGCTACTGATAATTCAGAAGACTTAGAACGTAAGGTACGTATAGCTACTATCTTAGGTACAATACAATCATCATTCACTAAGTTCCCTTACCTACGTAAGTCATGGCAGAATAACACTGAAGAAGAAAGATTACTTGGTGTATCTATGACAGGTATTATGGACAACCCTTTAACTACAAGGGCTAACAAAGGACTGGAGAAAACTCTTGAACACCTCAAACAAATCGCCGTTGCTACTAATGCTAAGTGGGCTGAACGCCTTGATATCCCTGTCAGTACTGCTATCAGCTGTGTTAAACCAAGCGGTACTGTCAGCCAACTGGTTGACTCTAGCAGTGGCATTCACGCTCGTCACTCAGCCTATTATATTCGCACTGTACGTGGAGACAACAAAGACCCGTTGACACAGTTCATGATGGATCAGGGTATACCTAATGAGCCAGACGTAATGAAGCCTGACCAGACTACTGTGTTTAGCTTCCCTATGAAAGCTCCAGATGGTGCAACAGTTACCGCTGACATGTCTGCTATAGAACAACTAGAGATGTGGTTAGCTTATCAACGATCATGGTGTGAACATAAACCATCTGTTACTATCAACGTAAAGAATAACGAATGGTTTGAGGTAGGTGCATTTGTGTACAAACATTTTGATGAGATGTCAGGTGTATCATTCTTACCATTCAATGAACACACATATCAGCAAGCACCTTATCAAGATTGTTTAGCTACAGACTATCATATTCTTTTAGATAAGATGCCTGATAGTATTGATTGGGATAAGTTATCTGAGTATGAACAAGAAGATAATACAGCAGGTAGTCAGACACTAGCATGTAGTGGTGATAGCTGTGAGATTGTTGACTTAGTTTAATGTGGATAGTAATAACTAGAAACGAATGTAACTTCTGTGATGCCTCTTTACAATTACTAAGAGGTGTTGCAGGAAGTCAGGTAACAACATACAACGTACAGTCAGCAAGTAGTAAATGGTTGTTGACTTTAATGCGCAAATCAGGGTACACTACAGTACCACAAATATTTAAACCAGATGGCACTCACCTTGGGGGCTACACAGAACTAAAGGAATACCTAAATGAAACCAGTAAGAAAGAACTTTAGCCGAGCATTATATCAAGCTTACGATAAGAAAGCTAAAGATACTTTGGTCAAACTTTTGGAATCAAAAGGACATACTATAGTTAATACCGAAGAAAACTATTTTGTAGATGTCGTCTCTCAGAAAGATGGCTATACATACTTCAATGAAGCTGAAGTCAAAGTAGCCTGGAAAGAAGATTGGCCTACACATTGGTCTGAGATCCGTATACCAGAACGTAAGCAACGTTTACTGGATAAGTATGATGGTACAAATGGGGTGTTAAATTTCTATGTGTTCCGTGAAGACATGAAACAAGTATGGCGTATTAAAGATACCTTGCTAACTAAAGAAAGTTTAGCAGAGGCTAAGGGTAGGTACATACAAAAAGGTGAACTATTCTTTCACATACCTTATACATCAGCAGAGTTGGTAAATACATAATGGCTAAATGGAAGGAGTTTAATATAATGAAAGACCAACCTACTTACGATCCTGTAGAAAAACCTGCACACTACAATCAAGGTAACATAGAATGTATTGATTACATTAGACAGGTGTTAGGTCTCGATGGATTCATTGCTTACTGTAAGGGTAATGTTACTAAGTATAATCATAGGGCATCCTATAAAGGAAACCCATTAGAAGATACTAAGAAAGCAAGATGGTATCTTGATAAGATGATTGAGGCACAATCAGAAAAATATAAATAAGGTGATACATGGGCAGACCAACTAAAGCAGAGCAGAATAATTTACCACCTCTAGAAGAGGAAGCCAAGGCCTACACTAAAAAGAATAGGCCAAAAGAAAAACCCCTAACCTCTCGCCTATACCTGACAGGTCAAGCCTTGTCGGGTATACTTGCAAGTGGTAGGGGTGCTGGTCGTACTGAGGAAGTTAAACGTGAAGCTTATGGTTGGGCTGATCACATACTGGAAGATGATGATTAATCTAGTTTCATGTCTCCATAAAATATAGCATCGTAGTTATCTACAAGGTTTTTAATTCGGGTGAGTTTGCTTAGTGCATCCTCATCCTTTAGTATGTCTGACAGGTCTCCTTTAATATCTAAGAAGTCCATAACTTCTTTTACTTTCTCATCATTCTTTAAAGAAAGAACACGAACCATTTCTAGAGTACGTGGTAATTCACCAGTCTTCATAATTTGACTAGTCTTTTTCTTTGCTTCAGCTATTATCTTACTTACAAGTGCTTGTCTTTGTTTAGTGCTTAAACCCTTAGACCCTGATTCAAAAAAGTTTGGGTTCTTATCTAAGTATTTCCTAGCTGTAGTCTCTAGTATAGGAGCAACAAGTCCCTCCATATAATTCTTTACTTCAGCTGGTCCATCAAAGCTTATATTTCTCCAACTAGACATACCTGCAGTGTTTAACATAGCTTCCATCATATTAGGTTCTCTTGAACCTCTAACACCAAGTAGTTGTTTACCTATATCAATCTCTTGATCAAAACCTCTAGTAGCTGTAGCTCTTCTATCTAAGTCCTGAACTCCACCCAATTTACCGAAGAGATTATTTATATATTTAGTGCCTTGATTAAATGATTCTGATCCTTGTTTAAGATCTGGCATCATGTTGCTATCAGTAACTAAACCAACTAAATTATTTACAGGATCTAAAGGTCGTGTAACACCTTGAGATATCCTACTTGCGGGTGGGCCTAATAGTTTAAACCCTATGTCTAAGGTTTTATCAAGACCTTCTTTATCGCCACTAGTAACAGATCCCCAAAGATTATTAAGGTATACCCACAAACTCTTATCAAAGTCTTTAAGGTCACGTAAAGATTGTCCACCTAATTGTCTACCTAACTCAATCCAAAGATCTCCAGGCACTTTATCAGGATTAAATTCTGTAACCAAGTCTTTTACATTACTACCATCTAAACCATGAGCCATTATTTGACTACCAAGTCTTATAGTAGAACCTGGCCAATCAAATGTACGATCCTCTATAGACCCATCATTATTTCTCTCTTGATTCCAAGCAAGTCCTTGTTTAATTCTTTCATCTGCACCTAAAAAACCTGCTTGTTTCATCCCATGTACACCTAGTGCAACAGTAGACCAACCAACAATCATTTTAGCTAAAGCTTCAGATCCCTCTTGAGTTACAAAATCTGCTTTTTGTCCAGGAACTATCTTTCTAACTGCAAACCTAAAAGCATTTACACCTGTCAGATCAGCAGCTGTAGCAACAACAGTATTGAAGAAGCTACCAAAAGGTACAATGTAACCGAACAAGCTTTTGTTTGTAACCCGCTCAACACCCCTAGCCATAGTTCTAAAAAAATTACCTCTCTGTCGTTCTAACGTTGACCAATTTACAGAAGCAGTTTCACGCATAGTTCTAAATGC
>Ga0206682_10001843_pt1 | contig 20133 bp, 20 predicted proteins | sample M240m12015metaG_FD_155444 | JGI IMG/M metagenome (GOLD analysis project Ga0206682, IMG submission 155444) | Ammonia-oxidizing marine archaeal communities from Monterey Bay, California, United States - M2 40m 12015 | ecosystem: Environmental > Aquatic > Marine > Intertidal zone | place: USA...
GCGGCGGCTGCTGGGGCCGGTGCCGGTGCCGGTGCTGGTGCCGGGGCTGCGGCTCCTGCGGGTGCTGGTGGTGCCGGTGCTGGTGCCGGTGCTGGTGCTGGTGCTGGTTTTTGTTGAGTTCCGGCTATATTGAGTGCCGCATTTGCATTAGACCCTTTTGCTTGGGATTGAGCCAATGTCCTTGCTTGATCAGCGGAAGTCACTGCGGTGCCCCCTTTGGTTTCAAGGTTTGCGGCGGGGTCAAAACCACGCTTTTCAGCGGCGTTGAAATCACCTGCGGCTCTTGCTCCTGCTACGGCTCCTTTTGCATCAGTCACCATTTCACCTATTCTTTTTGGGGCGTTCATAACCCCTGCGGTGGCATTGGTGACTCCTTGTTTGAACCTATCCATTCTTGGCCCTTTCTCAAAAGCCTCTCGTTCAGCGAGCATTCTTGCTCTTGCCATTCTGTCTGCACTGAACTCACGCTTGCTAATCATTAAAAGTCACCTTCACCAATTGTATGCAATCCAACGGGATGTCCATTGATTTGGACATCTCACGCCAGTCGCCCCTGCTATTGAGGATGGCGACGACATCGGACACTGGGCGTTGTATTTGCCCCGCCATCATGGCGAGATCCGTTGCGTTGGATTGAATCATAGGGGTGTGGGGGATGGACTTTGCGATGGTATCATCCTGCAAAGCGATTTGACATTGAACTGTTTCAAGCATGGCTTCAATGTCCTCTTTGCCGAACATGTTGCCAGCACGGCCAGCACCTCGTCCAGTCAAGTATGCGAGTTTATCAGCCATGCCTCTCCATCCCTCTCTAAATCTTGGCGGGCCATCCTGCCGTTGTGAGCCAGCAGGTTGCGGTTGAAAAGTATTTAGGCGAGAAGGAGGTTGTTCGGGGGGAATGTTGGGTGGTATTTGTCCCACTGGTGCTGGTGGTGCTGGTTGTTGGCGAGGAACTGGCGGTGCTGGTTGTTGACGAGGAACTGGTGGTGCCGGTGGTTGGGGTTGAACGACAGGAGGTGCTGGTGGTTGAGGTGCTGGTGGTTCGGGCTGAACGACGGGGGGTGCTGGTTGTTGGGGTTCACGGGCTTGCGCTCTCCTGCGTTTCTGTCGCTCCATCGCTTCACGAAGTCCTTGCGGCCCCTGTGGTTGTCCTGCTGGCGGTTCGGGTTGAGGTGGTTGTTGCGGTTCGGGTTGAGGTTGAGGCTGTGGTTGTTGGGGCTGTTGCATCCTGTTTTGGTTTGGCTGAATGCCCGGATTGACTCTTTGAATGTGATTGATGAAACCGCTGACAAGACGATCTGCCCCAGCCCTGCCGGAGCCTTGAGCAACCAGTTCTTCAATTGAAGGCATATTGTCACCCATGTTGTATTTATCACCCAAGTATTGGTGCAATTTAGGGAGGTAAGCACGCTTGTTAGCAAATGAGTTTGCATACAAGTCCACGCCCTTCTCGCTCTTGAACCCATCTTCAAACCATGTGCTGTATGCGTCCATTGGGGATTGAGGCATTTGCTGTTGCTCAATTGCTTGCTGTGCGACATCCGGCCCTTCGGGAACAGCGTCGGCGACAATGCCGGGTGTGTCGGGTGATTGAGCCATTTCTCGTCGGCGAATGCCATAGAGGTGCTGGATATTGGTTTTATTTTCGGGAGCGTGTTGACTCAACACTGGGTGATTCAACCATGCGTTTTGAACCATTTCGGGTGTCAATTCATAGCCGCCCATTTGAGCCTGTTGAGCCATTTCATTCACCATAGCAATACTATGTTTGTATGCTTCATTGTTAATGTAAATGCCGTTTGGCCGAACTTTGCCCGGTTTAATGACTTTGCTTGTATTGCCTGTGTGGCCCGATTGCTCACGCACCCACTTGAGTCCTTCGTGGTATGGGCGGTTCCATGATTCGTTTTGAAAGTTTTCTTGATCGCGGTTTCCGACACGAAGTTTAGGCACACCGTATGCGTCAAATTGCCACGGTGTTTCTTTCTTCTGTGGCCCCCAAACCCCTTCACGCCACTGTGAATCTAAAACCGCACGCCCCATATCAGTCTTGAAGGGCAGTGGTAAATCGTCGGGTATTTTGTCAAGACCTTTTCCGGTCATAGCGGCTTCTTGACGCTTTTGTCCCCATAGGTGATTTTGCACTTCAACGGCGTGATTGATGGTTTTACTGCCGATTTCAATTGCTTTTTGCAGTGCGGCTTTGTAAGTGCCTTCGTCGCCTTGTGGCCCTGCTTGAATCAAAGCGGCTTCTTGGATTGTCAAGTGTTGCGGATCTGATGGGTCAGCATTGTAAATTGCTTCATACACAGCGTCGGCTTCAACGCCGGTCAAATGTTCGCCAGTGATGTCGTCCATAGCCATTGGATAACCCATTAACTGCCCATTAGGGCCGATTTGCCCAAGCAAGCCGTTGATGAGTTCATTGAAGTCAAAGAACCCAAGACCTTTGTTAATTATGGTGCATCGATCAAGAATAGACCACGGTGTGCGGAGAATGCTCATCGCTTGCTGGCCCCCGCAAACGCCACGGGCATAAGCGAGGTATCGTCAAATCTCCAACCTTTTAGATTTTCAGTCGGGCCGGTCGGGGCACTCGCTTTTTCCTCACTTGCTTGATTCCCTCTTTTGGCTTCGGCACCAAGTTCGGGGGTGGATTTTGTCAATTTTTGAACTGCTTCAAGGAGTTTCTTCAAGTCACGCTTGAGGGATTGGAGTTCTGTTCGGGTGAATCCGCTAATATCAGTCGCCCTTGATTGAAGACGCTTTTCAATTTCCATTTTTAGTGCGTCCCCACCCAATGGGTCGTGGAGTAAAGCGGCGTCCCTTTCGGCATTCTTTGGTTTTTTGAAAGATGTGCCTTTGCTGGATGAGGGCTGTGAAGGCATTTTTGTGCCCTTTCCTCCCATACCAATTGTTTGCACTCTTTCGCCCGTGATACCACGGGTGTCGGCGTGTGCGGATTGCCCGGTGGGGAGTGAACCCATTTCACGACGGAACTTTTCAGCCGCCAGTTTTCGTTGATACGCAACGGGATCTCGGAGTCGGAGGGGCATGTCTTTCGCCCGTGGGTTGCCACTAAACATACGGCGTGGAGCAAATGCTTGACGCTTAGTGTGGCGTGTGAGGTTCTGTTCAGCGGCGGCGGCACGACGCTTTGATTTGCTTTCGGGTTGACGACTGGCTTCTTTCTTGCCACGCTTCATTTTGCGTTTTCGTTCCCTCTTGCCTTTCTTTTTGGCTTTCTTTTCATCCTCTTCGGATTCCTCGTCCTCTTCGTATTTGCGCCCTTTCTTTTTGCGCTTTGCCTTCACGATGTCGGAAACAAACCGAGGGTCGGATGATGCGAGTTTTTCTTGAAAGTCTTCGGAGAACCCCTGTTCTTCGCCCATAGGTGTCGGGGCGAACCATTTGAAGGAACCTTCGGGCCAGCCTCCGAGTGGATGAGGCATTTGCTCCATCGCTTGCCTTTCCGCTTCGGGTGCGAGTTCGGGTGTAATTGGTGGTTCACCTTCCATGAAACCACCCTTTGAGGTGCCAGCAAAACCAACATCTTTGAGTTCAAACAGGTCGGAAAGCATGAATCCTTGCATTCTCCCCTTCTTTTCTTCGTCCATCTCGGAGTATTGATCCTGCAACATTTCGGCTCTTTGGTCTTCCATGTCCCCAATCATTTCTTTTCTTGAAGGTAAGTCCTCATCTCCACCGTTCTTCACCAACGACCAAGCATCTTCAAATGCGTCTTCGCTTCGGCCAAAAATCATTCCCGGCCCTTCACGCTGAACAGGGCCAGCGTTGGCACCGGCTGAAATGCTCAAGCCGTTTTTATGCCCCATATCAACACCCATGCCCGATTCAAGCAGTGTGCTTTCACCAGCCATCATTGGGGTGTCGTTGAGAGTTTCAGCCATTTCTTCGGGTTGAATTGAAATGTGTGGGATGTCGCCCTCCAATTCTTTGAGGGCTTTCTTTTTGCGTGTCACCGGATCCATTTGATCGCGTGTTTCTTGCGAACCAGCACCGTATTGACTGATGTGTGACAAACCGTCGGCGTTTTCATTCGGGTTGACATCGTAGTCCCCCATCATCTCCCGACCACGAAAACCACCAGTGAACTCCGCAACCCGTAAGGATTCTTCGGCGGGATTGCGACGGGGGTTTGCCATTGACATGATAATCACTCCATTTTGCTAACTTGCATAGGGCAACCCGTCATTGACAGTGTGGCACTATCCAATCCACATGTCGGACAACGAGGGCCACCGCCTTTTTCTATTGTGCATGGACTCTTCACCACAGACCACCCAACAGCAAAAGACTTCTTCAAATCCTTCGCTTTGTAGCAGGGACACTTCGGCTCTTTGCTTGAGCAATCCATCACGCCTTTCTTCATGCACGCACATGGGTTCGCCTTTGTCGCTCCGCAACAGCATGAGGTTTTCTTTAATTTACTCATTTTTTCAAAGGGACTCCCAACATTTGGCCCTCCTTTCCCACCCTCATAACGCAATTGTATGGGGGTTGCTGAAAATTGAACAGGCATTGTATATCCCGCCATAGGTTGCTCTATGGTTTTGTTGAAGTGAAAACCCTGTGAATCGTGGATGCCTTGTATTTCATTCATGGCTTGTTCTTTCAAATCTTCAAATACCCCTTGAATCACTTGTTCGGGGGTATCATTGTTTATTGCGAATTGTTCATCGTCATAATGCAATTCGTAGTGCATGGTTATTTTAGTCGATCCGATGGTATCGGTCAATGTTCCCTGTTTTTCACCCATCAGCAATTCCACCTATCAAGTGCGGCACCCTTTGGTGTCCTTTTGCCACCTTTGCTGGTCGGCCCTTTGACACCACCCATGCGGGCACAGAAGGACTTCTTTCGTGCCTTCTTTTTGCCAGTCGGGTTCTTTTCAGTGACGGGGGGTTTGAGGTTTGCTCCTTCTTCACGCTTGGCCTTTGCACGCCCAGCGGCGTTCAACCCACCCTTTCGGCTGTGGACTTTAGGATTGTAGCCGTGAAAGGGCTTGTCGCTTTTCTTAGAAAGGAGTGCCTTTGCCAACAAATCGCATGTATCGCAATTGCATGTGGCCTTCTTCACCTTGTCCTTCTTTTTGCTGTTCGGTATTTTCTTGCTCGCTGGCACACAATTCGGGACTTCACGCCCTCCCTTGTTTTTCATGCCGACTTGCTCGTAGCCATCCCAACACGGATCTTCCTTGATGAACTCAAGTCCAGCCAAAAATGCGTTTCGTCCTATTGCTTGCATTATCGTTGCCCCCTCAAGCGATTGTATGTTTCGGCAACGAGTATAGGGAGTCCCATATACCACTGTGCCAACATTGGTGTCTTGGAGTATGATTGAGCCAAAGGCAGGAACGCCCTTGCTACGGAACGCAAAAGTTCGTCGGCTTCTTCACGGGGAACTTCGGGCAAAGCCTTTTTGAGATCGTGAAAGCCCATACGCATGAGCATGATTGCGCCCAGTGCTTCGCTTGAGCAATCCTCTTGGGATGTGAGGCCAAATGCGTCAAGACCTTCTTTCCACACCCCGACGACTTCTTCAAGTGCGTCGCACATTTGCAGTGCTTCAAGCATTGTAAAAATGTCGCTATTGCCGTGCAATAGTTCAGCGTATTCTGTGTGCTTCAACATCAACGCTGGGATTGTTTGATAGCCTCTTTCACTCATCTCCAAGCACCCCCGCTTCGGCCAATGCCTTACGCATGACTCGCCACTCTTCGGGCGACTTTTCGGAGAAGTGTGCTTGTATGACTGTCAAGACGCTGACCTGTTCGTTGCCGCCAACGGCTTCGGCCTTTTCCAGCCACTCGCCAATCTCGGTCAATGAATCACGGACTTCACGGTGCAATTTCACTGCGGTGTCTAATCCCTTGTAGTCAAGTGTCCCCGACTCCATCCGTTCCTCTTGCATCAGATCCAAGTGGGCATTGAATAGTCCATTAAGTCGTTGGAGGTTTCGCTCACTTTGTTGCATGGCTGTGCGTGCGCTGTCAATAGCGGCGGGCATAATCTCCATGTTGACCTGTCGTTGGATGATAGGTTGAGTGTGATTTTCCATGTGTTGAGCAAGAGCCTCTTCACTTATGTCCAATTCAGTCGCCATGTCGTCCATACTGACAAGACGCTCAAGGACGGCGTGTTCAATGTTGGCTCTTTCGGGATGAGTGCATAAGGGACATTCCGTGTTGCTGTTGTTATGATATTCGCCGGAATGCCTTCTCATGTGGCGATGTGCAGTGCCTTCGGGCCAGTCGTGGGTCAAATCTAATTCAGCGGGTTCAAGCAAGCCAATGCGGATTTGTTGTTCCCACTGATCGCGCCTGTCGTCTTGACAAAAGGGACAATTCCTACGGACACGCCTCCCCGTCATATTTTACCGATAGCGGGCGAGTTTATTTCACTTTTGATTTTTACGGCGGTGAACGCCACAAAAGTCGCTATCAAGCATCGGTCGGTTTTTGCACGGGGTTCCGTCCTTTTTCTTAGCCACACATTTCTCCGGCCTTTTGTGCCGAATCACGGGCACAGGAGCAGGTTTCACATCATACGCTTGTGATTGCGGGACGGAATACCTGCGCCCATCAATAGCGAAAGGATGCGTATTGACGGATGGCGATAGTGCCAGTGAGAAGCAAACCGAAGAACATAGCCATAACAGCACTGGTTCCCAACGCTGGCCCTTGCCAAACCAAAATCACCATTGAAAATAAAATGAATGCGATGATGTAGATCATGGTCGCACTTTCAACCAACAGTTTCTTTGGACTCAAAATATCAATCGTGGCCGACGACCACGAAACCTCTCCGCTAATTGCTTGTTCCTCTTCCTTTCCCATGTTATCACAGTCCTAATGGTGCCGCCTTAGCGGCCATATTCACGCCTTGCCCCATTGTTGCTCCGAAGCCACCTTGATTTTGAACAGCGTTGCCCATCATGCCTCCAAGAAGGCTTCCGAAGAATCCGGGCTGTTGTGCCCCTTGCATGTTGTTCATCATCATTCCTTGCTGGTGTGCCGCAAGGAACATCTGTAATTGCTGTTGGTTGGCGTTCAACACATTCTGTGCCGCACCTTGCGTCTTTTGTAGTGTCAAGGCAAGGTTTTCCGGTGAAAGTGTTGCGAGGTTTGAAGGCATTGAACCAGCATCTAATTTCATTGTATTGTCTTCAATGGTGAAAGAAATGTTGTTGAAGAACTCTTTGAGTGATAATTGCACTATTTCTCCAACCAAGTCCAGCATCAAGGGCAGGTTTTGAGTGACGATGAATGCTGACACGGGGTCATACATTGACAATAATTGAGAGGTTGCGAGAACTGGATCGTTGGCGGCTTGTTGCATCATAGGGTTCTGTGCCTGTTGCATCATACCCATAGCACCCATTTGCTGTGGTTGCCCAAATTGTTGCATCCCACCGAACTGGTTTTGCTGTGCGGCCAACGAAGGGGCACCAAATTGCTGTGTAGTCGCTGGCTTATTTCCACCAAATCCAAAAAATCCCATATCATTCACCTGTTTATTGTTGCGCCACCATTGGCTCTTGAGGCACCAAAGTGCCCTGCATGTCTTGAGGGGAAACACCCATCATAGATTGTTGTTGCGCCATTTGTTCCATTTGCATGGCTCGCATGTCAAAGGTCACGGTCACTAAATCAGCAACCCCTGTTATTGGGTTGGTGTGTTGGTTGAGAACGACTCCCTTTGAGTATTGGGCGTCTTTTTGAATCATTTGAAAGAACTGTGCATACTTCGCCAATGATTCGGGCGTTGAACGATTTTTGCTTTGTGATCTGTTTAGTCCGGGCACTTTCAAAAAGCGAGTGCCTTTAGCGACTACTTTACCAAACCCTTCTTCGGCTAATTCGTGTTCATCAATCATACACCTCAATGTATGGTAAATGTGCAAATGTGCTGGACAAAGTGTGCTGTTCATTTCATCGCCGTGATCGCCGTGTGTGCGGGCGAGAGGCTTTCGTGCTTGTCCTGTGTCTTCATCAAACCAATAGATGTCAGCCAATGACAACCCCGTCTTTTCATCAACAATGTGGTTGTATGCGTTGTCGCCTTCAAGAAAACGGCGCACATCAACACCACAGCAAGCGCACTCATGTGCGGCATTGTAGCGGTATATTTTGAAAAGACCTAAATTGTAATTTGGAGGACGAAGGGCTTTACGCATTTTCTTGATGTTCTTTTTGCGAGCCTTTCGTGGGTTTTTGGTGTTGGTGACGAGTTTGAGTTCCACTGTCGGGATAAGGGCTTCTCCTTCAACCCCGCCAGTCGATCCGGCACTTGCCATTTCAGCCCGCTGTTGGGTTTTCAGCATGTTGTATGAAACACCTGTTTGGACGGCTAACATTTTCAGTTCGTCGTCTGTCAAACCGTTAAGTGAAATGCCGCCGTTGGCGAATGGATTGAACCTCACTCATAACTCCCCCTTGACCCTGTGAGGACTGACAACATGAAAAGGGTTTTGGCCTAAATCATGTTTATTGTCCTTATCACGGCACCCTCCACATTTAATCCGTATTGAGCCGCCGTAGCCTCCACATTTGTCGCTACTGCGGATTTTCTTAATCTCCGCATATCCTCTTGAAAGGGAGTCACCATAGGATGTTGACGGCGCAACCCCATGTCCCACATTTGCTGGGATTCGTTCGTCCACCACAGATCCATTTTGTTGAGAACCAAGCAAACCACCTTCGGTTTGTATTTTCTCGCCTTTTTCTTCATGCTTCGTGAGAAAGTGCTGGGAAACCTATGGTTGACGATAATGTCCGTGAGGTATTTGAAACCCGCAACGGCTTCTTGCATGGCCGGTTGCGACCAAGCAACACGGTCGTCAACGACAAAGAAAACCACACTGGTATTTCGGTCAATCATGTCTTCGGCCCATAAGTTCCAGTATTGGGATTGACCGCCGATGTCGGCTGTCATTATAGGTGTTTTTTCGCCTTTCCACCGCACTTGTTTTTTGGTTGCGTGGGGTGTTTGAAAAGAGCCGTTCTTTACAGGATGCGTAGTTCTCATTTCAACGGGTATCGGATCGATGTCACCCGGAACGGTCAAGTATTGATCAAGAGTGGTTTTGCCAGCCAACGATGGCCCAAATATACCAATTTTATGTGGTCTAATTAGCCGATACACATAGGCCGCTAATTGAGCCGAACCCATCAATATGTGTCCAGCAAGCATCCATGTAGCCATTCATCTCACTTTCCCCGAATCCAGTTCCAAACAGAAGTCGGGTTAATCTCAAGCCAAATATCCAAACCAAGCAAAACAAAGAAAGTAAGAGCGATTCCCCCAACAAAGGCAAGTATGGATTTCACAGTCCAAGCGGCTCGCTCCATCCTCCTATCGTATGCGTTTTCTGCGAGGATTGCTGACATGGCTTCCGCCTGTCTTTCCTGTGCGGTATTGAAAGGCCACATCATGTCCCACCACACTATTCGTTATTTTGCTCGTTATTGGTTTCTTCGGTGTTTGGTAAGCCAAAGGTTTGTTGATTCGGATCGACCTGTTGCCAAGCCTGTTGTTTATACATTTGAGCCTCTTGAGCCATGTTGTAGTCCTTTCTCAAGCGGCGTTGTTGTAGTCTTTGTTGGTTGCGAAGCCATTTATCATGGCGACCTTCTTGAGCGAACTCCGCACGGAGAGCAAGTGAGTCACGGATGCCACCCACATGAAACAAAACCATAGCGATACAAAGGAAACCGAATGCAATAAGGCCATATTGAAGACCCATTTCGGCTGGACTTGCACCGGGCAAATACCAGTCTAAATGCGACACCGTGACGGAAACCCCAGTCAATAGGGATTGCCATAGAAGCATGGCGATCAAATTGATGTCAATTCGGTTATTATCATCGCCACCGCCAGCCCACGGGGGCATACGGTGTGGCTGTGGTGTTATTGGTTGCGGCATTATTCATCACTTCCCTTTTTCTTTTCATTGAAGAACTCTTTCAATATGTGGCATACAAAAGAGGACTTTGATTCTCGGCCCCTTGCCGCTTCCATTTCAGCGAACAATTCATCGGGCATCACGACTGACACATGACGGCTCATGTGTAAATCCCACTCCTGTCAAGGCTATGAAGGTTGTGATTAAATACGACGACGCTATCCGCTATCTATGTCAAGCCCGAATATGCCGGAAGCCGTTGCCGCCATGCGTTCATACAACCGAATTGTAAGCGCATCTCCCAATAGTGCCCCTCTCCTATCGTCATGGATCCAACGCCACACCGATGAGAACTTGGCCGCTGACTTTGATTTCAAGGCCGCTGTCGCAGTGTTGGCTTATTTCAATCACCCTTTATTCGCAACCACTTCCAACCAACCAACAGGAACCACCGCATGGGTTTCTTTAATGGCCGGTTCCGAAAGTATTCTTCAAGACGAAGCGGCTTGGATTGACGAACAATTGTTGATTGCGAACATCACACGCCCACAGCGTTTGTTTGACAGCGACATAACATGGTTGAATCAGTGGGCTGTGGCGAACAATGTGTCGGGGAACACGGAAACCGCATACCTTGTCAATTCTTTAATTCAACAATTGCAGACCTGTGAAGGAAACAACGGCCCGACTGGTGCCGCTGGGATTTCACACACCAACCACATGCCAATGGCTCCTATTCCTTGATTCAAGCAACACGATTGTTTTTCCACCATTCTTCAAGGAACGATTCTCTCATTGAAGGTGGTGCAGTTTCCAAAGGCTTTTTGTTGTCTAAATACACTGTGCGGGCGGCGGGTCGGAAACAATTGCGACACTTCATCTGTCCAGTTAATGGATCGGGAACTTGGTTGCATTTGTGAGGGTTGCCGGGTATTGTTGCTGGACAAATTGTAGTGTTGACATCTTTGGGTATTTTGTCGTAGCCTGTGAAGCCGATAGCAGGTTTTCCGTCAGCCCGCTTCCATTGGCCCAAAGCATGTAAATCAATTTCGTTGCCGTCCACCATGTATGTCGATCCTTCTCTTATGTCTTCGGGGAGCATTTTACCGGGTAATGACACTTGAATGTTCAAATTGTCAGCAATAGCACCGTCCTCCCAACCTCTTGAATCACCAAATTGTTGGAGGAAAGGTGTTTGTCTTGTTGACATCCACCCTGTCACATGTGGATTCCTTCGCAAAATCCTGTCAGCCATAGCGTAAGCACCCGCCCCTCTTGCATCGCCACCAGCGAGAAGTCTTGCGACCAAATCTTCATCCATTGATTCACGACTTAACATCGCTTGAGGGGTTAAGGTTTGTTGATATGCTGAACCTATTTGTTCGGGGAACTCCAACATCCGATAGAGGTTTCGCCAGTGAGAGGTTTGGGTTGAGTTTTTTCTGTAATTGAAATCACAAGCATAGCAGTTCCCACAAGCAGTGGATGGGTTGTTCCTTGTCGCATAAACACATGCTCTTGCTGGTGAGTCCATAATTGAATAACCGGGCATTTTATTTGGTTCACCATAATGTGCGAACTGTTCGGGTTTCAATTTTCGTTCCATTGTAGGTAAATCATCACGAATGTCTTTGTAGGCTGGCAATTGATAATCCAAATCCAAAGGAATGTCAATTTCTCTTGGTTTTCCGTCTTCCATCAAAAAATCGTCCACTTTACGGGGATTCAGATCAACAAACGACCAAATGTCTTCACCGCCCGAAGACGGGTCGCCTTCAATTTTCTTTCTTGCTTTTGGGTATGTGCCCCCCAAGAACTTGTCCCAATGAAACATTTCACCGGGGTCGCCTAAAGCCTTAATGAGAACAGCACCAAGTTCAGCCAGCCCTTCGGCTCGTTGAACATTCGTCCAGTCAATGCCTTTAGGAAAATACATGCCGTGTGGTGTCACGACACCAGTGTTTCCTGCAAATCGTGTTCCTTGACTGATGGGTATAGGGTCAGCCATTTCGCCGACTGGCCCTGCTGGGAACATAACGAAGTCGCCTGTTCCTGTGATTTGGTGAGGGAGAGGGCGACCCATGTGTTCGGTTTGTGTTTTGGTTCTTCGTCCAAATAGGGGGTGAATTGCCAAATCCTTGTGATCTTCGGGTTCCATCACAGCAGTGTCGTCCCGATAAACGATATTGCCTTGTGGATCGTAAAAGAACGGGCGATATGTCACCAAATCCGCTTGTTGCCCTTCTTCATCAAGGACTCTTGCGTTTCCGTTGTGATCAAGTTCAACATCATAATTGTGAACATCTTCGGGCAAAGCATCTCGTTTGCCGTCTTGCATGAGGTATTTTTGGGATTCCGATATTGGCAAAGTGCCACTGATGGGTGCGTGAAGCGTTCTGCCCGGTGCCCTCGGTGTTCCTTGTATTTCTCCCCTGTATGCTTTGTTTCCGTGCCAAGCGTCTTGTTGGGCTGTTCTGTCAATTGACACCATTGGGTCAAGTAAAGGAACTTGAGTCGCCGCTTCAACGCTGTGTTTTCCTTTTGATTTGCCGTCACTGCCGACCAATTTTCTTTGAATAGCAACCATACCCGGCCCTCTTCGTGTTGGGTCTTTTGGATCTGATGGGAACTGATCGAAGTGAAATGGGCGCAGTGCAGGAGGCAAACGCATATCACGACCGGGAACGGCTTGACTGATGTTGCGGAAAGTGGATATTGAGTCGTCTTTAGGGAGGTTTCCAAGACCTATGTGTTTTTCACCAGCCTTCGTTCGTTTCCAGTCAAAAGGTGCCGCCATCAGTGTCCCCCCTGTTTCAGCACAGCCCATCCCTGTTCAAAGGCATTTTGGGGTTCGGATAACTCAAAGTCCAATAATGCTGTCTGTGCTGAACTTTCTTTTGGGAGAAAATGACCGTAGCCGTGGTTCTCCAACAATTGGTTAATTGAATGCCCGTCAAAGTCTTCAACATTCGCAACACCGACCATTTCGGGCACTGCGCCACGCTTTTTAGTATTGCCCGAAGTATTGTCGGGTCTTTGAATAATAGTAGTGTCCAATCCTATGTCTTTGTAGTCTTCAATGTTTTTTGCACTGTCAAAGGCTAACACTGGCTGACCTTCTTGGATTCTTTCATCTAATTGAGCCATCATTGGTCTTGGGTCAAACCCTTCGCCGTAAGTGCCCGGTTGGCCGTAATACGGAGGGTCATTAACCAATAAACCATCAATGTCCCATTCAGCCAGTGCTTCGGCACCATCTCCCTGCCGAACATTGACATTTTGAAGTGGTTCCCTCCAATTCAACAGGTTTTCCACTGGGGGCAAAGAACGCATAGTGCTGACATCGGGAGCGTTGCTCGGCCAAACCATTCCTTCAAACGGTGTTTTGTTATGGCGTATTTGGCCCACATGCCCTGCCCTTTTGTTGCGATATAGGTTGAGAGCCATAGCGATTCGTTGGTCGTAAGTCAAAGGCACGCCATCTCGTATCAGTGTGTCATAATACGCCAATGTGTCCGGCGGAACTGGATCACCCCGCTTTCTTTCAGTGAAGTTCGGGCCTCTTATGTCAGTTCGCCATAGGTCTTTCAATCCTTGATCGTTCAATCCCTGTGTCATGCTCCAATCAATGTCCGTGCCTTGCGGGCTTTGATTTTTAACTGCTTGAATCAAAGCGGCTGTCGGAATATCCATTTCGTTGTAGTCGCCTCCCATTTGAGGTAAAATGTTGAAGAACTCATTTGCGGGGCCACCATAAGGCACCTGTATGCGGTCTTGACCTTGAGCAAGGTTCCTTTCAATCATGCGGTGATGCGGGGTATTCTTTGACCCTGTGTGCCGAACGAGTGGTTCTAAACCAAAGCGACCCGACATATCAGCACGCATTTGAGCGAGCATAGCCGAATCAACCCGTCGTCCATCACGACTTGGATGTCCCTTATATCTCACCATTTCACTCCATCCACGGGTAATTTTGCGACAGGTCAGTGAAGCGTCGGCCTCCCCTATCCACCAATTTGGCGGTTCGGCGATTCATCCGATCCGACCATGAAAGTGGCTCCTGCTGATTTTGCAGGGTGGCGAGTAGGGCATTAGGTTTTTGGAGTGCTTGCACGAATCGGTTTTCCGACGGCAAAGGTGGGAGATCTCTCGGTGTGCCCATGTCGGGAGTATTGGAGCCTCCCGGTATCATCTCAAGCATCGGTATTCCCGGTGGCCCTGTGTCCACCACCCCTCCTTCCATTGGAGGGATTCGCTGGCCTTGTCCCAATTTCATTGGTTCACGGGAAAACATTGGTTGGTATTGAGCATCTGTCACGCCTAAAGGAACACGCTCGTCATTTGTCCCCCATCTTGCTTGAAAATAATTGTCCCAAAAATCACGGGCTGAATAGGTTTCAGCCATACTTCGTCCCAAGTCGGGTGCTTTGGGGGAAAGTGCAGGGAGCGAATATCGGAATGCGTCAACCAAGTCTGTCCCTAAGCCTTGACGACGATAAGCAGGATCGATAACCAAATCCTCCACCAGCGGTTTGTTCAAAGGTGCCACATGTTCCATGCCTTCAATCCATGTTAATTGACCTGCTGAATCGGGTCGTGCAAACCAACCCATTCCTTCAAGCCCTTTCGTGTGAGGCCAAACACGATCACCAAAATACGGGCGTTGCACTTCTAAATCGCCGCCTCTTAAACGACCACGCTGACCCATAGCAATTTCTCTTGTTTGGCTGGGGATTCGGTATGTTTCATTCTCCTTGCCCGGTATGTTTTTCATTTGCCCAAACAAAGGACGGATTGTCAAGTCTTGCCATTCGGTTGGCTTTCTGCCCGAAAGAATGCCGTGTGGTGGCACCATATCCATTGGTTGCGGTATTCTATCGGTGAATGTTGCCCCCATTTCGTTCAAAAAGTCTTTTGTCGCTTGCGGGTGTCCATAGCCGGGGTTATCACGGAATACCTTAGCGGCGGTGATAGGGTCAAGCCTTAATTCCGGTTGAATGACGAAACGGCCTTCTTGATCTTGAAAGGCTTGCGACATGTCTTGAGTCACCCCTTGATTCATCATGCCCTCCGCTGTTTGTAGCAAAGGATTGACCGTCGTTAAGTCAAGTGCGTTTTGGATGATGTCGTCGTCCCAATCGTCGCCATCATCAAGGACTTCGCCCTCCATTTCTTTTTTTCGTTGACGGTCTTCGTCGGAACTGTGCATCCACTGTTCGGTTATTGGATCCCACGGCCCTGCGTGCATGGTGTCTTGGATTTGACGCAACATGTCCTCATGGGTGTATTCAACCATGTTCGGGGCACGGATTTGGCCTAAAGCATAATACATGTCAGCGGGCATTGTCATTCCTTTGCCCCCATCGGCACTGGGGTCGTGAACCATCTTTTTGCCGTCTTCGCCCATAAAAGTGGTGAAAGCGTGTCCATAAGGACGACCAGCCAGTGGCCCCATGAGTGGAGTCACTTGAGCATGGACAAGTGTGTGATTAGGATTGGCGCACATGTAATTAAATGAATTGTAGTAGCAATCCCCGCCTTTGTTCTCGGCGGGTATGTCGTCTAAGTCGTCGTTTTTCAATAGGCTGAAACCAACATCAATCGGAGTCATTCATTCACCCCATGCTATGCGATCTTGCCATGAAGGTGCCGAGAATGGAGGGAACCTGTTCATTGACGGCGGCATATTCCCCATCATTCTCCGTTCACGCTTTGAAGCCTCAAGCATGGCTTTCAATTCTTCAACCGTTGAGGGCCGTTCATTGTCTAATTGCTGATTGATTGAATGTGTGATATAGGCTAATTTGTCCGGTGTTCCTTGATGTGTCAATTGCGCTCCATCGTCTATTGACATTTCAGCGGATCCTTGATGGGGATAGCGGGCGTTGCTATCTTGCCAATTGTTCAATTGTTGCTGGGCATTCATCACGGGTCTTCCGACCGTAGGTGATATACCCAATTTGTGCCCAATCCCCGCCTCATCCAATTTGCGACCAAGACCTTGTAGTGTAGCAAGTCCACCCGCACTCATATAATTTTCTTGAAGCCTCCCAGTATTTTCTAAGAGGGAGGCGAGTGTTGAATACCCCAGCCCCATTCCTGCAAACGCAGGGTTGACATCGATCATCGGGCCTTGACCCATCGCACTTATTGACCCAGTGGACACTGGTGCCCTTGTTGCACCCGCTTCAAGCCTTGTATCAAGTGCCCCAAGCATGGCTTCCCTTGCCACAGGCGGGAATGCTTCTCTCCACTCGTTGGGGTGCCCCATACCCTGCATGTTGTTGCGAAGGATTTCGGCATCACTTAAGCCGCCACCTCGCCCCCGTGCGGCCATTTGTTGAGCGTGATGAGGGCGGAAATACATGTATTCGTTGTCTAAATGGTCTTCGGGCGGATAGCCAACGCCCATTTCGGCGGCTCGTTCATAGAACTCCCATTCATCGTCAAAGTCCTCCAATTTCAATCCGACATCTTCGGCACTTTCCCAACCCTTCGTGCGTGCGAAGTCCTCAATGCTTTGAGAGTTCTCAAGGTGCTGGATGGCTTCTTTGATTGGTAATGAGCCGGAGGTTCTTAATCCCAATTCGGGAGGCATGTTGCCGAACTTGTTTGACATCATGTGGGGTTGAACAGCCATTGAGTAGCCAAAGTCCTCACGCCCGATTTGCTTTTGCACGATGTCCCATGCGGTTTCAAACGGATCTGCGGAGGCATAGAATCCCATGTCCTCATCTCCCATATCCCCTTCGGGTGTTGCGGGTATGCGTGCTTCGGCACATTTGTCCCACGCCTCCATAACACGGTTTGCGAGGGAGTCCTCCCACGAATGATTGGATCGTGGACTATTCGGGTTCATACCCCCTCTTGTTAAACTCCGCCTCCCATGCAAGGCGGCGTAGCCCTGTGCATCAAACCTGCTTTCTAAGGATTGGCGGAACTCTTCACAGGACATAGCGTCATAGTATTCTAAAATTGCTTGACCGCCTTCGGGGTCATTCGTGTAGGTGCTATCACCCCAGCCCTCAATCAAGCCATCACGCCACAATTCCCTTGCTTCTCCACAGCACGGGTCGTTGCCCATGTCGGTTTGCAGGTTTGCTACATCGGGTATGGTGTCTTCGTCGGGCAAAAGAATGTCGTTGATTCGCTGACGAACCGCAAGGCTGTTATCCATCGGGCGACCGCCCTCGTTGGCTTTCTCAACATGGTTCCAGCCAGCCTCAAACGGATCTGCCGAGGCATACTTCATCCCCATGCTTGTTCGGCTGGCGCATTCGTCCCATTCGTCTAAAATGTTCTGATCGCGGTTTATGTTGCTTTCATGGTTAGCCATGTCGGTTTCCGGCCCTGCGTTCGGTATTGTTTCCATCATGTTTCGGAAATCACCACAGTCCATTGAATCTAATTGGCTTCTCAATTTTTGATATTGACTGGGTGAAAAATTGTTTTTATCACTCCAAGACTGTGCCAATTTTTCTTTTGCGTCGTCGCAACATGAGTCACCGTCCTCCATTTGGACTTCCTCTTGGACTTCAATATCGCCGTATTCGTTGGCGTAGCCAGCAAAGGGGTGCCAGTTAAGACGAGGCCCGCCGTTGGGCGGCGAAAGTCGTCCTCCCATACTCGGCATGGGTGCGCTATGTAAAGCGGGTTTGAAATAACTGCCGATGAAACCATCCCGAACCCGTTTATTTTTATGTCAAGGGTGTTAATCCTCACAACATTGATAAGCCATTGATGATGAGCAGTGGTTGAGCAACATGATGCCAAACGGACAGCAACCAATCTTCATTCTAAAAGAAGGAACCGAGCGAAGCCACGGACGAGTGGCACAGTCAAACAACATCGCCGCCGCAAAAGCGGTCGCTGACGCAGTGCGAAGCACTCTCGGCCCGAAAGGCATGGACAAAATGCTGGTTGACGAAGGTGGGGATGTTATCATCACCAACGACGGAGCAACCATCCTCGGTGAAATGGACATCGATCACCCTGCGGCGAAAATGATTATTGAAGTCGCAAAGACCCAAGAGCAAGAATGCTACGACGGGACAACCAGTGCGGTCGTTCTCTCCGGTGAACTTCTCAAGAAGTCCGAAGAACTCATCACCCAAAACATCCATCCGACCACGATCTGTTCGGCATTCCGTGAAGGAGGGCAATTCATAGCAGGTAAATTAGATACTTATGCCGAAAAGACCGAAGATCGCTTGCTTGCTATCGCAACCACAGCACTCACCGGCAAATCATCGGCTTCAATCAAAGACCACCTCGGTGCTATTTGCGTTGATGCAGTGGAGGCACTTTCCCAAAACGGTTCTGTTGACCTAACTCAAATCAATGTGGTGAAGGCTGTTGGCGGCGACGCACATGACAGCGAACTCATCAGCGGCATTATTGTTGACAAGGAACGAGCGCACAGTGGTATGCCAGCGGGTATTTCCGACGGAAAGGTGCTTCTCATTGATTTTCCACTTGAAGTCAAGTCCACTGAAATGGATGCCAATATCCAAATCACCGATCCAAACCAAATCACTGCTTTCTTAGAGCAGGAAGAAGGCTACATCCGTGAACTTGTCAAGGTAATTGTTGACAGCGGAGCGACCGTTGTTGTTTGCCAAAAGGGAATTGACGACCTTGCCAAGCATTATTTGTCAAAGGCTGGCGTGTTTGCGCTTGAAAAGGTCAAGCGTTCCGACATGGAGGCACTTTCCCGTGCTACGGGCGCAGGTATCATCAACAACCTTGAGGATGTTGAAGACGCTCTTGGCTCTTGTGAAAGCCTCACGGAAAAGAAAGTGGGCGAATTGCCAATGTCTTTCTTCTCCACACCGAACTCTTCGGCTGTCACCTTGCTTCTCCGAGGCGGCACAGCACCATTCGTTGAAGAAATTGAACGAGCATTTGACGATGCGGTCGGTGTAGTGGCCGTTGCCTACGAAGACGGCGAAGTTCTCACTGGTGGCGGGTCAATCTATGCTTCTCTAAGCAGGGATCTTGCCGAATACGCTCTCACTATCGGTGGTCGTGACCGTATGGCTTTGGAGGCTTTCTCACAGGCACTTGAAGTCATTCCACGAACACTTGCTGAAAACGGTGGTCTTGACCCTGTTGACGAAATGATGGCACTACGCAAGGCACATGCCGAAGGAAACCATCATCACGGTGTCAATGTATTAACTGGTGGTGTCATGCACATGGGTGAAGCCGGTGTGTATGAGCCAAAGCGTGTCGTTGCACAGGCATTGAAGTCGGCTGTTGAAACAGCGACCATGATTCTCCGCATTGATGATGTGATTTCATCACGCAAGGCTGGCCCACGATAACGCTAAATGTCGTCTTCGCCCAACCAATTCCACGGTTGCAGTTTATCACTGCTGATTTTAGGAGCGAAGTGTTTGCCGTCAACGGTCACACGGGGGTTGGATCGTGACGAAGCACTGGATATTGCCCCACGGTCAACCATTTTGTCCCAAAACCCAGCCTTTTCGGGTTCAACCTTTGTAGCATGGGCATGAAATTGCCCAAGTTCAGTTTGACCGGCCATTTCCTGTTCAAGTTCCTCAATCATCTCACGAAGGTATGATTCACCGAGTCCACTGTCCCTCACAGGGGTTGCTACCTCAAAGTGGTGAACATTCACCTGCCCTGTGTCCCAATTCTGTTGAGCGACACCTCTCGCCATACCGTCCTCCGATTGCCACGAAACATCGGCGAATCCTGTTGGCCCCATCAGATCCGACATGAGGTCGGGAAAGAGAGCCTTCTCCCGTATTGATGGGCCACCTTCGGTGGGGCCATTGTAGTCGGGGTCGTCCATATCACCCCAGTCTTCTTGGGGATAATACAGGGGTGCTTTGAGCAAAGCGAAGGCTTGATCAAAGGCGGTCATGGCCCATCACCCCACATTTCCTCCTGTTCTCTTTTGAATCGTTGTCCTGCCTCGTTCCAGCGTTTTTGCCACTTATTTTTAGGAACTTTGTGGGGAAAATTGGCGTCTTCGGCGTTTTGCCAATGGGCACTGTCCGGCCACTCACTGTGCATGTATTGGGTGTCGGGGTCATTCCAGTTCTGTTCTTTAGGTATTCGTGCTAAACCACGGGGGAATAAACCACGACTTGCCAAAAGCCCAAGCATGTCGCCTGTATTTTCACGGGACGGTTTCATTCGCCCTCTATTTGCGAAATTGGTTCGGTATTCCAACAA
>Ga0206682_10001845_pt1 | contig 20112 bp, 20 predicted proteins | sample M240m12015metaG_FD_155444 | JGI IMG/M metagenome (GOLD analysis project Ga0206682, IMG submission 155444) | Ammonia-oxidizing marine archaeal communities from Monterey Bay, California, United States - M2 40m 12015 | ecosystem: Environmental > Aquatic > Marine > Intertidal zone | place: USA...
AGCATAGGTTGAAAAAAGATCTAATTTTCTAGCTTCTTTACGATCCATGATTTCTAATGGATCAAAATTTTTGACTTCGCACGCAAATTTAGTTTTGAATAAATTGGCGTCAAACTTTGTTATAGGCGCAGCCCCACTTTTACCAGCTATCAAGTTTTCCCAGTAATCGTCTACGGTGTTACCAATAGGAGTCAAGGCTCCCATTCCAGTTATGACAACTCTTTTTTTACTCATAAATACAATTTGAGACGTGTATTAAAAAGAATTATTTATTCTCTTCAATATATTTTATTGCTTCACCAACAGTTTGAATATTTTCAGCTTGTTCGTCTGGTATAGCAATGTTGAATTCTTTTTCAAATTCCATAATTAGTTCTACTGTATCTAGGGAATCTGCTCCTAAATCATTAGTGAAGCTAGATTCTGAGGCAACTTCCCCTTCATCAACTCCTAACTTATCAACTATGATAGATATAACTTTAGATTTTACGTCTGACATATCGTGTTTTTTAATTGTTTGCAGTGCAAATAAATAACTTTTCCTTTACCCGACAAAATACTTTACTTTAAACTTATTCAACAATTATAGTTGAATAACAATTAATCTATCTTTATATTTCCAAAAAATAAGGGATGAACATAGCTTTATTTGCTTCAGGAAAGGGTACTAATGTTGAAAATATTTTAAAGTATTTTGCAGTTAATAAAAAAGTAAATATTGTACTAATTGGAACAAATAATATTAAATCAGGAGCTATTCAGCACGCTAAAACCTTTAAAACACCGTATTTAATTTTTCAAAAACAAGATCTTTCCCACCCTCAAAATTTAATTGATCGTTTAAATGGCGATAACATCGAATTACTAATTTTAGCTGGATTTTTATTAAAAATACCTGGATTATTAATCAATAAATTTAATGGTAAAATAATAAATATTCATCCTTCACTATTGCCTAAGTATGGTGGAAAAGGCATGTATGGGGATCACATTCATAAACAAATTTTAAAAAATAAAGAAAAAGAGACAGGAATTACGTTTCATTATGTAAATGAAAACTACGATGAAGGAAAAATAATTTCTCAACATAAAATATTAATTGAAAAATCTGAAACTTTATTTACGCTGAAACAAAAAATAAGTCGACTAGAATTGTTAAATTATCCACTAATTATAAGCTCTTTTATAAATGAATAGATTCAGATTTAAAGTTCACGAAATCATATTTGAAGCTGATACTCCATTGGGTAAGATATTCGACATATTACTTTTGGTAATGATACTCTTAAGTGTAGGTGTAGTAATGTTGGAGAGTGTTGAGGGGTATCGTTTAGAATGGTTTTGGCTATTTGATATTTTTGAGTGGGTATTTACTATTTTATTTTCTATTGAGTATTTGCTTAGAATTTATTCAGTTAAGAATCCATTAAAATACATATTCAGTTTTTATGGGTTAATCGATTTAATTTCATTAATACCCTCTTTTTTGGGTATAGGCTTAGGGACAAATAATATTGCCTCTATTAAAACAATTAGATCCATCCGTCTTATAAGAATATTTAGAATTTTAAAATTAATTAGATATGTAAAAGAAGCAGCAGCACTAAAAAAAGCTTTTTTAGCAAGTAGACAAAGAATAATTGTCTTTCTATTTGTTGTTTTTTCAATAGCTGTTCTAATGGGTTCTATAATATATATGCTAGAAGATCCTAAAGATGGATTCACCTCAATTCCCAGAAGCATTTACTGGGCAATTGTCACTTTAACCACGGTTGGCTATGGGGATATTGCCCCTCAAACACCTCTAGGGCAGTTTTTTGCCTCGATTATAATGATTCTAGGGTACTCCATAATTGCTGTCCCTACTGGTTTAATTTCGGTAGAACTTTCAAGGACTTCTTTAAACACTCAATCCTGCCGCTCTTGTTCATTAGATGAGCATGAAGATGATGCTAAATATTGTAAAATTTGTGGAGACGAGCTTAATCCAATTAGTTAATGAAAATAAATCTATACACTGACGGTTCAGCAAAAGGAAATCCCGGAAAAGGTGGATTTGGAATTGTATTAATAGCGGGTAAACACTATAAGGAAATCTCCCAAGGGTTTAGACACACCACTAATAATAGAATGGAATTGCTTGCAGTAATAGTGGGTTTAGAAAAATTAAGTAAAGAAAATAGTATTGTTCAAGTTTATTCAGATTCTAAATACGTAGTAGATGCAGTAGAAAAAAAGTGGGTTTTCAATTGGGAAAAAAAGAATTATAAGGGTAAGAAAAATTCAGACCTTTGGAAAAGATTTTTAATCATATTTCGAAAACACAAAGTTTCTTTTACTTGGATAAAGGGCCATGCCGGTCATACAGAAAATGAAAAATGTGATTTATTAGCAGTTGAAGCATCAGAAAATAAAAACTTATTGGTTGATCAAGGCTATGAAAATACTATTAATCCTAATTCTTTATTTTAATAATGAGGGCCATTCAATTAGTTAAGTACGGAAGTGCTGAAACAGCTTTTCAAACCAATATTGTTGCTGATCCTCAACTTCAAAATACGGAAGATATATTGATCAAAGTTCATTCTTTTGGCATTAATTTTGCCGACGTCATGGCTAGAAATGGGCTTTACAGAGCAGCTCCTGCTTTGCCTGCTACATTAGGATACGAAGTTGTTGGAATTGTTGAAAAAGTAAACAATCCTCTAAATAATAATTTATTAGGCAAAAGAGTTTTGGGATTAACTCGATTTGGAGGGTATGCAGAATATGCAATTTCATCCAGTAATGGGGTAATTGAAATCCAAGATAATTTATCAAACGGCCAAGCATTAGCGTTAGCTACTCAATATTGTACAGCTTTCTTAGCCTTAGAAAAAACATCAGTTTCAAAAAATGATTTTGTTCTAATACATTCTGCTTCAGGAGGAGTAGGAATAGCATTAACACAACTTTCTAAACTCAAAAAATGCAAAACTATTGGACTAACGAGAACTGCAAGTAAATTATCTTTTTTAAAGCAGAATGGTGTTGATTACCCAATAGAAACAAAAGCTGGTAATTATCATGAAAAGATTTTAAATGTTTTGGAAAATAAAAGAATTTCAGCAATTTTTAATTCTGTTGGAGGAACAACTTTCAAAAAAGATTTGAAAATATTAGAAGCTACAGGACATTTAGTTTTTTTCGGAATTTCAGATAGAATTAATAATAAGAAAGGGATTCTTAACACCATTTATCAAATGTTGAAAATTGGTAAAATTCACCCAGCTAAACTTATTTTAAATTCTCAATCGATTAACGGATTAAACCTTTTAGAAATAGCAGATAAAAAGCCTGAACAAATCCAAAATGCTTTGAAAGAGTTAATTTATTTGTTTGATAATAAAAAAATTAATCCACAAGCACCAAATGAATTTAGTTGGGAGCAACTCTCAATTGCACACGAGGGTTTGGAAAATGCAAAGTTCATTGGGAAAGTTTTTGTTAATGTCAACAAGTAATGAAAAGAGTTTTTGTAGTATTTATTGTTTTTCTCATTGGAGCGGGATCTATTATTTATTTAAATTTAGATTGGCAAAAAAAAAGAAAGTTACCTGTCTTTCAACCAAGAGATATTAATCCTGAATTAGTAGATTCTTCTTTACATGGAAGAGGTAGAGGAATTAACGGTGGGGATCATGAAATTTCAGAATTCAAACTTACAGACCAACTGAATCAAGCGGTCACTAAAAAACTATTAAAGAATAAAATTGTAGTTGCTAATTTTTTCTTTGTCTCTTGCCCTTCAATATGTCCAAAAATGACTTCAAATTTAAATACTATTCACCGACAATATAGTGGAGATAGTTCATTTTTGATTTTATCTCATACGGTTTGGCCAGAAGTTGATAATGCAACTTTATTATTTAGTTATGCAGAAAAGTACAAGGTGAACCATAATAGTTGGCGGTTTTTAACAGGAAATAAAGAAGAATTGTATCGGCTCGCTCGCCAAGATTATTTAGTAGTTCCGGATGTTAACGATTCAAATTTTCAGCACGGTAGTGATGCAGATTTTATTCATACAGAGAATGTCGTTTTGCTAGATCCAAAACAAAGAATAAGAGGATTCTATGATGGAACCAATCCAAATGAAATGTCTAGATTAAAAGAGGATATTGAAATTCTAAAACAAATTTTTTGGAATCACTAAAAATGGTCAAGACCTATTTTAAAAGTATTTTTTTAGTTTTCTGGTTAGATAATAAAAGGGCAGCGTATCTAAAAGAGCGATAATTAATTTAAATAAATAACCGGAAATTATAAAGTAGAATAATGAATGAGTCAATTCACCATCTACGCTTTTTGGTAGACCATCTACCAAATAATGGGTGATAAGAATAACAGCAATACTGTCTATCAATTGACTTACGACAGTAGAAACATTATTTCGAATCCATAGTTTTTTATCTCCATTTTTTTTCTTTAAGTAATGAAAAATTTGAACATCGATGAATTGAGCACTTAAGTAAGCAACCATAGAAGCTAATGTAGCACCCATAGTAAGATTTCTTATGTGGTAAAATGCGTACTGAGGATGTATGTAAACACTTCCATTTTTAATTTCATGTAGAGGTAATCCTTTGGCAATCTCTTCGGGTTGGTCAAGCGTACCTGATAGCCATATAAAAAAAAGAACCCATAGGTTAATCCCAAACCCCATCCAGACCACCCAGTTGGCCTTTTTTTTTCCAAAAAGTTCACTTATTAAATCGGTACATAAAAAGGTAATGGGGTAAGGAAGAACACCTATTGCTATTACGAACGGAATTTTAAAATTAAATATTTCGAAAGAATAATCGATAAACTTTGATGTTCCAAGAACATTGAGTAGAGTTATAGAACCTAAAAAAAATCCTGACAAGATTAAAAATATCAAGGATTTAATACTTTCATTTTTTACTGAAATTGGATTCATATTTAGTTTAATGAAAATAAAGTTTTAATAAATATAAAACTAATATGTATTTTTAAAATACGTATTTAATAATTTTATAATGAAAATAGCTTCTATTCAAACGGATATTATATGGGAAAACTCAGTAGCTAATAAAGTTTATTATGATCATTTATTAAAAAATATTCAACAAATAGATCTTATTGTTTTTCCTGAAATGTTTACTACAGGGTTCTCTACAAACAATCATGAAATTGCAGAACTGGCTGAGGGAGACACATTAAAATGGATGCAAGAGCACGCAAGAAATTTAAAAACTTGTATTATTGGAAGTGTAGCAGTCAAGCAAGGGAATAACTTATATAATAGACTCTATGTGGTAAAAGCTAATGAAGTAAAGTTTTATGACAAAAGATATCTTTTTTCAATGGCTGGAGAAGATAAAACATTTACAAAAGGGAAAAAAGAGCTAATTTTTGATATTAACAGTTGGAAAATTAAGCCATTAATATGTTACGATTTACGTTTTCCAGTTTGGAGTAAAAATAAGGTTGTAGAAAAAAATCACCAATATGATATTTTAATTTATATCGCTAATTGGCCTCAAAAACGGTCTGCAGCTTGGACTTCGTTATTAAGGGCTAGAGCTATTGAAAACTCGTCATATGTTGTGGGGGTTAATCGACTTGGAATAGATGGTAATAATATTAAATACGACGGATCTTCAAGGGTATTTGATTTTAAGGGTAAAAGATTGGATAGTTTTAAAAAAAACAAATCCAAAATAGCAATCAGTTCTTTTTCCAAAACTGCATTAAATGACTATCGAAAAAAATTTCCTGTATTAAGCGATGCAGATAATTTCACTTTTCATTTTGGAAGTCCCAAATAATATTGGTAATCCAATTCTTTTTTAACTCAACTTCTCCCTTATAGTCAAAAATTGGTTCAGGGTTTTTTCTAATTTTTATGTCTCCCTTTGTCCAATAATTGTTTCCATCTAGATCCGCAATAAGTTTTAATTTATATTTCCCAACAAAACACTTTGGAATAATTGTATCTAATTGGCTACCTGAAAAGGAAATTTGTTTTAAAATTTGATCGTTTTTTAAAACTTGAAGAATAGATTTTTTAAAAGGTAAATTTTTAATATTCAATCCGAAACTAGAAAGTTTCCGTTCTTGAAGAAAAGTAAAATTAATACTACTGGTATCTTTTTTAATGTTTTTGATTCCTTCTATACTTTCAGGAAATAATATCATTTTAAAAGGGCCATCGCTATATTCTGGTATTATAGTAAGTAAGTTGTTTTGGTGCTGAAAATCGGCTTTAATTATTGTAGTATCTAAAAGCAATTTAATTTTTGAGGTATCTATTTTTTTTATGTATTGATTAAAATCCAAAATAAATTTATTATTTGATTCAAGCTGATTGCTTACAAGCTGCTTGTAAATAAGTTTATTTTTTATTCTTTTATTTTCAGAGGCTATTCTTATAGTGTCATTTAAAAAATATTTTGATTGAACCACAATAACATGTTTTTTTATAGTGTCAGTAAAATAAAATTTGTGGTTTTCACTAAGGATATTCGAAAAGTATGTTGTTCCCGTAGTTAAGTCTGAAACAATACAGGAATCGATACTAACATTAAAGGAAAGCGATAAATTTCCTTGGAGATTATATTTTACTTTTTCAATCGAAATTTTTTTATCAGCTTCATACACGATAATACTCAAGATACTATCATTTAACTCTACAGTATCTTTTATAAATCCATGAATTTCAGTGTTAGTATCTAACTTAAAGTTATTGTTTTCATCCTCAAAAGTGTGCAATAAATATTCATCTTTTTTTAAATTGTTAAAAGTGAATTTCCCTTTTGAATCGGAATAGGATTTATAATAATTGGTAGATTTCCCTAAAGCTTTAGCAATAATAAGAGCTTCTTTTAGTGGTGTTTTTTCAGGATATTTATATACAAATCCAGAAATTCTACCACTGTCTATTTTGTCCCCTGTAGCTATAACATAATTTAATTCCTTTATTTTATTATTTTCTGTTATATCTGCAATAGAATTCCTAAAAACAAATGAATAGGTTGTTTCATTCTTTAAGGTGTCTTCCCATTTTATTTCAAGAGAATTTTTATCATCCGTGTATTCTATATTATTTATTTCAGGATTAATAATTACTCCTCTTTTACCTTTTAAGAATTGAATATTCTCATCAAATTCTAATAGGAAACTTTGTTCTCTAAAATTGGTATTTTTCAGGTTGCTATCAATTAATAATACTGGAGAAGCAACATCTTTATCCCCACCTGTTAATACAGTTTGTTGCGCGCAGCTAGCGAATAGAATTATGGTACTTAAATAAAGATACTTCAAAGTATTGGTACTATTAATTTATTAATCGTCTTTAAATTCATCTCGTCTATTTTATTAAACGCATTTTTTTGATCGTGGTCAATGTCTAATACATAAACAATTTCATTATTACTATTTTTAAAAGGTATAACTATTTCTGATCGCGATGCGGGATTACAAGATATATGACCTTCAAATAGATCAACATCTTCCACAATTATCGATTTATTTTCTGACCATGCTTTACCACAAACTCCATTTCCCTTTGGTATTCTAACGCAGGCAGCAGGTCCTTGGAATGCATTCAATATTAATTCTGATTTTTCTACTTTGTAAAACCCTACCCAAAACCAATTAAAACGACTTTTAATTAAAGCAGATACATTACCTAAATTGGTATGTGTCGGAATTGAAGGGTCTATAATATTACCGATATCTTGTATTAATTTTTTGTATGTTAAAGAGTCAGAATCCATTGTCTAAAAAACAAAAATAGTCTCATATAGTAGAAATACAATTTTTATTTAATTTTATAAATTAATTTTACAAAATGGCAGGACATAGTAAGTGGGCTAATATCAAACACCGAAAAGCAGCTCAAGATAAAAAGAGAGCAAAGGTTTTTACAAGGGCAATTAAAGAAATTACCATCGCAGCACGAGATGCTGGTGGAGATGTAGAAACGAATCCTTCTCTAAGATTGGCTGTTCAAAATGCCAAAGGTGCTAATATGCCTAAAGACACTATTGAAAGAGCAATTAAAAAAGGATTAGGTGGTGAAGGAGCTAGTTTAGCAGAAATTACTTTTGAAGGGTATGCTTCTAAAGGAATTGCTGTTTTTGTCGAAGCTACAACAGATAATAATAATAGAACGGTTGCTTCCGTTAGATCAATATTTAATAAATATGCTGGAAATTTAGGAACCAACGGATCTTTAGGTTTTTTATTTGAAAGAAAAGGAGTTTTCACTATCAAAAGAGAAAGCATAAATATTGAAGATTTAGAAGAAGTAGAGATGGAGCTAATTGACTTTGGACTTGAGGAGTTGTCTGCTATTGAAGATGAAGTTATCATTCAAACAAGTTTCGATGAATATGGGAAAATGCAAGCTGCCTTAGAGGAAAAAAAATGGCTTGTTAGCAATACAGAACTTCAGAGAATCCCCATGGAAACCACCTCTTTATCTATAGAAGATGCACAAACTGTAATGAAGCTAATTGATAAGATGGAAGAAGACGACGATGTTAATGCAGTTTATCATAATTTAGAAATTACAGAAGAGTTAATAAAATCTCTATAGTTTATCACCACTCTTTTTTCTTAGCTTCCATCCATAATTCAAACCCTTTTCTTGCAGAAACAGACTTTTTAGTTTTTTCTAGTGTTTTTATATCAAACTTACTTGAAAATAATTCATAGTAATCTTTATGAGACCCTCCAAAGGGAGGCCCCTCAGTATTAAAGATTTTTTCAAACAATAAGCCAAATATTTTACCATTACTATTGAGAATTTGATAGGCTTTATCCACATACTTTTTTCTTAATTTTGGATTTATTGCACAAAAAAAAGTTTGTTCTATAATAACATCAAAAAAGCCTATTTGACTCACGTCAAAAAAATCAATCATTAAGATTTGTTCATTAGGAAAATACGGACAATTTTTTTTAAAACCTTTTACTGCATTTTCAGAAAGATCTAAATAGAAAATATTTTTAAATCCATTTTCAAATCCATATTTTGCTTCGTAACCATTACCTGCTCCAGGAATTAGAATATTTAAACTTTTATTTTTTTCATTATCGAACCAGAATTTGATAGCAGGCGAAACAACCCCTAGATCCCATCCAATTTGATTTTGAAAGTATCTATTTTCCCAGTAAGACTTATTTAGATTATTCTTTTTCACTAATATCACCTTTTTCTGAAAGTAATATTGCTAAAGGTCTAGTACCTTCAATTTCTGATAGAATTATGATTATTACAACAGTAAATGGTACACTCACAATCATTCCAGTAGTTCCCCATATAAGACCCCAAAACATAAGCGATAAAATACTTATAAGTGGGCTTATATTCATTGAGTTCCCCATCCATCTAGGTTCTATTAAGTTTCCAATTATTATTTGAATAGCACCAACTACTACTAATATAACAGATGCTGTTGTAAATTCTCCAAATTGGAGCATTGAAAAAGCTACGGGAAAGAGAGTTGCTAATAGTGACCCAATGGTAGGTATATAATTAAGAAGGAAAATTAAAAATGCCCAAAAAACTGCAAAATTTAGATCACATATATAGAATACTATTAAACTCAAGAACCCAGTTAGTAGACTTGATAAGGTTTTTATACCTAGATACTTAGCTACAGACCATTCTATTTTTTCTAATGTATTGGAAAGACTTTTATATTCCGCTTTCGATTCAGATAAAAATTGGTTTAGTTTTTTACTAAAATGTTTTTCTTCAATAAATATGAAAATGGTGAAAATTATAATTAGAAGCGTGCTGCTGACAATATTTGAAATTGCATCAAAGAGCATCTCAGCAAATCCAGCAATGCTTATTTCCGCACTTTGATTTTTAATATATGACTTTAAATCTATTTGAAATTCATTATTTATTAATGAAATTAAATTACTTAGATTTTCGTTGTAATCGTGATGAGACTGAATTATTGAATTAAAACTTGAAAAAATTATTTGCGTAAAAAAATAAAGTATGTAAAATACAAATACCGCAGAAAGAACTTTTTTCACTTTATTAGGAACAAGTTTACCATAACCTGGAATTTTTTCAGAAATAGAGCTGAATACACGTATTGTAAACCACAGTAATAGTGCAAAAATAAGTGGGATCAATATGGACTGTCCATATATTAATACAACAATTACTCCTGTAAAACCAATAACATATTTAGAGAAAGTATTCACTTAGTTTGAATTTCAGTTTTAAAAATATAAAATTTCCTAGTCTCTTTACCAAAAAAAAGGCCTGATACATATATCAGGCCTTTTGTATAAATTAGAATCTAAATTTCTTATTTAAGAATTTGTAGCTTTTTAGTACTAGTAGATTCACCTACTTTAAACATTAAGTTGTAAATGCCGTTATTAACGTTACTTACATCTAAGTTGTAAAAGTCTGAACTAGATTTTGAAGTATAACTTTCAGAGATAATTAATTCTCCTAATAGATTATACAATTCAATAGTTACATTCTCTCCCTCAATTCCACTGAATGCAACTGTTGCAGTATTTTCAGTAGGGTTAGGAAATACCATAAGTTCAGTTACTTGGTTTTCGTTAATACCTGTAGAACTTTCAACAGACACAGTAGACTGAAGAATTTCTTTACTGTTATCATCTTGAATCCAAGTTACAACACCTAAATTACTAAAGTCTTCAACAGAGTGCTCGCTATTATGGTCTATTGGACTGTTTGCATCAGAAGGTAATCTGTAAGAGCCTGCAAATGTATGAGAAAAATTCTCAACTACAGTTTGTCCGTCAGTTAAACTTCCTAATGAAAATCCAGTTGAACTAGGAACCATTTTCTTCATTACTTTAGAAAATTGTGTTTCTCCATTACTACCAACATTGTTGTAGGTCATATATTCAAATACTGCAGAATATAAAGTAAGAGGTCCAGTAAAGTCTCCTAACGGATTAATTGTCACTGTAAAATCTACAGTTTGACCACTAGCCACATGGTAAGAAGATAAACTAACAAAAGCAGGATCTGCCATAACAGCATCTATTTGACTAGCAGTTACACTACTAGAGTTCCCTTGCCAAACATTTCCATCTAGAATAAAATCTGGAACAGCGTTTACATTGTAATAAGCTCTTCTATCACCACCTTCAGCTGTGTAATAAGGATCACCAGATCCTGGCCAAGACATTTGATACTTTACCATTGAATACTGGTCGTCTCCATAACCAGCAAGTACAGCTGATGTATTTTGATTACCAGCTACACAAGGGCCACAAGTAGAACTTGTAAACGACTCCAACATAGGTCTCTTAATATCTCCGTTAGCGAAAACAGTAACAGAACCAGAAGCCATATCGTTGCTAGTATCCATGTCAGTAGCACCGTTGATGTTAGTCGCCCATACATCAATATTATAAGTTCCTGCAGCTGGAGACCATGGAGTCCCATGAATAAAGCTGTAGTAATCGCCAGTAGCTAATGTTAGACCAGAAACGCTTTCAGTTACCATAGCTCCACCGTCAATAGAATAATTAATATCCATTGAGGTTACAGTACTACTTCCCATATTTTGGAGATCACCAGAAATAAGAAAAGGTCCATTCGCTAAAATTAGAGACGGAGCTGTAGTCATTGCTCTACCTGCTATATCGAGTGCAGAAGGAGTTGAACAACTAATTGTTAATTCTAATGGCACATAAGGGCCACCTACTCCATCAACACAATTCCAAATAGCATCACCATTTATAAACATGGTAATAGTTCCTGAAGTTGATAGTACAGAAACACCTGTATGATCACCGTCTGCACTATATAGTAAGTTACCTGAGTTACCAACACCATCATAAAATTCAAGATTATCGTAACCAACTTCTGTTTCACCAGCTATAACATTAACAGTAATAAAATCTCCAGGTGTTGCAGTTGCTGTAAATACAGTGTAAGCGTTAGCATCGTAACAATATGGGCCGAAAGAATCTCCACAACCTGGTTGTATAAAGGTTGTTGATATAGATAACGGTCCTATCCAGTAACTGACGTCAGTAGCACTACAAACAGCTTGTACATATACATCATAATCTGTAGAAGGTGTTAACCCAGTCATAGCGTAAGTAGTAGCTGTAACGTTGTTATTAGTCCCTGTTCCTAGTGTGAAACCTGGAGCACCATATTCAATATTCCATGAAGTTTCAGTACCACCAGCTGTCCAAGAAATGTCAGCTGTTGAAGAACCCACAGTTGAAGCAGTTAATGCACTGGGCTGAGGACAAGTAGAAGCTTGTCTAATTTGAAAATGATCGATAGCTACATCACTCCAGTACGAAATGGTACCACCAGCATCAACACCAACAGTTGCGGTGAATTTAACTGTTGCATTAGATCCTGTAAGAGGAATAATTTCTTCAACCCATTGATCGCCTTGATCACCAGATTTAGTCCAAACCGTGTTAAAAGTAGTTCCACCATCAGACGAAACAGCAACACTAAGACTTCCCATAGATGCACCATACATGTGTGATCTGAAAGAAATTTCAGCTGCAGTTAAAGTACTTAAGTCAAAGTCAGGAGAAATTAATACAGCACTGTCACCAACAGTTCTAGGAACTGATGTTTCAATATACATATAATTACCACCACCAGTTATGTCATCAGAAGGACCAGTTGTCGCAGAAACTGTGGTACCTGAATTAGCTAGCCAATCAAAAACATCGTTGGTAGACTGCGTCCAGCAAGCTGATGTAGCATTTGTCAAAATTTGAGAAGCAGGTATTGCATCAAAATCTTCTAAGAAAGGCACTCCGTTAGGACATGTACTTAAGGAAACTGGGCCTGCAAATGAACTCATCCCATTTGTTCCACAATCTGCTTGCACATAAAAATCGTATACAGTGTAAGAAGTTAATCCAGTTACAGTAGTAGAATTTGTTGAAGAAGCAACAGTTGTTCCCGTACCTTGTGTAAATCCACTAAGACCGTATTCTACAGTATAAGTAGTTGCGTTGGGTCCACCTGTCCAAGAAACATCTACACTTGAAGATGTGCCATTACCAGCTGTTAATCCGTAAGGATCTAAGCAAGCGGGTGGTGCACACGTAGAATTAGAAACTCCAGTCCAAATACTTTGGTCGTTTCCTGAGTTAGTTGCAAATGGGCCATAATTTCCAACAGAAGATCCGTCAGGAGCAAATATTTGAAATGTAATTTCTGTATCCCAAGAACCAGAAATAAAATAAAATTCAACATTATCTCCAGTGTATGTAGAGTAAGATGCTGAATCAGCTGTAGCAGCAGCGCCAGAAACAGTGAAACTGGTCATCACCACACCATTTATTGACATGTCTAGTTGAGCGCCATTCCATCCGTCTCCATAAGCATCTTGCATCACCACATAGTAATCACATTGTGCTTTGGTAATAAAAATCGTTAATAAAAACGACATTAGTAAAGTAATTTTTTTCATGTTTTAAGATTATAATTTGTTACAATGTAAATAAAAATTATCCTAATTATCTTTTAGTTATATCTTTTCAAATATATCTTAAACAAAACCTTCATTTGGAAAATAATATTGATTTAACGTTTGCTTGAAAAATTGAGAAAAGATGCTGTTCTGACGCAGCAAGACTTATTAGTTTCTGCAGAAGTGTCGAGAAAAAGCATAAATACTATTGAAAATGATATATATATTCCTTCAACTGTTTTAGCATTAAAAATTTCAAAAACCGTAGGGTGTAAAGGTGAAGACTTATTCGAACAGCCTCAGTTATAAAATAAAAAAACCCCACTTTAAAAAATGAGGTTTTGTGCGGTGACCCCGGAAGGATTCGAACCCTCAACCCTCAGAGCCGAAATCTGATATTCTATCCAGTTGAACTACGGAGCCAATTTTAAAACAAAAGTAGTTTATTTGCAATAATTATTCTGAATTATTAGTTAGTTTGTATAGATATGAAATGGATTACTTTTTTTTTGGTTTTAATATCCAATCAAATTTTTTTGATTAACGCTCAAGATTTTGGTGTTGGCAACTGGAGAGATCATCTCCCTTATTCTTCTGTTAAGCAGATCGCTCAAGTTGGTAATACTTACTACGCAGCAACAGCCCACTCATTAATTGAATTTGATAATTCTACCAATGAAGTTAGAAAGTTAAGTACTGTAAATGGATTAAGCGAGGTGGGCATATCTTGTATTGTAAGTAATTTAAGTCATCAGGCTTTGGTGGTTGCTTATAATTCTAGCAATTTAGATATTATTAAAAATGATAGAATAATTAACCTTTCATCCATATTAAATAGTACGATTACAGGAGATAAAACCATTAATAATCTATACAGTAATAATAAATATGTTTATGTAGCTACTGGGTTTGGTATCGTTGTTATTGATATAGAAAGAGAAGAGATAAAAGACACATACATAATAGGAAATAGCAACTCTCAAGAAGCAGTTTTAGGAATTCATATTTCTGATGATTTCATATACGCTTTAACTAATAACGGAATCAAATACGCCAATATTAACAGTCCTTTTTTATCTGACGCAAGTATTTGGAACAATCTTGACATGCCTTTAGGCGCTAACATTACCAAAATAAGATCTTACAACAATGATTTTTTTGCCTTTAATTCTACAAATTTCATTCTTAAATATTCTAATAACAATTGGGATACCTTATTCAATTATCCCAATGAAACATTGAGAAATTTCAGAGTACAAGACGATAATTACATCACTTGCACGAATAATCGAATTACTGTTTATAATCAAAATTTAGATACAACTTCATTGTTTTTTGCTTACAGTTCTCTTCCAGGTATTACACCAAATGATGTTCAATTTAGTAACGGATATTATTGGATTGCAGACGAGTCAAGAGGATTTAGGAGAATAAAAAAAAATTATGATAGTCGAAAATCTTTAATAGGTTATGGTGGTCCTTTTACTAATGAATGTTTTCATTTATCTTCTAGTAATAATCAATTACTTGTTGCCGCTGGCACAACGTATGGTACTAACTGGAATAAGACTTTTAACTGGAGAGGCATTTATAAATTCCAAAATTCTTGGTCTTTTTTTAATAGAAAAAATGTGCCTGAAATGCTGGAAGAAATAGATTCAATAACTGACTTAGTTTGGGTTACTCCGAATCCTAAAAATGAGAATGAGTTTGTTGCTTCTTCTTTTAATGGAGGATTATTAGTATTCAATAACGATCAATTAACTGAAAGATATTCTTTTCACAATTCTTCACTTCAAACTAGAATAGGTCAAAATTTAGATTATGTTTTTGTTGCTGGTACATCCTACGACGATTTAGGTAATTTATGGATGGCGAACCCATTTACCACCTCCCCATTATCTGTGAGAACAAGTGACAATCAGTGGCAATCTTTTTATTGTGGTCCTTTAGCGGTAAATCAATTATGTACGGATTTAATTGTAGACAACCAGTATGGATATGTTTGGATGGTAGTCAAAGATGTTGGATTAGTAGTTTACGATTATAACAATACTCCTTTAGACAGCTCTGACGATCAATATAAAATATTGACTACCAGTTCAGGGTCTGGAGCTTTGCCAACAAGTAATGTCAATACTTTAGCTATTGATAACGATGGAGAAATTTGGGTAGGTACAGATCAAGGACCTTGTGTTTTTTACAGCTCCTATTCCATCTTTGATGATGCAAATATAGACGCACAAAATGTCTTAATAGAATTGGACGGTACCTTACAATATTTGTTGCAAAATGAGATAATTACAGATATTGTTATAGATGGAGCTAATCGCAAATGGTTTGCAACTGACGGCGGTGGACTTTTTTTAATGTCTGAAGATGGAACACAAACTATTTACTCTTTTTCTAAAGAAAACAGCCCTCTATTTAGCAATAAAATTAAAGCTTTGGCGCTGAACTCTAATACTGGAGAATTATATATCGGTTCAGAAATAGGTATTATGGGATATAAATCAAATGCTACGTCATCTAATACACAGTTTGTTGACCTAGAAGTTTATCCAAATCCAGTTAGACCGGATTATGATGGTAAAATAGCTATTAAAGGAATGATGAAAAATTCAGAAGTTAAAATAGTTGATGCAAGTGGTTTTCTCATTAAAAATATAATTTCTGAAGGAGGTCAAGCTGTGTGGGACGGAAGAGATCGAAACAATTTCAAAGTTGGGAGTGGGGTATATTACTTTTTTGCTACTTCACAAGACGGTTATTCGAAGGCAAAATCAAAAATATTAATCGTTAGATAGCTATTAATTTAATTACGAAAATATTTATTGTGTTCATAAAAAAAAATAGTATTTATTTTCTCACTAAATTTATTAAATGGTTTGGATTGATATAGTTTTTTTAGCACCAATATTGTGGGGAGTTTACTCTGGTTTTAAAAAAGGTTTAATTGCTCAGGTAATAGGTTTAATAAGCTTAGTTTGTGGTGTTTGGATTGGAACACATTTCCAACATATAGTCCAACCCCTTTTAGTAGATAAAGTACAAGAGAAATACCTTTCTATACTCTGTTTTGTAGTTTTATTTTTTTCTATTCTTATCATAGGTGCAATAATTTCTAAGATCTTGGAGAAGTTTATAAATTTCATACAACTAAAATTATTAAATAAAGTAGGAGGGATTCTTTTAGGAGTTTTTAAAATAATTTCATTTTTAGTAATTATTGTTTTTATTATTGAAAGTTTTGATCGTCAAAGTATGCTTATAGCAAGAGACACCAAAAACAATTCTTATTGCTATCCTGTATTAAAAAACATTGGAGAATTAGTCGTTCCAAACTTGAATCATGAGAAATTATTGGACAATTTACCCAATGAAAATAAAGGCACTATCTAAGTCAAACTTTAATTACATTTGTTAAGTGTATTTCTCAGAATTTAACTGTCAAGATTCCTCAAAAAATCAATTATTAAATTTATTTAGTTCTAGTAGAGTACCTCATGCTTTACTATTAAGTGGTCCAGAAGGTTGTGGCCATTTACAATTAGCACTTTCTTTTTCAACGCTTATCTTATGTCAGTCACCAAAGAATAACGATGCATGTAAAGAATGCTCTTCTTGTAAGATGAATGAAAAATACCAACACCCGGATTTGCATTTTTCTTTCCCCATACATTTACTTAAATCTGAGCATTCAGAGGTTTCTGACGATAGAAGGAAACTTTTTATTTCTACTCTACAAAAAGAAAAATGTTTAGGTAAAAAAAGTTGGTATTCACTAATGGGGAACGAAAATAAGCAGGGAATAATTGGGGTTAAAGAAAGTCAAGCTGTAATTCAAAAAATGATTTTAAAATCATTTATGGGAGGTCCAAAAGTTTTGATACTATGGCTGCCAGAACTTATGAATTTGCAAGCTGCAAACAAGCTTCTTAAATTAATTGAGGAACCACCGGAAAAAACTTATTTCATCTTTGTTACCGATCAGAAAAATAAAATATTGCCTACAATTTATTCTAGATTACAGAACATCTCTATTCCAAAAATGTCTTCATCTGAAATATCCGGTTTCCTTGAAAAGATCTTTCATCTTTCTGCATCCGATGCTACTGATCTAGCGTCTCTTTCTAATGGAAATTTAAATAAAGCAATAACAGAACATTTCAACACCAACTCTTCTGAATTGAATATTTCGCTTTTTGTAAAGTGGATGCGATTGTGTTATTCAAGAAATATTGCTGACACAATTGACTGGGTCAATGAATTATCTAAAATGGGTAGAGAGCAAGTAAAAGATTTACTTATTTATTCATTAGAAATGTCTAGAAAATGTATACTTGGAAACTTCTCAGCATCTACAGAAAAAATCAATGATAAGGAAGAAAAATTCTTATCTAAATTCCAACCTTTTATCAACCATAAAAACATTTCAGAAATTAATGGATTATTAAACGATGCTCATTTCCATTTGGAAAGAAATGCTAATCCAAAAATTTTGATGCTTGATGTGTCTTTACAATTGTATAAATTACTAAGAAAGTAAATAAATGAGTTTCCTAAAAAACATAATTAAGTCTGCTAGTTTTTTATTAGTAATAAACTTTACAAGTTGCACTCATGAAAATGTGGTAATTAGTGAATATGTAGATATTATCGATTCAAATTTCTCTTATTTAGACACTATTTCTTTCGAGGTTGCAATAGATGACACAGTTAGTAATCACAATGTGTTTTTACAACTCAGAACATCGACTAATTACAAGTGGTCCAATATGTTTGTATTTTCTGATATTGATTTTCCAAATGGAAAAACAAGAACAGATACTTTTCAAGTTTTTATAACTGATAACATGGGTCACTGGATGGGTAATAAATCAGGATTGATTGTTAACTTTAATCATTCATTATACAATAATATAAAGTTTCCAGTAGCGGGGGATTATAAGTTTAGTTTTAATCAAGCAATGAGAGACACTGTTCTTAAAGATGTAATGAGCTTAGGGTTAAAAATCACCAAAAATAGTAAGGAGAATTAAAAAATAATTTTGAAGATATTACCCGACTCCAAACTTCCTAATATAGGCACTAATATTTTCACTAAAATGTCTTCTTTAGCTACGTCTTGTAAGGCTATAAATTTATCACAAGGTTATCCAGACTTTGGAGTCGATGAAGAGCTAATAAAGTTGGTAAAAAAATATTTAGATTTAGGATTTGATCAATATGCACCTATGCAAGGTGTTTTAAAATTAAGAGAGGCTGTTTCCGAAAAGTACCATAATTTATATGGTAGATATTATCATGAAAATGATGAAATCACCATAACAGCAGGAGCTACCCAAGCAATATTTACTGCTCTTACAGCTTTTATTAATCAAGGGGATGAAGTTCTTATTTTTTCTCCTACCTATGATTGTTATGAGCCTGCAATTCAACTCAACGGTGGAAAGCCAGTTTTCATTGAACTAGATTCTCCAAATTTTAAAATTGATTGGCAAAAAGTAGAAAATAAGATTTCCAATAAAACGAGAATGATTATTGTAAATAGTCCACAAAATCCGCTGGGTACTATTTTGACCAATCATGACTTTTTAAGATTAGAAGAAATTTCAGAAAAGTATGATTTACTAGTATTAAGTGATGAAGTATACGAGCATTTGGTATACGATGGTAAAAAGCATTTTTCAGTTGGCCAGTATCCCAATTTATTTAAAAGATCCATTGCTACGTTTTCTTTTGGAAAAACATTCCATGTAACTGGATGGAAATTAGGTTATGTTTTAGCGCCTAATAATTTAATGACAGAAATACGAAAAGTACATCAGTTTAATGTTTTTTCATGCAATCATCCTTTTCAATTAGCCATTGCAGACTATTTAGAAAATAACGAAACCTATCTAAAACTTAACGAGTTTTATCAAAGAAAAAGAGATTTATTTTTAGACATAATTTCAGCTTCAAGATTTACTGCAAATCCATGCAATGGTACGTATTTTCAATTACTCAACTATTCTGAAATTTCAAACTTGCCTGATGTGGAAATGGCTGAAAATTTAACTATAAAGAATGGTGTTGCTAGTATCCCTATTTCAGTTTTTTCAGCTAAAAAAAATGACGAAAAAAACTTAAGATTTTGTTTTGCAAAAACTGACGAAACTCTAAAAAAAGCAGGAGATATTCTCATTAAAATTTAATTATTCACAATTACTTCTTAAGATTTGGTTTGTTTTTGTTAAATCTAATTTTTATTTTCTTTTACATTTACTTTCATGAAGAAATACATCAGTTTATTATTTGTTATCATCGCCACTAATTTTTATTCTCAAAATATAATTGATGTTTATTGCTCAGATGATACTTGCAGTCACTCAGTCATAGATACGGAGATGTTGGTGATAGAAAGATGGGATACTTTGCCACAGTCTAAGTTTTGGAAAACAGTAATTAATACTACTAAAGATTCTTGTATTATAAATATTGCTAGCTCAAGAACGATATTAGCAACGATAAATCAAGAATTGTGGTTTAGTCAAACAGAGGATGAAAAAAAACAATTTAAAGATTCTATTAACAAATACTTTTGTTTGGATACTACTACAAAGTTGTACGTCACTACAGGTAAAAAAGA
>Ga0206682_10001847_pt1 | contig 20103 bp, 28 predicted proteins | sample M240m12015metaG_FD_155444 | JGI IMG/M metagenome (GOLD analysis project Ga0206682, IMG submission 155444) | Ammonia-oxidizing marine archaeal communities from Monterey Bay, California, United States - M2 40m 12015 | ecosystem: Environmental > Aquatic > Marine > Intertidal zone | place: USA...
AAGCTGCACACTGGCGACAATAAAGTTATCTACGGCCTCAGATACCTTGACCATTGAATTTTCATATTTCTCTTCCAAGGCCATCTTGGTGGTGTAATACAATGTGTTACGAACAACCTCCAGCGCTTCACTGTAGGCAGCTATGTCGCCCTCATTGATGATGTATTGCTCGTCATCCACTGCGCTGTAGTCGATGATGCCGCCGACTGAGGCGTAGTGTTCTGCGCCATACACGGCGTATCGGCCTTGCTCTAGCTTGGCTGCAATGGTCTTGCTGGCATTGACTAGGTTATCAATCGTCGTCTCTGCTTGTGCTGCGGAAACGCTCAGAAATGCTGAGGTTAGAATTGCTATCTTCTTCATCATCGCTTTCACCAATTCGTAGGATTTTGTCATAGTATGATTTACGTTTTTTGTAATCAGGTATGAAAGTCAGAGGGTCGCGCTTCATAAGAAGGGTAGCCGCTCGACCCACAACGAGCTTGCCATTTACCGATATTGGGCAGGGTGTTGCACTAGCAAACATCGCCTTCCAAGTCTCCAGAGATTGACACAGCCTAGCCACAGATGCAATAGACATGCCCTGCTCTTTCAAGGCTTTTGCGTCTCTGCGCCTGTTGCACTCTGCATCCTGCTTGTAGCCGCCCATAGACAAGCCAAGCACATTGACCTGCACACCCATTCCACGCCCTATCAGGCAGCTTTCAGAGCCACCAGACGGTGCGCTAGGCGACACAGCGGTAGGCGGTGGCGTGACATTAGATGCCGCACCAGCGCCATTGTAATTGTTTGTGGTAGAGGTTGACGGGTTGTTACTGCTGACAGTGCTATTTAGGTTGCTCGTGTTCAGGTCGCCAGTCTGCTCATTCTGCGCCAACACAGGCGTGGCAGCCAGCAAAAGCGCAGCAACAATCAAGCGCATGACGCATCCTAACTCATCTTCAAGAGAATAGTAATAACTGTGCCAAAGATTGCAGACATCATAGTGCCACCAAGAACCGACAGCCAAGTAATGCGCCAATGAAGGTTTTTCAACTGGGCATCGACCAGTTTGCGGAACATAGCACACTCTCTTTCGTGTGCCTCAAGCTGCGCCTGCGTGGACATTTTATTTATCCTTACGAAGATTTATAGCTAACTTCTGAATGAAGTCATCAATCTTTGCGAGAATCTCATTGTCACGCATTGATGGTGTGACGTTAGCAATCACCGAGGCTGCTGCCACGATAGCTGTGATGTATGTGATAATAGTTTCCATTATTCTGCTTCCTGTATTGTTAAAGTTCCAGCTTCTACTTGGCGCATGATTTCATCGTAGTGGCGGTTGCCAGCATCAATAGGGACAGACAAGCCTTTGCCATCTATTGTTGCTTTAATTGAAGTATTAACACCGTCTTCTTCGACATATTGCGCTGATGTGATATTCATTTCATTCATAATTATAGCTCCGAATCACATTCTAAATCACCAGCATAAGCAAGCACAGCACCGACATTATTTCCTACGCTTGTTACATCAGAATTACTTACTGTAAATCTATTAGCATCTAAACTAGAGCCAATAACTGTTAAGCTAGTTCCGTCATCAATAATAAGGTTACTTCCGCTATCCCAGTTATAACGAATGTATGGCTGGCCGCTTGCATTTATAGTCGGAGTTGTCCGCATAGGAACGGGCGTTGTTACCGTTGAGCGAACAGTATTCCCAGTTTGCTTATGAGATAGAAAAAATGGTGTTGTTTGAGGAAAGTCAAACTTAGTATAATACCTCTGACACAAAGCCAACTCCTCACCAAAGCTGCGATGCTCAAACTCCGTGGCTACTGTGCCGACTTCGAGTTGAACGCCTGTGAGGTAGAACTCATTGCTGGTGCTATCAAGAAGATTAACCTGACCAGTTACAGACCTAAATAAAGCATCGGCTGTCCAGTCACGATTACCTGAAAGTATATCATCTGGGCCAGTAGAAAGATGCCAAATAATCCTTGCGCCAACCAAATTATTATCGGCAAAAGCTGCTCCTGCTGTATCGGGATTTATTGTGATTGTTTTCTTTTCCCAAGTATTAGAGGAGCTGATTGTGTAAGAATTAGTAAAATTTCTACTGTTGCTGTCGAGTTTAAATTGACAACCATATGTTCCCGTTTTATTAGACTTTACCCAAAAAGATAAAACTACATATTTACCAGAAGAAGACCCGTAATTTAGGTGTGTTAAATCTTGACCTTCTATAAAATATTCAAGAGTAGCATTGTCACTTGCGGATGGCGTTGCTGTTGCCTGTACATCTATTTTAAGTGAGTTCGCAAAGTCAGTAGGTGCATCAGAACTCTGGCTTACGTCAACATCAAAGTTATAATTAGACCCTCTGCCAATCTTAAATCGGTCTAATGTGTAGCCTGTTGTGTTTGTGATAGATATTGAAGTTCCACGCTGCGCCACAGTCATAGCACCATTGATAATCAGGTTGCGCCGCCCAGAGGGGGTGCTGGGGATTTGCGCTAGTTCTCTTGCGTTACTCATTAGTCTCTCCAAATCACGCCAATCTTGCGTGTTTCCGTTCCTGTATTTTCAACTATAATACTATCAGATGTCAATTTCTTAACAGCCATATCGTCAACTGCCGCGCCGCCAATAGAGAACATGTCACCAACAAAAGACAGGTAGCACTCGTTGCCAGACTTATTGATGGTCAGGCTCTCGCCGCCGCGTATGCTGTAGCTGCCAGCGTTCCACAAATGGCCTTCATTCTGTGACCGCAGGAAGCAGCACATCCGCGTGTCATCGCTGGCAATGGTCACTTTAAACTGCGAGTTTGGCTGATAACGCACCAAGCTATAATCGCCGCCCGTCTCATCTTTCGGCACGAAATCCCACGACAGGGTCGTGTCGGTGCGTGTCAGGTTTTCAATGTCATTGCCAAAGTTTGCGCCTTGCAGCCAAGCCACATAGTCATCCACTTGCGCTTCTGTAATGTCGCCCTCTGACCACTCCGCGCTGTAGGTAACGCGGCCTGATGACAGCACATAATTGTCAAAGCCGACATATACATTGCCGATGGTGTCGTGTGGTATCTTATCGCCACTGGCATTGCGCGGCAGACCCTCTGCGCTGACCTGCTCCATAAAACGCCCCGTGCCGACAGGCGGATAAATAAACGTGACGCTCATGTCGTTGTCAGCAATATCCTGACTGCCGACAAAGTTCCAATCGGTCAGCGTGTTGCTGCGTCCGCCTTCGCGTGTCGTGACTTCATACGCGGTCATATTTCCTCAACCCCTGTTGATGCTGCTGGGAATAAATCCTCGTCGGTATAGCTAAACGCCTGACCGACCAGAGCCTTCAAGCCCTCCGCCTTGTCGCTGCTGTCGGTGTAGGTCTCTTGCGTGACTATATCGCTTGTGGTGGTCGGCGCAGTCTTAGCAATCATCGACATAATTTCTTCGGGCGTGGCCTCACCATACGGCACGACATCAAACGCCAGCGAAGGATAGTCTGTCGCGTCACGCGCCGTATCGTCTGATGAAAACGAAACCAAAAGCTGCTGCGTTTCCTCGATGTAGCCAGAGACATAAAGTTTGTAAGTTGCCATTGTCTATTCCTTATGAACTTCCGCCACCGACTGTGCCGCCGATGCCGCTTCCTGAATTGATAAATGATGCGCCGACCTGATAGTTGCCCCTTGCACCCGCAGATGTCCCCGAGTAACCATATAAATCAGACCCATTACCAGCAGAACCAGCAGAGCCTAAACCTCCGCCAGCCCCCCCAGCGCCTCCAGTAAAGGCTTGAGACGTTACAGCCGCGCCACCCGCGCCTCCAGAAGATGATGTTCCAGAAGAACCCGAAGACGCTGTTCCATAGTTAATATTGCCAGAGCTAGTATTGTAAAAGATTGCTGTCCCACCAGAACCACCAGAACCACCATTTACGCCAGCACCACCACCGCCGCCACCGCCGCCTGAGAGGCCTGTGCTGCCTTTATAACCTAAGGTTGGGCCTTCTCCACCACCGCCGCCACCACCGCCACCGCCGCCATAGACGCTGCCGTTGTTAGTAAAAGCTGTGGCGAATTGCGCGCGAAAGGCATTGCCACCAGAACCACCCGCAGTGCCGCCAGAATTCCCCTGTGGGGGCGATGGATTACTTGTTCCAAACGGATATTGCGAGTAGTCGTGACCATCGCCGCCATCACCGCCACGGCCTTTGACTGTGCCGTTGTTGACGATGGTAATGATGTCGCCTGTCGCCCAGCCCGTGCCAGTGTCAAGCGCGTATGTGCCTGTGCTGGTTGAGCCGACAGCCACACCACTGTTAATGGTCAGGGTGACGTTTGATTTGCCAGCAACATATGTGCCGCCCTTGTTGCTAAAGATATTGTAATTGTTTGTGTTGGCTGCAATTGTCAAAGCAATATCGACACTGCTTGATGCGCCGTAATAGCCAGAAAAAGATGCAGTCGCACCATCAGCCGTTCCAAGCAAGGCACGAACATCACTGCTGTTTAGGCTTATCTGCGTCCCAGCAGAGTTGCCTAACTCAGTATTAAAATCGCTTAACGATATTGCACCAGAAGCGGGAAGTGCCATTGCTTAGACCCCCTAGATAGTGCCAAAGGCTGTAACGTCACCAATAACGGTCAGGTTGCCAGATGTATCTAGCTTTGCTTTGCCAGTGCCGCCATACTTAATAATAAGATTATTGCTAACAACCTCAAATGACCAGTCACTAGCTCCATCCTCTAGCGTAAGACTGGGAACATTTACGTTACCACTAAACGTGCCGCCCGTGCTGGCAGCAACAGTGTCAGACACAGTAAAGGATTTGAACGCAATGACATTCAACTCGTCACCCGAAGCAGCACCTACAGTCAACACAATGCTAGTGCCATTGGAGGCGGTATAGTCCGTGCCGTTTTCTAGGGTGATACCGTTTAGCGTGACAATTATATTGGACGCTGTGTATGAGAGGGTTGCGCTATTGTCGTCAGAGCCAGTGAAGGTGGTTTGCCCAGAAGTGGCGGTGTAGTTATACATCAAAAACGATGTCTCACCACCACCAGCAATAGCACCCCACGCACCGTCAGCATATCCCTCAAACTGAGCGTCATCAGAGTTGTATCGAAGCATCCCGTTTACACCCGTTGGACGCTGTGCGTCTGTGCCAGCGGGAAGTTTAACTGCCGTAGTGCCGTTGAATGTAGCGTCAGGGGCGGTTATGCTACCAGTAAAGGTAGCCCCTGTGAGCATAGCAGCGCCAGCAGCAGTGACGTTTGCGGTGTCCGTAACATCAGCAGAATCCTCAACGCCATCCAGCTTAGAGCCGTCAGTGGCAATGTCTCGCCCATCAACTGTACCGCCAACTGTGATGTTGCCCGTAATGTTAATAGAGCCAGCAGCAGGGCTAGTCAGCGTAACAGTGCCGTCATTTATGTCAGCAAGGTCAGCCATAATCTCACGGAACGCATTGTTCACATGAGATGGATACATCAGGTTTTCACCTAAAGGAACATCCTGAACGTCAGTATTGTTAGCGGCTGTATTGTCGTATTCAGTGATATTTGATTTGGTCATATCAGCCCTCTATCAAGTTTGGGTTACGACCCTCAGCGGCAGCAACCATAATCTCTGTATTTAACTCGTTAGCTTTGACCATCTCGTTGCGGAAACTCTCAATAGCAGCGCCAGTGTGAGATGTCTGCCTTCCGTTTTCTATTAGTAACACAGGTAACATGGACATGGAACAACCCCACTCAGAAATCTCTTCTCCTGTTTGCGGGTGCAGACCGCGAATCTCAATAAACCAAGCGCAGTCCATTTGCTTGCAAGGCTCAAAGTTATTGAGTGGGCAGTTATGCTTGACCTCCAACTTCATGGCTTAGTCTTTCGCTGCGATAATTACATCCACATAGGAGACATCAAGGTCAATGGGTGTGCCTGTAAACGTACCAGTTGAGTTGGGGTGTCCGTGTCCTTGCCCACCGCCAGCGGTTTGAGAAACAGTAGTGCCGCGAGAGTCATTAATGTCATCTGTTGCGGCAACCTTTCGGGGAGAGCCGTCTGGCGAGGATGAGTCAAACAGAGATATGGTGTGACTGTGAGATGGGATTTGGGTGAGCAGCAATGTGTGACTAGCAACAGAAACAGAAACAGAGCCAGCAGGTGTTTGGCTGGCAAAGGCTGTCTCAAAGGCTACGCTACCGCCAGTGCCTACAGTGCCGTTTGTAATCCGAAGCGCCTTATCATTATGCGTAGTGTCTTTTGTCCAACCAGTTGGTGCAGCGGTCTGTTGGAACAACATCTTTGTGCCAGACGGAAAGGCGTCAATAGCAGTGCTGCCAATGGTTGCGGCATCAAAGGACGGAGACACCAGCTTAATAGTACCGTCATTGACATCAGCCAAGTCAGCCATAACCTCGCGGATGGCGTTGTTAATGCCAGCAGGACTACAGCCCTCGTCAATGTTTTGACTCTGCACATCCGTGTTAGATGCGGCAGTGTTTGCATAATCTCTAATACTATTCTTAGCCATGATTTATTCCTGTCCTAAAAGACCCATTCCAACAGCAGATGGGATAACAGTGCGTCGAAGTGGAGCCTCAGACAACACATCGCCTGCTACTTGCGTATAGCCACGCAATGCGGACAGTATCGCATCCATTTTAGTTTTTTGTAACTTACCTGAGTCAACAAGTCTATTTAAGGTTTCTCTTCTTGCGGCTGGCGTGGATGCCATTAAAAGGTCCACAACCTCAGATGCCTCTTCAGCAGACATACCACTACCAGCTTTTAAATTACGAGCAATATTACCAGCAAAAACAAACCCAGCGCTTCTAGTGCTACCAGCGCCAATACGACCAGTAACAGCAGGGCTAGCGGCTGAAATAGCCCTTTCAATAATCCCGACATCAACCTCAGATGCTTTTGGTTTCTTGGGACGCATCTCTTTAGCAGACTCAGCCATGTCTATTTCTTTACGCAAAACTCTTTCAAACTTTGAGAAAGATTTTGAGTCAGGCCAAGCAGCACGCAAAGCTGAAAGCTGTTTAGTTTCCAAAAGTTTTTTTAACTCATTAATCTTGTTATCAGCAAGCTTGTCCCTTACGGACTGAGAAACGCCAATCCTAAAGTTTTCTTTTTGAGCATCCGTTGCGCCAGAAAGAAACTTAGAAATCTGTTTTGGTTTCATGCGTTTCTCACCAGCCGCCAAAATATTAGCACCGTCTTCGGCAGCTTTAATAAGCTGTGAGTATTCTTCAAAAGCTCCACGAGCGTTAGCATATCGCGGATTAACATCATCCAATATACGAACCAACTGGTCTCTCTGCTTTTTCAATATTCTTTTTTGATTGTTTCTTCCTGCTTTTGCTGCAACTGATATTTCATCATCAAGCTCGCGCTTTGCCAAATCAAAAACACGCATTACCTCTGGCGTTTCTTGCTTCGGATTTTTTGTAACAAACCTGTTTATCTTTGGAATTTTATAGCCTTCGTTCTTTAATATTTTTTTCGCCTCAGAAATAGCTTTTGATACGTTAGGAAGAGAAGCAACCTCCTTCAAACTTTTTCCTGATACTGGGTCTATCGTACTCATAAGTTCCTGACGAGCGCCAAAACCAGTGGGGTTAAACTCCATAGCCTCTTCGTATAAGGGGTCAGATTTCTGAGTGCGTAATGTAGAAAGAGAGCCAATAGTTTCATCAACTGATTGGTCTGGCAAGTCTGCCATTTCAGCGGTTAATCTATCTATCCGTCCCGCTTCACGAGCAGCTAATTGTTTGCTAACAGCAGTTCTTGCTGCCCCCCTAGGCGCAGCGGCCTCTCCTACAATAGTCTGAAGCCCCTCACGAAGAGATGGAGTTGTTGCAATCTCTGCAAAAGTAATTGGCCCTTTTTCACCAACACGCTTTGCAACTTCATCTGGCGTAATTCCAGCCGCATCCATTTGCTCAACAATGCGCTCAACCGCTCTTTTTTCTGGGGACTTTGTTAAACCCCTAATATAAGCTGGAGTAGCAGCAGCTACGCGCAAAGGAACTCCAAGCAACGACAATGCAGGCGGAGCTAATCCGCCAATAACGCCACCAACTGTAGCACCAGTCGCTTCTTGACCCCTTTCAGATAAGCCTAATCCTGCGGCTGTGCCATATGCTGCTCCCTTACCCATCTGAGCCAACAAACCACCACCACCAGTTGCCAAGGCAGATGGAACAGTTCCTAGCGCTTCGGATGCCGTGCCATATCCACCAGTAAGCTCACGAGCCGCCTCTACAGCTTCTTGTGGGCCTTCAACGCCAACAGCAGACAACCCCTTTGCGGGAAGTCCAAGCGTCAACCCTTGCAAGGCGAGAAGGTCAAGGGCTTGAGCCTCCTCTGTGCGAGGGCCAAGTGGTTGAAAAGCGCCTGAAAGATTAGGAGCCATCTTGCGAGATTCTTCGCTAACCTCAAACATATCAGAAACAGCGTCAGATAAAACAGAAAACGGGCTTTGCTGCTTTGATAAACCAACACTATCCCTAAGCTCAGGTGTTTCTGTTTCAGACCTCATTCGTCTAATTTCAGCAGCAAATGCGCGGGCATCCTCTACGTTACCAGCCGCATCCGCTTTTTTTAAAGCCGCCTCAAGTTGTCGTAAAGTTGCCATTAAAAATATTCCTATTCATACTTTTTTAAAAGCTGGTCAACGTCACTAGTCAGGCTTCCGCCCAAGTTGGTATCGGGGACATCAGACACAAGAAGCTCAAGGTTTATTTCATCAAAATCATGTTGAGCCGCGCCCTTATTGTAATACATAATTCTTCGCTCTGCCTTTCGGTAAATATCGTTCATAATATCTTTTGTTGCCCGACCAAAAACTTCAGGATTTGCTGACATAAGGCTACCAACATCGCCACCCATTCTTTCAAGAACACGAATAGCGTCAAACTCTGTCATTACGCCACCGCCAACGACAGACTCTCTGATTTGACCTAAAATTCCCTGTTGCTCGGCCCTACTAAGACTGCGATAAAACTCTCTCGTGCTTAACTTAGAGTCTGCACCTTTAAAGAAGTTTTTAATACCAGCAGTAACATCATCAACCTTACCCTTTAGGCCAAACTCCATTTGAGACAAACTGTTTCTAAATCTTTTGACAGAACGAATTGCATTTGCATCGTCTTGAATTTGCTCATCTAGCTTTAGCATCTCACCAAAGGAAGGCATTTTTTTTGATTTCATACCAGCACTTTCGGCGAGTTCATAGCGCTCACTATCAAGTATGGTGTTTGTAGAAGGGTCAAAAAACTTACCAGTACGCTCATCAAACAAAGCCATAAACTCTCTGCCTGTCTCCCTGTCTACATGCTTGGTTGGATGCTTCATTGAGGCCGAACGCCTAGAGCCTTTTGCCCTAGCCAAATCAGCTTGAGCTTTCAGCGCATCAAGCATAGGCTTTTGCACAGCTTCTTCTTCAGCGGCGCGAAGAGTTGGCAACTGAGCGGCAATGGCAACAGGGTCAATGGGGCGTAATTTATCTAAGTCTTGAGCCGTCACCAAAGATGGCATACTAGCCCTTTGCATGGCAGTAAATCGAGCCATGTCGGCAATATTCCTAGCGGCTTGAGGTATTACAGGTGCTACAGCTTCACCAACACGACCAGCAAACCTTTGAACTCCACCAAGAAGCCCAGAGCCGACTCCTTGATTAGAAGGGAGTAAACCCTGCGGGGCAGCACTTTGCTCCATCGGATTCATTCGAGCTTGAAGATTCTCAAGGGAGGGCAGATTCAAGTTCCGCAACATTCTAGGGTCAATAGCCATTTTAATTTTCACCAAAATATAAATCACTAAAGTCTGGCACAGGTACTGAGAACGCAGAAGACCCGCCTAAATCAATGCCTGTATTATATGACGCTTCGGGTATGTTAGACCTGTTGTCCATATAATTGCCAAATGCCTTACCAAGCTGAGGGGCTGATGCCATCAAAGCACCGCCAGCCAAGCTGCCTGATGAAGGAGCATATAGTGGTTGAGTTACATTACTGCCGACAGTAGAGCCTCGAACAATATCAGAAAGCCTTTGCGTTGCAGTGACGGGAGCTTGTCGAAGCGCATACTCCTCTCCGCTCAATAGACCGCCGAGGCCAAGACCGCGCTGAATATTTTCAAAGGGCATAGCCCCAACAGCAGAAGCACCTGTGAGGCCCGCGCCAACATCAACTGTGCGTTGACCAGCAAGACCACCAAGACCAGAAGCCCTAGACAGGTCTGCCGATATATCCTGTTGCCTAGCCTGCAAGGCCAGAGGAGACATAGCCCCAAAACTCGCATCAGCTAATGCGTCGGCAAATGCTCTACTACCCAAGCGACCACCAGCAGCAAACTGAGATGTGACGGGACGCATCGCCCGCTCAACCGCACGTTGACTTGCTGCCAGAAACTCTGGGGATTCCATTGTTGAGCCAGTTGTGCCTCGATACATTTGAGCCGCCTCATCGAGAAGACCACCGCCCCCAAGAAGCCCAGATACGGCACGTTCACCAGCAGCCTGAAACGGGTCAGCAGCAGCGGCACGAGCCATGCCCTTGTCTACAAGCGCGCGCTCATAAGGAGATAAGGTTTGGATGTCCTCAAGAAGACCCCTTTGCCTGATGTCTTGAATCTGTCCTGCAAGCGCATCGTATTCACCAGCTAGGTAGCTTGGCGGGGCTGTTTGCTGCGTAGATGTTCCCGCCTGACTAGCGCCGCCGCCACCCATTTGAGAACCCGCTACAGTTATAGTTGCTGCTCCTATAGCTGCCCAACTCATATTACGTTCCTAACTTGCTCTATGAACCCATCAATAGATGATGAGTTTTTCGGCTCTATATTAACATCTTTAAAAGATTTTGCTATAACTTCTTCTTCTACATCAAATATGTTTGTTTTTTCCGATGGATGAACTGTTACAAAAAAACAGTCTTCGTGAACAATAACGACTCTTTTTGTTCCAACCTCAGTTATTGAATAGTAAGGCGCTTTAACTCTTTTTTTACCAGATTCCTCTATTATTGTAACCTCTCCCTCAAGAAGAAATATAGGATGATTGGTGTTGTGTATCTTACTTACAACGGTATGACCAGCAGGCGCTCTAAACTCCCTTATGTATTGTTTTTCCGTAAACCTATGCTCTACAGGCATAATAACATTCAGCATGTTTTCCCCCAAAGCCTCTTCTGTTTCCTTTAATTCGTCTTCGAAAACAGTTACTTTTTCTCGCCAGCTTTCCTTAGCTCTCTTTTGCTCAAGAAATAACCATATATCGTCAAACTCAAAAGGAAACTCTTTGTCCGAGGATTGCAAAAACTCATCAAAACCTATCTTGGCATAATCCTTTGCTGTCATTTCTGTCATGGTTATCTCCTTTAACCGATAATAACATAGGCAAGGTTGCTATCGTGTCCGTGGTTCTTGTGACCAACAACAAAACTGCCATTCAAACGAGAGCTTATATATGGGTCAACATCATAGTAATGAGAGTCCAAACCCGTAAACAAAATTACACTATTAACACTTGCACGACGGTCAATAACAGTCGTTGACGTAGTACCGCTTACTGCCGTAAACGTGCCAGTGCTGTTAATCTTACCCTCCATAATATTGTTCACCACCTCAGAAATCTGACGCGGTGAACCACCCTCTTTGGGAAGATTGCGGAACTGATTAGCCATTAGCGACGACCCCTAATCTGACCGTCAACATCAACACCCTGCACATTTGTCCAGTTGCCGCTCAAGTTTAATCGCACACGATGAAAGCGACCAGATGAGCGAACAGGACAGAAATTGTCACTGTTCAGCGTCGAAGCCGCACCAAAGCTAACCTCAGCATTGTTAGAGTCACGAGAAGCAACCTGTGCAGTAATTGTAGCAGTTGTGCCGCTACTATTTTCAACATACGGAATAATATTATTGACAAGGGAGCTACGACCCGCCTGCAAATCAAACTCGCCAGTCTCCACAATAGCATCAAGGTTTTCGCCAGTGAATGTTTGAATCTTTTTATCCTTTGCGCCAGCAAAGAAAAACTCTCCGCCCTTGTAAACAGCTGAGTCAAGTGAGCTAGGGAGAGTGTCCAGATTGCCAGAAATAGTAGCAAGACCTTCAAGAGTATAACCAGCAGTGAATAGGGAAGCCATAGCATCCAAACCAATGTTAGCAGTACTCCAGCTATCCGTTGCATAGTTATAAATAATCAACTCATCAGGTGAGCCATCCCCAGAGTCAACACTAGGATAAGACCAGACAACAATCTGACGAGAGGGGTCAACAACGGCGCTCATTCGAGCAGAGTTATTTGACTGAAACCTCTTCAAAAAATATCTGTTTATCTTTTCCGCGCCAATAGGTTTGGAAGACTGACCATCAAATACATAAAAGCCATCATCAGAAAGATAAAATACATTGCGACCAACAGAGGCAACTGAACCAGAAATTTTACAACCGCGCTGTAGTTGAACCTTGTCAAATTCAAACACAAGCGGAGAGCCAACATATTGCGCTCGTACAATACCCTTCTCCATTAAAATAGTTGCATACTCACCACCAACAAGTCCAGTGACAGAACCCATGTCTGAAATGTCCTGAAAGTCAGCTTGTGTGTTTGCGCTCACAGCCCAGCTATCATAGTCACCAATACCAGACCAACGAACACGATAAGGCTTTTCTCCATCAGTGCTATCGTTAGTGTAACCACACATTACAAAGTCACGCACAACCGCAATAAACTTTGCTTTCGGCGGAGTCCCAGCCAAGTCAGCAAAGCGACCACCACCAGCAGCGGTTATTGTTTGTATTGGGTCGCTGTAGTTAGTTGCAATTACGGCTTCCCCGAACTGAACAAAGCGCCAAGAGTAACCATCACCAGTTGTGTAAGATGCGTCAGATGTTTTGGAAATATCATCTAAGCTAGAGTCAGTAGCGTCAAATTTATAAAGAGAGTTTTCGTCTCCGACATAAATTGCAGCAGAAGCAGAGTCATCTTTTGCAGCAAACATGCCCCTAATGAATTTGTTAGACGCACCAGAAAAGGGAAGTACATCGGGCAGGTTGCTATAACCGTTAGCCGCTGGCACTACGTTAGTAGCAACAGTTGCTCCCGCGTTCTGATACGGTGGTTGGTCAGGTAAAAATTGTCCTAGTTTAATCATTGTACATTCCAACTCTCAGAGCCTTCAGAAACAACAGTCCAGATTTCTGTTCCTTCTGAAACCTCTGACCACGTTTCGCCTTCTTCTGTTACTATAGACCAGTCTTCGCCCAAAATCTCTACATCTGTTTCAGTAAATGTAACGAGTGCAGACAAAGCAGCAGCGCCGACAAACTCACCAGTAGCCACAGAACTCATAAGAGCCTGAGTGTCTAGGGTTGCAGAGCCAGTTGCGAGAATACCACCAGCAGCAGTCATTGTGGCTGGGCCGACTACGAGAGACGCACCAAACTGAACCCGAATACCATCTGCGGTAATAGTGGCGGTAACATTTGTGTTACCCTCACCGAATTGTATGCGTATGCCTTCTGGCGTAACAGTAGCAGACGCAGACGGTGCAGCAGCGCCAAACTGAATCCTGATAGCAGAAGAAGATAATGTAGCAGATACAGAAGGTGTAGCCTCACCTTCACGCAAGGCCAATGTGTTCCAAAACGCAGCATCAAGCGGCTGATTCGGGATTTGCTCTAAATGACCCCAATTATCAAGCTGCTCAAGATTTGGCCCTACAATGTCAGCCATATCTAGGCTGCCGTAATGTCAATACCTGATGCAGCAATCTTAAAGATGTCACCGTCAGCGATAGTTTTTGAGGTGGTCAGGGCTGAGTGGAAAAGCAAGTTTCCAGAGGTTGATGCGTCCCAAAGACCGATATGGGTAACCGTACCGAAGTCACCACCAGAGGCGGCAGGAAACTCAACAGCACCGCTATTGGATGCCGTTCCAGATGAGGATGCAGCAAAAGCAATAGTCTGACGCGCATAGCCGTTACCGCTTACCTCTGTGCCTGTGCCAGCATCAGTAGGGTCAGCAGTGTGAAGCGCAACGTAAACATTAGATGGCGACGACGTGCTAGACGTACCAAGAAAATGGTCGAGAAACTTGTTCTCAAGATAATCACTCATTGCGCTCATGTTAGTTCTCCATAGTCAGATTTCATTTGAAGAGCAGAACCAGCTTGCTTGCTGCGCTCTTCTTCGCGCTTAACTTCGTCAATAGCCCGTGTAAACAACTGCTCATACACAGTCGTTTTCTGGTCATCCATTAGATATACACTAGCAGAGGCTAAAGCGCCATAGAGATATGCGTCTGGGTGACGAGTTAAAATTTCGTTTGTTGTGTTGCTGTCTGAAAGGTCTGGTATGCCCTCCATGTACACAATCTCTGCCGTGTAAGCAGAGTCAGGCTCTGGGGCAAACTTAATCTCACCACCAATGATTGTGTAGGCGCGGGGCTTTCCCTGAGCATTACTTGCGTAAAGCTCATCCAACTTTGCTGGTGTGTAATACTCAAGAACTTCCTTTGGGGAAGTGTTTAGCTTTACAAGGCGAATAGAGCGTAAATCAGTTGGCAAGGATACATATGCGTCACCACCCGTAAGAGTCGCTATGGCGCGTTTTTCTTGGCTACGAGCGTTCATCTCACGAGACATACGAGACTCAGCAATAGAAATAAAATCAGGTATCTGCGCGGTCAAATCATCACGAGCCAAGAAGTTGGCGATAGATGTCTTTAGCTCGGAGTAATTTGTGATTGCCATTATACTGTACCGCCACTGGTTCTAAAAAACCGATTATCGTATTCATTAAGCCACTTCTTCCAACCAGTAGGATTATCTTTCGGCTGGCCTAGCTCTTGGATTAGCTGATGATACAACGCTGTGGGTATTTCCGCAACCTTCTGTTGGTGACGCTGCGTATCTCCAATCAACGAGTTTGAGCGATACTCATTACGCTCTGCTGCGTTGCGAGAAAGCAAGGAGCTAACATCCTGACTGCTTTCAAAAATAATCTTTCCACTTTCGTCAAAATGCGCCCACGTTTCTTTCCCCGTGACCGCATCTTTTTGTACAAGTTTTTTCTTCATCTTTCTCCCCTAAAGTGAACGGGGGTAGCCGAAGCTACCCCCTCAACACTTACGACAGATTGTAAACAGCGCCGTGTGCTTTCGGTGCTGAAACTTTCAGCGTGAACTCTGTGATAATTTGGAATTTCTCAGAGTCACCCGTCTTCGCCATTTCTTGAACGGTGAAGTTACGGTTTGGCAGTGTGCAGATGGAAGCATAGTCGCTGTCCAAAAGATACACACGGTCATCCTCAGCAAAGCGGTCGATTACAACGTCAAGCTGACCAAAGTCGCTCAGATACAGCGAAACCGACCCAACGATAGCTGCTTCACGAGGAGCAGTGTAGTTGATTTGGTTGGTTGCAACTGAACCGCTGTTCAGGTCACTGAAAGCAGCTTTCTTGGCAGGTGATACGACGAGCATGTTTGGCTGACCACCATCGGTGTAAGCAGCTTGCATGGCAGTGTCAATCATAGCAAGAGTCATGGTGCGATTCGTACCGTCCATAGAAGGAACGTGCGTACCAGAACCAACACCTGCATTGAAAGCAGTTTCGTCACCAGCGATAGATACGTTGGTAATCCAGCTTGACAAAGTACCAGCTTTACGCGGGTCAGAACCACTACGGGCTGTATCCGAGTGCAGATACTTCTCGATGTCACGACGAAGCTCAAGACCTTTCAGAACTTTCTGATAGGCAACTTCTTTGTCGCGGCCTGCTTTATCAACAGCGTCCAGAGTACCAGAAACTTGTGCATCTTTTTGCGAGATTTGCATGTAGTTGCCCAAGCGAGTGGTGGCAGTCGGCGTATCATAAGTAGCGTCAGCACCTTCGTTCTGGTGGTTGTTTGCTACAGCAGCAGCCAGTTCTTGTACCTGCCATTCGACAAATACGCCATTTCCTGTCTCTTTTTTCAGAGCAGAAAAGATGGGGGTTTCATCAGGGTCGATGCGAGTGATTACGTCGCTTAAATCTTCCCGCTCACCAACAGCGTTGGTAGTAGTAAAAGTAGCCATTTTAAGACCTCATTCTCTCAAGTAATAAATCCACAGCAGCATCTTTGCTGCCAGTTTTGTTTAGGCGCTCAAGTGCCTGTTTATTACGCTTTGCGTTACTCTGAGCTTTGGTCGCTGGTTTGCCTGACTTGGTTACCTTAGGAGCTTTCTTTACTTTCTTTTGAGCCGCAGGCTTTTGAGCCATAAGCTGGTCGTAAAGATAGGCCTTGCGAATAGCAAGGACACCACGAGCATCTGCAATGTTAGAAACTTCTTGTTCGCTAAAGCCCAACGTGCGTTGAGCGTAACTAACAATTTCTTGCTTCTGTTTCTGTGCAACTTCAGGGTCTTTCCATTCTGGTAGGGCTTCAAGGAGTTTTTCCTGTTGCTCTGCTAGAAGACTCTGGCGTTGCTGCATTGCTTCATTTTGCTGCTCTTCTTGTATGCGCGCTTGTTCAGCGTTTACTTTTTCCATCGCTTCCTTACGGTCACGTTGGGCCTCACGTTGACGCATATACTCCATTGGGTCTTCACTGTAGAGAGTATCCCAATACTCTTGGGGCTGCTCACCAGCAGTATCCAACTGTGCTTGCAACGATTGCAAAGCCTGAGCGTATTGCTCACGCTGCTGCGATAAAGCCTGTGCTTCTGCTTCTGAGGTTTTGCGAACCTCTGCGGCTTCTTGCATGCGCTTTTGTGCAGCCTGCTCCAACTGATAAGATTTGACAAGTTCGTCTGCGCTGACGCTCTTCTCTTCACCATCAACCTTCACAGTGTAGTATGACTCCTCGTCTAAGACCTCTTCGACCTCTGACTCATCAACATCATACTCTTCGTCATCATCCTCATATTCCTCATCAGCTTCGGGTAGCTCTTCTGCATCCTCTGCCTCAAACTCATCTTCGGATGTCGCTTCCATTTCATCGGTTTCAACAACCTCTTCAACTTCAGCTACAGGCTCTTGAGTATCTTCGCTTGCCTCTTCAGGGGCGTTGGTATTCAAGAGAAGGTCAACAGCTTGACCTTTGTTTAGAGATTCACCAGCTCCTAACAGGGTACTAGGTTCGTCACTCATCTTTTATCTCCTCTACGGATTCTTTAGGAGTTTAACTCCAGTTTCGCTAAGTCACCTGTCTCGATGACTTCTGACAAATGGCCTCGCACCACCATTAGTGCTTGGTACATTTGAAAGAGCGTTTCTCGTTCATCTTGCGATGACGAGGAATCTTTCAGTGCGCTCATGTACTTTTCCTCAAGAACATTAAACGCCTCTACAATCAGAGGTTCGCGCATCAATGCCTTTGCGCGTTCACCCCTGTTTTGTTCTTCCCTTCTCTTGCCTTCATCCATCAGTAGTCTCCTCTACTGTTGCAAAATAGCAACACAATGCTTTACGCGCAAGAACTTATACGCGAGGAAGATTTGTTGACGCATCAAGTCCAGAGCGGATTTGCTCAAGTCGCAACTGACGCTCAAACTCAAGCTCCTGACGACGTAGCTCAAGCTCCGCAGCCATATTCTCTCTCTTGAGGTCAAACTCCATCTGCATCTTCTGTTGTTCCATCTGCATCTTCGCCTGCATCTTCTGCATCTCAAGGGCAATAGCTGGGTCTTGCTGTGGCCCAGCCTGTGCAGCAGCTTGTGCCTGCTGTGCCAGTGCGGCTTCAATCTGCTCGGAAGGCGCGAAGAATTGACTAGCATCTTTAAACCCAGATAGTTCAGCAATCTTAGCAAGCGTGTTGCGATACTGAGACATGCTGACCATTGGATTGTTTGCACCCATCTGCATAAGCACCTGCTCTTGCTTCTGTGCAATTTGAGAGAGGAACATAATTTGCTGGTCGCGCTGTGCTGTGCCAAGACCTACATTGATTTGCACATCATAAGAGCTTTCCCACTCACGCGGGTTCATCGGCACGAACTGATTGCGAAGACGAATAATCTTTTCTTTATTCTGATACTTTGTAACCAAGTGCAAGATACCACGGAACAATGCGCGTACACCTGTCTCAGCAAATACGCGGGCAATCATTTCAATCTTGCCTTGCGAAGCAGCCTGCATAGCAGCCACAGCAGTAGCGGTAGTGGACTGCAATGCGTCTGCATCAAGCCCCATCGACTGACGAGAAATGCCTGTGCGCTGCTCTTTGATGCTGTCCATGTAGTTCAGTGCAGGGAAGACAGAAGAAGAAACTTCAGGAACTTGAAGAGGCTGAACCGCCCCTGCGGTACGAGTACGCACGATGCCGCCGGGGCGGTTCGTCAACAAGTCATCAAGATTTACTTGGCCTTCAACGGCAACAACGCGAGCATTGTTAGTGTTGTAGATGTTGTCGAGCAACTGACGCATCAGGGTAGATTTGATAAGCTGCACATCCATCACAAGCTCTGCAACCGAGCGACCAATAGCACGGTGCGGCATCAGGATTGGCGATAGCATAGCAAATGGAATATGGTCAAATTCTTCGTTTTCAAGAATGTGGTAGCCATTGCCTATTGTAAGAACACGACGAAACTCAGCCACCCCGTCCCCATCATAGTCAGAACGAATATAACATTCCGTAACGAGAACATTACGCATAGTCGGGTCATTGCTGTCGCTAACCGCACTTGTCTCAAGGTCTTCAAAACGCGACGTGCGTTCCTCAGAGATATCAAGGTCAGTATATCCCGCATATTGCTCTACCTCATCACGCTCATACCCCATAGACACAAGGTCGCTGACCGTCATCGTTGAACGGTGGGCTACAAAATTTGCGTCATCAAGAGACTTGGCGCGGTTGCCAATAAGGAACTCTTCTGGCGGCACATTCTCAATACGAACATTGCCACTGTTTTTTGTGCGTTTAATTTTTACATCGTAAATAATCGGGGCAGGGATGATGATGCCCTCTGGGCCTTCCATGTCCTCACCAATGGTGCGTTCATCGCGGGAGACAACCTCAACCTCTGGGTCTGCTATCAGCATAGTAAGCTCATCTTCATTGAGACCTTCATATTCCTCTGTCTCAACTTCGATGATTTCGTCCCAGTAAAACTTAACGACACCACTCTTTAGGATAAGCGCGTCTTTAAACCAGTTGTGCATGATTTCAAAACCACGGTTATCATTATTGATAACCCAGTTGCAGTAATCACTAGCCTGCTCGGCAATGGCGACATCCTCTGGCCCATGCGGAACAAAGCGCACATAGTCATCAGACTGCGTAAAGATACGCATCAAGGACGGCATGATGTGTTCAATGGTGTCGGATACTTCGGTGCTAACAACTTGAGAGCGGTCTGGCTGTTCATTGCCAAACGGTTCACCCAAGTAGTAGTCCATCGCGTCGATACGGTCTTGCGAGTACTCCGTATCGTAGTGACCTAGCGCTTGTTCAATCTCATTGCGAACAATGCCCTGAAACTCAATTTCGTCCATTTTAGCCATAACTATGCTTTCTTAGTTGCCTTAGCCTTTTTAGTCGTTTTAGCCACTTTAGCTACTTTGGCTACTTCAGGCTTTTTCTCTACCACAGGAGCAACCGTCAGCGGCTTGCGGCAAGACTTGCAGGATTCTGTATAACCATTGGGATTGGGGTATCCGCAGTGTGGGCAATTCATTTCTCTGTCCTCTGTTTGCGTGGGCGACCACGTTTCTTAGGTGCAGCCTTCTTAGCTACCTTCTCCGCTTCCAATGCTGCTGCTTTCTCGGCGGCACGGTTGCGTGTGTAAACAGTAACATACATTATTTTTTCTTCTTAGTAGCTTTTTTCTTGACTACCTTTTTGCCCATCTTACTTGCATAAGACTTCGCTGCTGTTTTACCCTTCTTGGTGTAAGGGAACTTTTTTCCTGCTACCTTTGGCATATCTAACTCCTACCACTTAACTTTATGTGACCAGTATTTTGCAGACAACTTACTTGTCGGCTTACCTTGTGCGTTATGACGCGCATAATAAGAACGCTTACGCGCTTTGTCTTTTGCAGTCTTTGGATTTTTGCCAGCACCACGCACACCTTGCTGACCAAAACGAATGAGGCGAATCTTGTCACC